>Ga0272443_10001280_pt1 | contig 38027 bp, 37 predicted proteins | sample SSMAcet12_FD_193581 | JGI IMG/M metagenome (GOLD analysis project Ga0272443, IMG submission 193581) | Marine sediment archaeal communities from Little Sippewissett salt marsh, Falmouth, MA, United States - SSM-Acet-12 | ecosystem: Environmental > Aquatic > Marine > Wetlands > Sediment ...
CAGGGTCACACCATATTCTAAAGGTGTAAAATTCGCCTGGATGGTCACTGGTCCCGATGTAACCGTTATAGATGTGCTCGTTGATCCTGCATCACCAAAAACGACTCCAGCCGGTCCGGTCCAGTTTACAAAATTATAACCTGTCGGCGTTGTCACTGAAATATCCGTTGGCACACCGTGCTGCACTGTGAAGGGTTCAGAAGGAGTGAATGCGGCACCCGAGGCTCCAGCCGGACTGGCCACCAGGGTCACGCCATATTCTAACAAAGCGAAGTTCGCCGTTACAGTCTTGTCATCATCCATGATGATCGTATCAGGATTCTCCAAGCTTTCAAGATCTCCTGACCAACTAGAAAATGTCCAACCCGGGTCTGCTTCCGCTGTCAGTTCAACATCTGTCCCGTATGCGTATGTCGCCTGATCTGGATCTTTTGTTACTGCGCCATCCCCTATAATATTTAATGTTAATATATAATCCTGGGCACTCAGAACTGTGAAAGACAACAGTCCAATTATTATAGTAAATCCTGTATTTAAGAGTGTCCTTCTCATTTTGAGGTTTCCTGTTTTCAAGGTCGGTGTAATCAAATGATACATGTAACCATACTCAACCTGGAAAACCTTTTAATTTATTTCATCATGAAATATAGTGAAAAGATAATATATGGATTAACTCTGGTAAAATCCATAAACCATCCTACACAAGTTAATTCAGATTGTTTAATCTCACAAATCGGTAAGCATCTCTGAGGGAAGATCAGGATGTTAATTAATATAATATTGAAGAAACATCCTCACATCGTTCTGGAGGCATGAAAGATACACAAAACCGTCAATCATATCCGGGGGTAAGAATTTTTTACCCCAGCAAAATCTCAGGATCGATATCCAGTTTTCGATACATTTGCCTGGCCACTTTGAGGGTGGGTTCTGATTTACCATTCAGGTATTCGCTGATGCGGGGCGGGCTCACTCCCAGCAGGTCGGCCAGGTCTTTCTGGGATAGTCTCATTTCAGTCATGCGCTCACGGACCATCTCAATCAGGTTAGGCGGCTCGACGGGGTAATGCTTTTCTTCGTATTCTGAAACAAGCAGCGACAATACCTCCAGTTCTATCATGTTTTTGTCCGTAACCGGTGTATCATCATCTACCACCTTTAGCAATTCCTCAATACGCTCATAGAGCTTTTCGTATTGCATCTCATTCTTGATCTCCACCATGAAAATTAGATTTCTTTACAGTTAATGCGATCATACTGACCATGGGTTCCAACGAACCTGATATAGGCAATTTGAATCTGGAAGAAAATGATTGCTACAACCCTGTACTGATTGCCCTTAATATTAAATACATATCTGCTATTCCCCACATAGTCGACCCCTGGAAACAGGCGTTTTAATTCATGAAAATTGGCTGGCCGCTTGCGTGCAAGCCTGCGATACCAGGATCTCAACTGAATGCTGCTATCGGGGTATTTCTGGATAAATTCTCTTATGTGCTTATATGAAACCACATGCATTACTAATTGAATTACAAAATTAGTAATAATATTACATTTTACAAAACTCACCCTGACCACCCTTCCCGGTCCAGGTTGCGGTAATTGACTGCCTCGGCCACATGTGATGCCATGACTTGCTCGCTCTCCTCCAGGTCCGCAATGGTGCGGGCCACTTTCAGGATCCGATCGTAGGCACGGGCGGAAAGCCCCAGCCGTTCCATGGCAACACGGATGATGGACTGACCTGCCCTGTCGAGGTTACAGAATTTTCTTCTCAAATCTGGCCCCATGCGGGCATTGATTGAAACACCTATGATCCCGGAAAACCTTTCTTTCTGGATATTCCTGGCGGCAATGACCCGTTTACGCATCACGCTGCTTTTCTCTCCTTCTTTGTGACCTGAAAGATCCCTGAATGGTACAGGAACCACCTCCATGTGGATATCGATCCTGTCAAGTAAAGGACCGGAAATCCTGGAAAGATAATGTTTGATGATGCCCGGCCCGCAATTGCATTCTTTCTCAGGATGGTTATAATAACCGCAAGGACAGGGATTCATGGCTGCTACCATCAAAAAATCCGATGGGTAGACCACCCTGTAGTGTGCCCTGCTCACATGGATTTCGCGATCCTCCAGTGGCTGACGCAGCACTTCCAACACATGTCTCCTGAACTCCGGAAGTTCATCCAGGAACAATACCCCGTTATGCGCCAGAGAAATCTCCCCGGGTTGTGGACTGCTTCCGCCGCCGACCAGGGCAATATGGGAGCTTGAATGGTGTGGTGATCTGAAAGGACGTGACCGGATCAGTCCCTCATCGGGCCCTACCCTTCCAGCCACGGAATGGACGATGGTGGTCTGGAGTGATTCATCCATGGACATTGGAGGCATGATCGTGGCAAGTCTCTTCGCCATCATACTCTTGCCTGAACCTGGACTCCCAATGAGAAGCAGATGATGTCCTCCAGCCGCAGCGATGAGCATGGCGCGCTTCACCGCTTCCTGTCCTCTGACATCTGAAAAATCAACACGATAATTTTCACTCTTTGCCAGTTCCGGAGTAACAGAACCTGGTTCTCTCATGACTGGTATGATTCCTTCTTCACCATTCAAAAAATTCACTACACCCGTCAGATCCGCAGCAGGTACCACCTCAATACCCTCCACCACTGAGGCCTCACCCAGATTTTTTTTCGGGACGATCGCTCCTCTGAATCCCTCCCTCCTGGCCATCAATACCATGGGCAACACTCCCCTAACAGGCAAAACACTTCCATCCAGCGAAAGCTCGCCCAGTGCCAGGTATTCTTCGAGCCGGTCCGCACTGACCTGTCCAGTGGCTGCCAGGATACCTATTGCCAGCGGCAGGTCGAAATGGGTTCCCTCTTTCCGGATATCTGCAGGTGCGAGGTTGATAACCACCCGATAGTGAGGCCACTGGAAGCCTGTATTGCCAAGTGCCGATTCGATCCGTTGCTGGCTTTCCCGGATGGCATTATCGGCCAGTCCCACGATAAAAAAGCGGATCCCCTGGGTCACATTCACTTCGATGGAGATCCTGATGGCATCAATTCCGCGGACCGCACAGCTGTATGTCTTTACCAGCATAAAATCTTCATAACTTCAATTTTTGAATTCTGATCAATCATTAATGTGGTCTCCAATTGGTTGATCGTAAGTAATTCGATGGTTTTCAAATTTTCTTAAGATGTATATATGATAACTACTCCGAATTTTTACTCCCACGTAATTTATAGTCATTCTACTGTATTTTTAGTTGACTTACGTAATATTTAGTTATATCTTTGCGTTAGATCATCAAAGTCGACCATGTTATGCGAAGACTTACCAAAGCGGAAGAAGAGGTTATGCTGGTTCTGTGGAAGCTCAGGGAAGCCACCATCAGGGAGATGATCCAGGAGCTTCATGATCCGGAAACACCCTATACGACGGTATCCACCGTGGTCAGGGTCCTGGAGAAAAAAGGATTCGTTGGCCACAAAGCAGTCGGGACTACCTATCTGTATCACCCCATACTGCAGAAAAAAGAATACCTGAAGGGATATCTTTCGGCGATTGTAACCCGTTATTTTGACGGTTCCTTCTCCAACATGGCCGCATTTTTCGCCAGGGAAAGCGACCTGGACCTCTCGGAACTCCGGGAAGTGGTCAGCGACATTGAAAACGAACTGAAAGCACAGCGAGACAATGAATGAATTTATCATCTATCTGCTGAAGGTTTCGGCAGGACTGGGGATCATCTTCGTTCCCTATTATATCCTGATGAGAAACGATCCGGACCTGGTGCTCAAACGCTTCTACCTGCTCGGGGGGGTCATAGCCGCCTGGATCTTCCCGCTCATCACTTTCCGGAGACCCGAACTGTTCTCCGATCTCACTCCTTCTGTCTTCATCGATCCTTCGGGTTCATCCCCCGTTCCTGCTATTCCAGGTCCCCAGACTTTCAGTGTCAGTGAAGCTGTGAATCCTGCCCTTGTAAACATTCACTGGATCCAGGCAGTCGGGATCGTTTACCTGGCCGGACTGCTTTTCCTGCTTACAAAAAACATCCAGCTCCTGCTCAAATGGAACCGTACGTGGAATTCCGCTAAGAACGGAGACGGCACGGCATTGGCAGGAACTGACCAGGTTTTCAGTCTTTTTAACAGAATATTTATCCCTGCGTCCCTCAGGGACCATGCAGATCTTGAAAATGTCCTCCTCCATGAAAGAGCACACATCCGTCAGCTTCATTTCATCGACCTGATGCTGATAGAGTTCACGCTGCTGCTTACATGGTTCAATCCCTTCTCATGGCTTATTTCCAGGATGATTAAAGAGAACCACGAACACCTGGCCGACCGGCAGGTCCTGTCAACAGGTGTCAATCCAGCCCGGTACAGGGCCCAGCTGTTGAATCAAACGCTGGGCGTGCCTGTCTTCCGGCTGGGCAATCAGTTTAATCATTCCATCACTTTTAAAAGATTTAACATGATGAAAAAGCCAAAATCGTCCCTGAAGGGAATTGTTAAGTTCGCGCTGCTGATCCCGGCAGTGATGCTCACGCTGGGATTCGCCACCTGCATGTCGCCCCAGGAAAAGGGTATTGAAGGAAAGGTAATTTTTGCCGGTATTGAAGAAGCGGCTCCCGGAGCCTCCGTGGTCATTGCGGGGACCAATGTTGGAACTGTTACCGATATGGATGGCATGTTCCGGCTCAACGTGGAGGGAGATCCGGAGATCGTGATCTCCTTTGTGGGATACCAGACCCTGAGAATGAAGGCCTCTGAGATCGGCCGAAAGCCCCTTGAACTGGAACAGAAGGTCTACACCCTCGATCTGGAAAACATCCCTGAAAAGAAACCAAAAAAAGTCACGGGATCCATTTCTTTTAAGTCTTCGGAGAACTCTGAGGAAAGCCCGGTATTCGTGCTTGATGGGAAGGTGGTTAAGGAAATTGACAACCTGGATCCCGGATCTATTGAAAAAGTAGAGGTGATCAAGAAGCCGGGAAGCAAGTTAGCCGGGGACATGGAGTTTGATTCTGAAAGCATTGAGGTCACGAATGATCCGAATGATGCATTGCTCAAAAAATACAATGCGGAGAACGGTCTGATTCTGATCACCACCAAAAAGAAGGTCTTGTCCGCTCAAGAAGAAAATACAGCTGAAGAGAACGGCGAAGAGGAGGTATTCGTGATCGTGGAAGACATGCCCTCATTTCCGGGCGGGAATGCTGCGCTGAAGGACTATATCTATTCAAACCTGGTGTACCCGGAGAATGCAAAATCGCAGGGCATTACGGATGAAGTACTGGTGCAGTTCCTGGTCCCTGCCTCGGGTAAACTGACGGATATTCAGGTGGTACGGAGTTCCAATAACGCACTTGACCGGGCGGCACTGGATGTATTTGAAGGAATGCCCGACTGGAAGCCGGGCAGCCAACGCGGAAAACCAGTCGCGGTGAATGTCATTGTTCCGGTCCGGTTCAATCCCGGAACGGAATGATCCTGGATAAATAAGCCAATTCAGTGCAGGGGGTGCCCCTTTCGAGGCACCCTCTTTTCAAAAAAACACAACCTCCTCAAAAACAAGTCCTCCAACTCTGGAACCACGCCTTGGAATTGTGCGAGGCTATTGGATTCGTTGAACTCTCAAACCCGGTTTCCAACGGCTCAGCTGAAAGGAGAGTCAATCCCGGACGCAATGATCCGGGTTCCATTGAAAAAATTCGTAGTTTTGTAAATCATATCTGCTCTTTTAACCTCTTTAACTCTGTTCTTCCAGTTCGCTCATCATAAAACCTATTTCATTTGAACAGGCAGCACTATCTTCCGGAAGAAATCAGGTACCAGTTAAGGCTGATTACGGGAATCAGTCTGGGGATCTTCCTGTTCCTGCTGTTCTTTCTGCCTTTTGAACACAGGGAACTGGCGTACAATGAGAACCTGTTGTTTGTGATCGGGCTGGCTGCCATTTCATTCGTCGTCATGGTGATTTTCAGGATCCTGCTTCCTTCATTCCTGAACAGGACCCTCAGACTTGAAACCTATAAGATCAGCAATGAGGTGGTGATTGTCCTGCTCATCTGGGTTTTCATTGGCCTGGGCAATATTTTTTATCTCCGGTATGTGGGACTGCTGAAGCTGTCACTGTTTACAGGTTTCAAGATCATCCTCTTTTCAAGCTTTCCTTCGGTCATTCTGAAGATTGCAGATGTGAACAAATCATTGCGCGATCAACTGAAAAACATGGTTGAAAAGAATATCAGGATGGGAAGGCAGGGCACTGAAGAAGAGCAAGGGATTAGCCCGCCGGAATTGATCTTTTCAGACACCCAGTCAGACAAAATAGAACTCCGACCGGATGACATCATGCTGGTGCGGTCGGCCGATAATTACGTGCAGATTTTTTATCGGAAAGATGAGAAAGTCCAGCAGAAATTGCTCAGGAAGACCATCACGAACATGTATGCCCAGCTCAGGAAATATCCCGCGTTCATCAGGTGTCACCGGACCTGCATTGTCAATTCGAGGTATATCGTATCACTGAAGAACAACTACAGGGGGTATAGTCTGAAATTGCTCGATTATGAGGAAGAAATCCCTGTATCCAGACAGTATATCCTTGCCGTAAAAGAGCAGCTCGAATCCGAATAAACATATCCCGGATCAATCCCGTTCACCCCTTGTGAATGCCATCCGCCACAGGGCATTGCGGTTTCACCACTTTTCACTGCTACCCATCACAAATTTTTCGGACAGACAAACCTGCCATATACATTTGCCGCCGGAAAATATTGAAAAACGAATATTATGAATGCAATAGTGGATATGTATGCTGAACTGCCCACGCTCATCAGAAAACCCCTGTGGCAGCTATGGCATAAAGTGATGATCCGGTATGACAGGGACATCACCGCCAATTTCATGAATTACGGATATCAGGGACTGAATGGCGAACCATATTTAAAACTCAGGCAGGAAGACGAAAATGACCGATACTGTATCCAGCTGTATGATCATGTGGCCGGTGGTGCGGACCTTTCCGGCAAGGACGTACTCGAGGTGGGATCGGGCAGGGGCGGCGGGGCCTCTTATCTCTCCCGGTATCATCATCCCAGATCTTATACCGGGCTGGATATCTCCGCCAGCATTATTGACTTCTGTAATTCCTATTATGATGTAGAAGGGCTTTCATTTAAAAAAGGTATTGCCGAAAAGCTCCCTTTTGATCCGGAAGCTTTCGATGCTGTTGTGAATGTGGAATCAGCCAGGTGCTACAGCAGCCTGAAAACTTTCTTTCAACAGGTACATCGGGTGTTGAGAAAGGATGGGCATTTCCTTTTTGCCGATATGATCAGGCCCCGCGAATTTGAAACAATGAAACGGACACTTGAAGAGTGTGGGTTTAAAATCCTTCATGAAAGCGAAATCACCCCGAACGTGGTGGAAGCCCTGGACAGGGATGACCGGCGAAGGAGAACGTTGATCCGAAAGAAGGTGCCCGGATTCCTGGTTAAATCATTTGATACATTTGCCGGGACCAAAGGGAGTGCAAGGTATAACGCTTTTACCAACGGGACCTATGTATACTGGAGTTTTGTGCTTGCTAAGGAACCAGTCTCTTAAAGGATCCCGCAAAACGTAAAAGCACTCCTTTTTATTCAGAATCCCTCCAGGAACCGGGACAATTCCTTCTCACCACGCAGGCCCATTTTTTCGCTCAAGGCGGCTCGCTCCTTTTTGATACTGTCCGCCGGAACGCGCAGGATGCGGGCGATGGTCCTTGGATTCAGCCCGAGCCTTGTAAGAATGCACAGCCTGATTTCCCGGGGTGCCAAATCCTTCACCACTGTTCCAAGGGATACCAGGAATCCGGGATAAAGCCGGTCGAAATTGGAGACCAGGCTGCTCCAGTCCTCATCGGACCCATCCTCGCGGGACATCTTTGCCAGCAATTCCTTCAGCGCCCCGGCGGTTTCTATATTTCCCGTCCTGCTTCCCCTGGCCAGGTCCTGGAACCTGCTGATGTGCATGTGCCTGCGCTGCATCAGCTTTCTGTTCCGGGTAAAGACATAGACCATCCATGCCACCACGAAGACAAGCAGCACAACAATGGCGATATAGAAAACCATCATATTATTCTGGCTGTTCATAGCTCAAACATTTCTTTTTCGATCAGCCCCACCAGGATATGCAGGATCTTGATGTGGACCTCCTGGATCCGGTCGGAATACCTCCCTCCCTCCACCCGGATCTCCAGATCCGCCAGGCCTGCCAGCCGTCCTCCCGTTTTTCCGGTAAGGGCCACCACCTTCATTCCTTTCTCCCGGGCCGCTTCAGCCGCCCTGATCACATTCTCCGAATTTCCGCTGGTACTGACGGCTACCAGAACATCTCCCGGCCGGCCAAGACCCTCGATATATCTCGAAAAAATATTCTCGAATCCGTAATCGTTGGCGGTACAGGTGATATGCGAAGGATCCGAGATACTGACGGCGGGAATGGCGGGGCGCTGCTCACGGAACACACCGGACAACTCCTCCGCAAAGTGCATCGCATCGGTCATGGATCCCCCGTTCCCGCAGGAGATGATTTTATTCCCGTTCTTCACCGCATCGATCAATATGACGGCCGCGGCTGCGATGGCTTCGATGTTCCCGGGCCGGCTGATGAAACGGTCCAGTGTATCCCTGGCTTCGGCAAGATTCTCTCTGATAAAAGTCTTCATTACAGTTAATATCCCCTCAAATGTATAAAAAGTTCGCATACACCGACTCCCGACTCCCGACTCTCGACTCCCGACTCTCGACTCTCGACTCCCGACTAACGACTTTCGACTAATTTCCCTAACTTTACCGCCTGAAATCAACTGTATGGGAATACCCAGGTTCATAAAGCTTCCGCAGAATAAAAGATTCAGTTATTCTCCGCGTTATTGGGACCCTGAAAAGGAGGAACGGGAGGACCGGATCAGGCGGATCAAACACGAAATGGGCATTGATATCCCGTCGGATCCGACCAGGTCCACCATCACCAGGGGTTCTTTCAGGCAGGCCAGGAAGACAATCAAGACAAAAGCCAGCCGGAGTTCCAACATCAGGCTGGTGATCATCCTGGCCGTTCTGCTTTTTCTCGCATACCTTTTATTCTACGCTTAGATGTCAGGTCTTATCCATGTGCTGAATGATGCTGTTGCCAACCAGATCGCGGCGGGGGAGGTGATCCAGCGCCCGGCTTCCGTGGTCAAGGAGCTGATGGAGAATGCGGTGGATGCAGGCGCCACCGTCATCACGGTGGTGGTGAAGGATGCCGGGAAAACCCTGATCCAGGTGGTGGATAACGGACAGGGAATGTCGGAGGAGGACGCCGGATTGTGTTTTCACCGCCATGCCACCTCCAAGATCATCGAGGCCGGTGATCTTTTTGCCATCCAAACCATGGGCTTCAGGGGAGAAGCGCTGGCTTCGGTTGCCGCGGTGGCCGAAGTGACCCTCAAAACCCGAAGGAAGGAAGATGAACTGGGCACGCAGGTCCGCGTGAGCGGATCTAAGATCCAGTCGCAGGAGGCTGTCAGCACACCTGCAGGCACCAACTTCCAGGTGAAAAACCTGTTTTTCAACCTCCCTGCCAGGAGAAAATTCCTGAAAAGCGACCAGGCCGAACTGCGACACATCATCAACGAGTTCAACCATGTGGCGCTCACCAATCAGGAGATCGCGTGCAACCTGATCCATAACGACACGGACATCTTCAGGCTGAAGCCGGGAAACCTGAGGCAACGGATTACCGGGGTGTTCGGGAAATCGGTCAATACATACCTGCTGCCCCTGAAAACCGAAACTTCCGTAGTCAGGATCAGCGGCTACATCGGGAAACCCGAACATGCCAGGAAAACCTACGGGGAACAATTCTTTTTCGTGAACAAGCGGTACATCAGGCATCCCTATTTCCACAAAGCGGTGATGAGCGCCTATGCACAGATCCTGGCCCCCGACCATGTGCCCGCGTATTTCATCTATTTTGAAACGGACCCCGAACGGATCGATGTGAACATCCATCCTTCCAAGACCGAAGTCAAATTTGAAGAGGAAAAAGCCATCTGGCAGATCCTGCTCTCCTCGGTGAAGGAAGCCATCGGGAGAAACAGCCTCTCCCCCTCATTGGATTTCGACAAAGAGGGGGTCATTGACATTCCGGTCGCCTCGAAAGACTGGGAGATCCGTCCCCCTCAAATCGAAACCAATCCGGATTACAATCCGTTCCAGGAAGAACAAACATACCACAGGGAGCAGATCTCATTCCCGGAAAAAGGATACCGGAGCACCTACGGGCAATCCGGACGCTCCGGCGAAGATGACCGCCTGGAGGGGTGGGAGAAACTGTTCGAACCCGCATCCGCCATCACCTCTGCAGGGAACAAATACCTGCAGATCAAAAACAAATATGTACTTTCGCCTGTTAAATCAGGGCTGATGGTCATTGACCAGCGGCGGGCCCACGAGCGGATCCTGTATGACAGGATGCTTGCCGCGGCCGAAAAGAACCGGCCGGTGGCACAGCAGACCCTGTTTCCGGAGACCATCCGGCTGAATGCCGAAGATTATCAGGTCTGTCTGGAAATGATGGAGCATCTGGAAACGCTGGGATTCGACATCAGGGATTTTGGCAACCAGAGCATCGTGGTGCATGGGATCCCGGCGGAGATGATCCCCGGACAGATCAAAGATAAGCTTGAATGGATGATCGAACAGTTCAAGAACCTGCAGGAAGAGCCGGTGACGGGAGAAGTGGAGCGGCTGGCCAGAGCTGCCGCTTCGGCCGCGGCGATCGGTTACGGGAGACCGCTCACCGGTGCTGAGATCCAGGATCTGGTCGATCAGCTGTTCGCCTGCAGCAATCCGAATTACTCACCTTCAGGAAAGCCTGTAGTGAAGATCCTGGAGCTTGGCGAACTGGATAAATACTTTAAAGCATAGGAAAATGAGCAGATTTTATACCGGAAGAACAAGCAGCACACCCCCCGTGGTGAAGAACCTGATCATCATCAATGTGGTGATGCTGCTGGCGATGTACATCTTCCTGCAGTTGTTCCGGGTCGATCTGAACCGCATCCTGGGCCTGTTCTATTTCCAGTCACCCCTGTTCAAACCCTGGCAGATCATCACCCACATGTTCATGCACGGGGGACTGTTCCATATCTTCTTCAACATGTGGGCGCTGTGGATTTTCGGGAAAACCCTGGAAAGCGTCTGGGGCAGCAAGCGGTTCCTGATCTATTACCTGGTCACCGGACTGGGAGCGGCTTTTTTCCATACCCTGGTGAATTACATCCAGTTTGCCCCCGATGTTGCCGCACTGAAACAGGCTTATTCAGTGGACCGCATCAACATAGCCCTGCTGAACGAGATCCTGCAGCCGGGGAACCAGTTCCATTCCCTGGCCAGAAGCCTGATCATTCCCACCGTGGGTGCATCGGGAGCCGTATACGGCGTGCTGCTCGCATTCGGGATGCTGTTCCCCAACACCCCGCTGATCATCATCCCCATCCCGATGCCGATTAAGGCCAAATGGCTGGTGATCGGATTCGTGGTACTGGAGCTCTACCTGGGGATCAGTCAGCCGGGAAGCAACGTGGCCCACTTTGCCCACCTGGGTGGTATGGTTTTTGGGTTTATCTTGATTAAATACTGGAACAAGTACACGAAGAATTTCTATTAACGGGCTGTTTATGAGCATTATAGATGAAATAAAGGCGTCTTTTCGGCAGGGGAATGCGCTCCACAAGCTCATCTACCTGAACATCGGGCTCTTTCTGGCAGTACAAATTGTCAGGATCATCCTCTTCCTTTCCAATTCCTATGAAAGGTTTGACGGGTTCCTGGATTACTTGGCCATTCCCTCGAACCTGGATGTACTGGCCCGAAGGCCATGGACCGTGGTGACCTACATGTTCCTGCATGTGGACTTCCTGCACGTCCTGTTCAACCTGCTCTGGCTCTACTGGTTCGGACAGGTGTTCATCCAGGAACTGGGGCTTAAGAAACTGCTGAGTACCTATCTGCTGGGGGGACTGGTGGGGGGTTTGCTCTACGTGGTCTTTTATAACCTTTTCCCGGTCTTCGATCCGGTGGTGGAAACCTCCATTGCGCTGGGGGCTTCAGCATCTGTGATGGCGGTGGTGGTCGCTGTAGCCACCTTTCAGCCTGACAGGAGGATGCACCTGGTTCTGATCGGGCCCGTGAAGATCGTGTACATTGCCCTGGTGATGTTCATTCTTACCTCTATGGTCGACTTTTCGGTAAATTCGGGTGGGAAGATCGCGCACATCGGGGGAGCACTCACCGGTTTTCTCATCGCATATTATTACAGGCGCGGAAAAGATATCACCAGGGGATTCGACCGCATGATGGACGGGATTGCCAGCTGGTTCAAGCCCGGCAAACAGAAACAAAAAATGAAGGTGACCTACCGGCGGACTGCCAACGAGTATGAATACAAGAAGGAGAAGGCCGAGGAGCAGCAGCAGATCGATGAGATCCTGGACAAGATCTCAAAAGGTGGGTATGACAGTTTGACGCCCAAAGAGAAAGAGACCCTTTTTAAAATGAGTGGCAGGAAATAACCCTATTTGAACCACAGTGGGAAAAGTACTCGGGAGAATCATCACCGCCCTGAACATGATCGCAGCCCTGTTGCTGCTACTCTCCTACCTTGCCCCGCTGGTCAATCCCTCAAAATTTTTCCTACCGGCGCTTCTCGGTCTGCTTTATCCCTACCTGCTCATGGTGAACCTGCTTTTCCTGTTGTACTGGCTGATCCGGCTTAAAAAAGAGGTTCTGATCTCCCTGCTGGTCATCCTGTTAGGCTGGAACCAATTGCATCACCTGCTTCCGATAAACTTTTCACGCAAACCCATCCCGGAGAACATTCCCCAATCGCAACTCATGAAAGTCATGTCCTACAATGTACGGGGATTCAATATCTACGAGTGGACCAGGGACCCGGATGTGAAACCTGAAATTTATGATTTTGTCGCCCGTGAAGAACCCGATATCATCTGCTTCCAGGAATACTATACGACCCCCTGGAAGGGAAAGACGCACGACGATATTGCCAGGCAGCTGTCATCCCTGCCTTACAATGAGGTGTATTATACCGCCGATCCGGCAAACCGGAGGGGTTCGGGCATTGCCACCTTCAGCCGGTACCCGATCGTCAGGAGAAGCCGGATCCCGTTCAATTCCGCGGGAAATGGTGCCATGTACACCGACATCCTGTTACATACCGATACCATCAGGGTGTTCAACGTCCACCTGCAATCTATCCGCTTCAGCCAGCGGGATTATGCATTCATGGACACGGTCAGGCTGAAATACAGCGATGAGCAGATGCAGGAGATAAGGAACATCGGTTCCCAGCTGAAGCTCGCTTTCTCGCTGAGGGCGCATCAGGCGGACATGATCTCGAGCTACATCAGGGATTCTCCCCATCCGGTGGTAGTAATGGGTGACTTTAACGACACGCCCCATTCCTTTGCTTACAGGAAGATCAAGAAGGGATTGAAAGATGCATTCAGCAGTGCCGGCCATGGATTCGGGAACACCTATGCAGGGGAATTGCCTTCTTTCCGCATCGATTACATTCTGTACGGCAATCCTTTCAGAGCCTTTCGGTTTGAACGGTTCAAAGCCGAATATTCCGATCACTTCCCCATTACCACCTGGCTGCACTATCCGGGAAAAGATCCCCGGTAGGTGATGGTTGAAACTACAAACTCCGGACCGGCAGCACGGGATAGTCGGGCTGGTAGTATCTGTCCAGGATGAGGCGGGCCAGATCCACAATGCGCCGCCCGTAGTGATCGATGATCGCCGAATCGGAGGTGCAGATGGCGTCACTGGCCTCGTGTTTCAGCATATGGTCCGGTGAATTGACGGTGAAGGCTTCCCCCTCAATGTCCATTTCTGCCATATCCTTGGAAAGCTCTATGGCCAGGCGGCCGCTGTAAGATACCGGTTCATCCAGGTATAATGTGACCTGCACATGTTTCCATTCTTTCATCACATCCAGCAACAGGTTGATCCCCTTGCTGAAAACGGGCTTGTTTGTGATCCGGCCCCTCATCTCGCCCGCATCCCTGAGCAGACCGTCATTGCTGATGAACACGGGTCTGCCCAGCAAATAATTGTTCACCGTGAAAAGCACGTTGTAGGTATCCACCAGTACCAGATCGCCCTCCCTGACAGATCCGAGTTTCTTCCTTCTGGCTTCGGCCTGTTCCGCGGCGGAGATCCCACGATAAAGGACCTGGCGAAGGCTACCGGACAACCTGAACCGGTCCCCCACCAGCTTGAGTGCCGCTTTCTGCGGGTAGCCGCGGGAGAGCATCCACTCGTAATGCCCGGCGGCCAGCATCAGTTCGTCCGGAAATCCCTGGTTCATTAAAAGAAAGGTTTGGTTCCTGCTGGACAGGAACAGGTCCATCCCTTCATCCAAAGGTATGAAAAGGAGAGGTAATAAAATGATCTGCAACCCTGTTTTAAATCAATCAATTATCCTTATCTTTGAAACCGAAGGAACCAAAAACCAGAGATATGAAAAAAATCGCCGGATTAATCATACTTGTAGTGATCGCTACTTCCTGCAACCTGTTTCAGAAACCTTCCATGTCGCAGGAACAGATTGATGCCATGGTTGCCGAGAACCAGGCGCTCAAAGCCCAGCTTGCCCAGTGCAGTGAACTCGAAGACCAGCTGGCCATGGCCAGGATGCAGGTGGATGAAGCGATGCTGAAGCTCGCCAATTGCGAGGAGGGAGCCAAAGGCAGGTACCATATCATCGTGGGCGCTTTTAAAACCTCATCATATGCCGATGACTATTCAGCGCTCATGAAGAACAGGGGTTATGACGGAAATATTCTCGCGGGGCCCTATCAGTTTAACCTGGTCACCTCCGGTTCATACGAATCGCTCCGGTCAGCCCTCAACCAGCTGGGTGAGGTGCGGACGAATGTGATCGAGGAAGCATGGATCTACATCGAATAGCTCCCGACTTTAGACTAACGACTTTCGACTTTCGACTTTCGACTAACGACTATCAAGTGCCGCTCATAATGAACAGAGGCTGGAACTCAAAGCTCTTAAAATAGGGCCTGAGTCTTTCCGTGTTGTAGTGTTTTTTCACGTCCACCAGCTTTTTCGTACTGGTCACCACATCCAGCGGTGCATTGTCATATCTCCCGTTCCTGAGGACCACCAGGCGTCCGTGTATCCCTTTCAGGATCAGATCCAGGGCAAGGTTTCCGTAGGCCATGGGAACGATGGAGTCGATTGAATCCGGATCTCCTCCCCTGACCATGTACCCCAGGTGCTGGTTGATGGTGTTGATGGGTTTCCCGCGGTTAAACTGTGCGGATTCCTTTTTGATCATTTCAGATACCGTATTGCCGATGCCTCCCAGTTTGGCATGCCCGTAGGCGTCCTTTTCCCCGTCCTTGAACATCATCTCCTTCATTCCTTTGAACATGGCTCCTTCGGAAACGAGCACCACCGAGTATTTGCTCGGATTCTGGAACCTGTCCTCCACCAGCAGTTCTGTCAGCTGGATAATATCAAACTGATGCTCCGGGATAACGCACCGGTTTGCCGCTCCCGCCATGGTCGGCAGCATGGCGGTAAATCCGGCATACCTTCCGAACACCTCCATCACGAGGATCCGTTCATGGGAACCCGCCGAGGTGCGGAGGGTATTTGTCATCTGGATGGTCCGGGTCACGCATGTGCTGAACCCGATACAGTAATCGGTCCCCGGCACATCATTGTCCATGGTTTTCGGAATGGCGATGACCTTGAACCCTTCCTGGTAAAGCCTAACCGCATAGCTGAGCGTGTCGTCCCCGCCGATGGGGATCAGGTAATCGATCCCCAGAAAGTCAAGGTTTTTAATTACTTCCGGGGTCAGGTCGTTGATTTCCTTTTTATATTGCTCCTGAAGGTGCTGGGGCAGGTTTTCCTTCTTCATCTTGCTGGGATTAACCCGGGAGGTATGAAGAAAGGTGCCGCCTGTCCTGCCGGCCTTGTTCACGATCTGCTCGGTCAGGGACATATAATGATCGCTGTTATCCGCATTCTTATCCCTCCTGATCTCCGTGATCCCTTCCCATCCCCTCCGGAGACCGATCACCTGGTATCCTTCCCTGAGTGCCCGGATGGTCACCGCACGGATGGCCGGATTGAGTCCCGGCACATCCCCGCCACCGGTTAAAATGCCAATGGTTCCTTTTTTCTTGTTACCCTGTGCCATCGTTTTTTCTTTTAAAATTACGGCAATATTCAAAATAAAACAATTCCAGGACGAGGACTGCCTATTCGTCCCATTTCAGGATGTTGAAGAAATCGTAATCCTCCGGATGCTTCACATATTTCTTTGCAGCCCGGTAATCTGCCTTGGTGATGTAATGCAGGTTGTTCCGGAAGATGACCTGCACCTGTTCTGATTCAATGTTCACCAGTCGCGGCTTCACTTTTCCATTTTCATCCTCCACATCCTTCAGGTACAGCGGGGAGATGTTCCCTCCCCGGTCGATGGTGACCATGCAGCCGGTTTCGCCTTTTTTGAAAAGAGAATACACGCCCAGTCCCAGTCGCGTGGCGTAGGAAAGGTCATAGGCAATGGGACGGCAGCACCGGAGTTCGTATCCGATCTCCTCCGGGCGGCTTTTTACAATGATCCGCAGGGTTTTCAGATGCTGCTGGGTCAGCATGTTGAAAATGTGGGATTTGCTCACATTTCCCAGCTCGGGGTGACCGTGGTCGTCATAGGTGAAGTTGATCCCTGTTTCAATGATCTCCTCATCGCTCATGAAGTGAAAGACCCCCTCGCTGATCATGGCCACACCGTAGTCGATTCCCAGGATCCGCCTTTTGACCATAGAAGAAACGACCAGCCTGACGATCTTATCAAAGGTGATCTTTGTTTTGTTGAACATCTCCGGGATCACGATCATCGGGTAATGGCACGCGGTCCCGATCCCGAATGCAAGGTGACCCGCTTCGCGTCCCATGGCACTCACCACAAACCAGTTTCCGCTGGTCCGAGCATCTTCGTATATGGTGGAGGACAGCCTCACCCCTTCTTCCTTTGCGGAATGGTAACCGAAGGTGGGGGTTCCTTCCGGAAGCGGCAGATCGTTGTCAATGGTCTTGGGAACATGGATGTTCTTCACATCCAGTTTCTGCCCGGCCAGGAATTTGGTCAGCCGGTTCGCCGTGGAAGCGGTATCGTCACCCCCGATGGTGACCAGGAGCCGTACGTTGTTCTTCTTGAAAAAATCAACCTTGAATTCTTCATCCTTCGGTTTGTACCGGCTCATTTTAAGCGCCGATCCGCCCCTGCTGTAAATCTGGTCCGCATAATCAAAATCCAGGAACTCGAATGCCGGCTCCTCGGAGAACAGACTTTTATATCCGCCGTTGATTCCGAGCACATTGAATCCGTTGTTATTGAATATCTTGGTCACGGAGCTCACCACGGTATTGATCCCCGGTGCCGGTCCTCCCGCGCACAAAATTGCCACTGCATCCTTCATGTAAGTGTCAAATTAAAACAACAAGCCGCCAAATTAAATAAAAATGAAATGAAATCCAGTGCAGAAAAGGTCTAAATTAATCTGGTTTAATTGCTAATTTTGCATGGGTTAAATCGCAGATGACGGGCTTTTCAAAACACATGGACCGCGTGAATGAGTTTTTCCTGATCAGGTGGATCCGGCAGCTGGTCACCCTCCTGCTGATCATCCCGGTGAAGCTGTATCAGTGGATCATCTCACCATGGCTTCCCAGATCATGCAGGTACACCCCCACCTGTTCCGAGTATGCCATCGAATCCCTGCGGGTTCACGGACCGCTCAGGGGACTATTCCTGGGAACAAAAAGGATCCTCAGCTGTCATCCCTGGGGCGGGCACGGATATGATCCGGTTCCCCCGAAGGGAGCTCCCTTATTCAAATTCAAACGAAATAAAACAGAGGGGAATGAAAATGAGATCCATACGTAAAGGAACCCTGATCGTTGCGGGATTTTTTCTGATCTTGCTGACCGGATGCCGCTCCGGAGGGGAGGAAGCGGACAAACCGGTGATCAGCGTCAGCATCCTGCCCCAGCAATATTTCATCGAAAAGATCGGAGGCGACCTGTTCCATGTGAATGTGATGATCCCCCCAGGTGCAAGTCCGGCCACCTATGAACCCACTTTCTCCCAGCTGAGCGGGCTAGAACGTTCGGAGGTTTACATGAAAATAGGATACCTGGGATTCGAACTGGGCTGGATGGACAAGATCATGTCAACAAATCCTTCCATGAAACTGGTCAGTTTTTCGGATGGGATCGATTTGATCCGGGAGGAGGGAGGTGCGCACCTGCACGAGCATGCCCACGGCGGAATTGACCCGCACATCTGGATGTCGCCACTGAATGCGAAGATCATCGCCACCACCATTTACCAGGAACTGCTTCTGCTCATGCCAGAGGAGAAGGCCTTTCTGGAGGAACGTTATGCAGCGTTCCAGGCGGAGCTGGATTCCCTGCATGCCACCATCGGCAGCATGCTTGAGGGATTGGAGCAGAGGAGTTTCATGACATACCATCCGTCGCTTTCCTATTTCGCCAGGGACTATGACCTGGAGCAGATCCCCCTGGAGATCGGGGGAAAGAATCCCTCCCCGGCGCACATGAAATGGATGGCCGATGTGGGGAAGGAGAAGCGGATCTCGAAAGTGCTCCTGCAGATGCAGATGAACCAGAAAGATGCCGAGACCCTGGCTAAAGAGATCGGGGCTGAGATCATACAGATCAATCCGCTTGACCCGGACTGGCACGGCCAGATGTTGTCCATTGCAGACAAGTTAGTAAGAAACTGAATCAGACATTCTCCGGCGTACCATGGAACAACCCATTATTGAGCTGAAGAACATCGATGCCGGCTATCAGAACAAGGCGGTCATCAGCAACGTATCGCTTACCGTTTACGACCGGGATTTCATCGGGATCATCGGTCCCAACGGCGGCGGAAAAACCACTTTGCTGAAGACCATCCTCGGATTCCTCAGACCGCTTCGGGGTACGATCCGGTATGCCCTGGACAGATCGGAGATCGGGTACCTTCCCCAGGGGAACCAGGTGGATGACCGTTTCCCCATCACGGTGAAGGAGGTGGTGGCATCCGGACTGGAACAGGGGCTGAAGATCCACAGAAGCTACACCTCCCAGGAAAGGCAGAGGATCGAGGGGGTTCTGGAAAGAGTCGGGCTGGCCGGGCTGCACAAGAGGCCCATCGGGGAGCTTTCAGGCGGTGAATTGCAGCGGACCATGCTGGCCAGGGCGATTGTTTCTTCTCCCGGGATGCTCATCCTCGATGAACCCGGCACCTATGTGGACAACAAATTCGAGATGCAGCTGTACGGATTGCTGAAGGAACTCAACGAAACCATGGCCATTCTCCTGGTATCACATGACATCGGCACCATCTCCCCATATATTAAATCAATCGCATGCGTGAACCGCAGCCTTCACTACCACCCGTCCAACGAGATCAACGCAGAGCAGCTGAAGGTCTATAACTGTCCCATCGAACTCATCACCCACGGACCTGTCCCTCACCGGGTGATGAAATCACATCAATCCTGATCCATGGAAATCTTCCAGTTGCTGAAATACGGCTTTATCCAGAATGCATTCATGGCAGCCCTGCTCATGTCTGTTTCCTGCGGGATCATCGGTACCTACATTGTATCCAGGAGGATGGTTTTCATCAGCGGCGGCATCACCCACGCTTCTTTCGGGGGAGTGGGAATGGGGTACTTCCTGGGGATCCCGCCGCTGGCTGGCGCCGCAGTGTTTGCCGTGCTGGCCGCTCTCACCACAGAAAACCTCACCCGTAAGAAAGTGATCAGGAATGATTCCATCATTGCCATCATGTGGTCGCTCGGGATGGCCCTGGGGATCATCTTCGTATACCTGACGCCCGGATACGCTCCCAACCTGATGAGCTTTCTCTTCGGCAGCATCATTACGGTAACCTCCACAGATCTCTGGTTCATGTTCTCTCTGACCCTCACCGTATTGTTTTTCTTTATTGTTTTTTTCAGGCCGATCCTGTACATCTCATTCGATGAGCAATTTGCGAAAACCCGCGGGATCCCGGTCATGCTGCTGAACTACCTGCTGATCGTCCTGGTGGCACTGACCATCGTCCTGAGCATCCGGATCGCCGGGATCATCCTGGTGCTCTCCATCCTGACCATCCCCCAGAACATCGCCAATATCTTCACCAACCGGTTCAGTGTGATCATGATCGCTTCTGTGATCCTCGGATTCGCTGCTTCCATCCTGGGACTGGTGATCTCCTATTTCCTGGACATCCCCTCGGGCGCGACCATTATTTTCTTTCTCGTCATCATGTATCTTGCTGCCAGAGTCGTGAAAGTTCTTACTTTTGGAAAGAAATACCCGACTGAAAAGGAGTCCGCCTATGAACCTGCAGAAAATCGTTGAAAACGCCTGGGATCACAGGGAAACGCTCGCGCGGGAAGAAGTAAAAGAGGCCATTTTCCATGTAGTGGATCAGCTGGACCGTGGAGAGATACGGGTGGCCGAGAAACAGGGAGATCGCTGGATCGTCAATGACTGGATCAAAAAAGCGGTGATCCTGTACTTCCCGATCAGGCAGATGGAAACCATTGAAGTGCCCCCCTTCGAATTCCATGATAAGATCCCACTGAAAACCGGGTATAAAGAACGCGGGATCAGGGTGGTCCCCCATGCCATCGCAAGGCATGGGTCTTACATCTCGAAAGGGGTGATCATGATGCCTTCGTATGTGAATATCGGGGCCTATGTGGATGAAGGAACCATGATCGACACCTGGGCCACGGTGGGTTCCTGCGCCCAGATCGGGAAGCATGTCCATCTGAGCGGCGGCGTGGGCATCGGCGGTGTGCTGGAGCCGGTGCAGGCTGCCCCGGTGATCATTGAGGACCACTGTTTTATCGGTTCCCGCAGCATTGTGGTGGAGGGAGTCAGGGTGGAAACAGAGGCCGTACTGGGAGCCAATGTAGTCATTACCAGGTCCACACGGATCATTGATGTGACAGGCGACCGGCCCCTGGAGATGAAAGGGGTGGTCCCCTCCCGTTCCGTGGTCATTCCGGGATCCTACAACAAGACGTTCCCGGCAGGGGATTTCCAGGTGGCATGCGCACTGATCATCGGTAAAAGAAAACCTTCCACCGATCTGAAGACTTCATTGAATGATGCATTGAGAGAATATCACGTAGATGTATAATGCGCATAGGATTTGATGCAAAACGGGCCTTCAACAACTATAGTGGTCTGGGCAACTATAGCAGATACATCATTTCAAATATCTGCCGGTTTTACCCGGAGAATGAATGCCTGCTTTATACCCCTTCCATTGCCGATGAGGAGCTCTTTCCCCAGTCGGACCAGACCATTATCAAGAAACCCAGGACCAGCTTCGGGAAATACTGGAGCTCCTACTGGAGGAGTTTCCGGCTGGTCCACTGGCTCGGAGAGGATGGAGTGGATATCTACCACGGGCTGAGCAACGAACTTCCCTACGGGATACACAGGACCCGGATCCGCTCGGTGATCACCATCCATGATCTGATCTTCCTGCAACTGCCCAGCCTGTACCAGCGGTTCGACAGGTACGTGTATAAAAAGAAGGTCCAGTACGGCGCACGGGTGGCCACCCGGATCATCGCGGTCAGTGAACAGACAAAAAGTGATATCATCCGCTTCCTGAACGTGGAAGAGTCCCGGATCAGTGTCATCTACCAGGGATGCCACAGGCAGTTCTATCACAGGGTCAGCCGGGAATCCCTTGAATACACCAGGAAGCAGTTCGCCCTTCCGCGCGAGTACCTCCTTTACGTGGGGACCATCGAGGAGCGGAAGAACCTGCTGAAGATCGTCGAAGCCATGGATCACGGAGGGATCGATTTCCCCCTGGTGGTGGTGGGAAGGAAAACCGCATATTATAACCAGGTGAAAAGCTACATCGAGAAACGCCGCATGAAGAATATCCAGTTTCTCGAACAGGTGCAGGTAACCGACCTTCCAGCCATTTACCAGGGATCAAGGGGCTTCATCTATCCCTCTTCCTACGAAGGGTTCGGCATCCCTATCCTGGAAGCACTGAATTCGGGCATACCGGTCATTACCTCATCAAGTGGCTGTCTGGCCGAAACGGCGGGCAAAGGCGGACTGCTGATCGATCCCCTGAACCGGGAGGAGATGATCGCGGCCATTCACCAGGTGCTGGAAGACTCGGCCCTGAGGGACCGGCTCATCCGGGAAGGAGGCGTGCATGCGCTAAAATTCAGGGAAGAACAAACCATTCCCGCACTTTACCGGGTTTACCTGGAATGTCTGAATGATGAATGAGGAAGTAAGGAAAGCTGCCGGTTTCCTGAAGAAAGGCCTGGTCATTCTGTATCCCACGGATACCATCTGGGGGATCGGGTGTGATGCCACCAGTGCGGAAGCGGTGTCCAGGATCTACCGGATCAAACAGCGTCCCGACCACAAGCAGATGCTTGTGCTGGTGGACGGATTGCCCATGCTTTCATCCTGTGTGGAAGAGATTCCCGACGCTGCCCGGGAGGCGATCCTCACACCTGCCAGACCCACCACGATCATTTACCCGGGGGCAATAAATCTCGCGGACAACCTGGTCGCCGAAGATGGTTCCGTGGGGATCCGCATTACCCTGGATCCCTTCTGCAGGCTGCTGATCCGTGCCCTGGGCAGACCGGTCGTATCCACATCGGCAAATATTTCCGGAAGGGAGGCTCCTGCTTCATTTGCGGAGATTGACCCGGAGATCACGGCAGAGGTGGATTATGTAGTTGACTGGCGGCAGGAGGAAACCGGAAGAGGCAGACCCTCCACCATTCTGAAGCTGGACCGGGACGGGAATCTGTTTACGATCCGCCCCTGAAAAGGTTGGTCAGTCTTTTTTACAGGTCGATCAGTCCGTCGGGGAGATCGACAAGAATGGTTTTTTTCCTGTGGTTTACCCGGATAATGATCTCTCCGGCCACCGGGATCATCAACTCTTTTCCCTTGTGGTCAACCAGGAGGACCGGGTTCATGTCGTGTTCCATCACACCGGTAACCCTGCCCAGATAACCTGCGTTCCGGTCACTGGCCCCGTATCCGGTCAAATCCCGGTCTTTACCGGAAGGAGCACTGCTCTTCTGAATACGGTCCGGATCAAGAAACACCTCGCAACCGGAAACGGATCTGGCCAGGGCCACGTCATCGATGAATTCGAACCTGACAATGGCCTGGTCGTCGGAGATCCTCTTCCACTCTTCCACAAAATAAGGTACCCGCTGCCCATCGATGTGGATGAACAGCGGGTCTCCTTCATGAATTTGTTCGCCGGCAACCGGGTCCAGGATGAGATGGACACTCCCCCGGAGTCCGTAAGGTTTGGATATCTTCCCTGCTTTTATGCTTTTGGGAACCGCCATCGAAGTGGCCTTCGGTCCTATTCCTTCTTATCCTCTTCGGTTTCGGGCTTTTCTTCAACCTCGGGCTTTTCTTCAACCTCGGGCTTTTCCTCAGCTTCGGCTTTCGGCTCTTCCTCAACTTCGGCCTCGACTTTCTCTTCAGCCTCGGGCTTCTCTTCAGCTTCGGCTTTCGGCTCTTCCTCCTCTTCGGCTTTTTCTTCAGATTCGGTTTTCGGTTCCTCCTCAGCTTTGGCTTCTTCTGCGGTCTCTTCAACAGCCTCAGGCTTTTCTGCGGCTTCGGCTTCTTCCACAGGTGCTTCGGGCACCGCCTCTTCCACTGCTTTTTCCTCAGCTTCGGCCTCAACCAGTTCGGATCGCTTCTTCTCCAGCTCCAGGGCCCTGGCTTCCTTGATCTTCTCTTCCTCTTCCAGCTGGCTCTTCTTCAGGCTGGTTTTGGCGGTCTTGATCCGGTCGCGTTTGGCCTGGATCTTCTGTTCCTTTTCAGTGATCCAGGACTGGAAGCGTTTATCCGCTTCTGCCTCGTCGAATGCACCCTTCTTTACACCTTCCATCAGGTGTTTCTTGTAAAGGACTCCCTTGTAGGACAGGATAGCTCTACATGTATCTGTAGGTTGAGCGCCTTTCTGCAGCCATTCCAAAGCCCGGTCGAAATCCAGAACAATGGTAGCAGGATTGGTATTGGGATTGTACTGTCCCAAAGATTCAATGTATTTACCATCTCGTGGCGCCCTGCTATCAGCAACTACAATAGAGTAGATCGAAGTGAACTTGCGACCCTGTCTTTGTAATCTGATCTTTACAGGCATACTCTCTTTAAATTAAATTAAACCTACATTTTAAGCGGATGCAAAGGTAGCATTAATCGCACAATATGCAAACAAATTAATTTATTAACAGGACTGGATCAAAGGGCAAATTCTGGTAACTTTAACCTCCGAGATATGTTTTTGATTTTCGATACAGAGACCACCGGTCTTCCCCTGAAAGACAATGCACCCATCACCGAGATCGACAACTGGCCCAGGGTGGTGCAGATTGCCTGGCAGCTACATAATGAAACCGGAGAACTGGTCGCAAACCACAACCTGCTGATCAAGCCGGATGGTTTCGAGATCCCGTACTCTGCGGAAAAGGTCCACGGCATCTCCACAGATAAAGCTTCAAAGTATGGCGTTCCGCTTGAAGAGGGACTGACACGATTCAACGAATCGGTCTCAAAAGCCCTGTTCCTGGTCGGGCACAACATCAGTTTTGATGTGAATGCCCTCGGTGCGGAGTTCCTCCGCTCGGGGATCGAAACCTCCTTCCTGGAAAAGAAACAGGTCTGCACCATGTGGTCCAGCACAGAGCACCTGAAGATCCCGGGGGGAAGGGGAGGAAAATTCAAGCCGCCCAGGCTGATGGAACTTTACCGCTTTCTGTTCGAGGAGGATTTTCCGGAGGCACATAATGCATCGGCCGATGTGGAGGCCACCGCCCGGTGCTTTTTTGAACTGCTCAGGCAGAAGATCATTGCCCCCGAGATGATCAATTTTTCCCCGGTTCTCTATTCCCGGTTCATCGCCCTGAACAGCCGGAGGATCGGGAATTACGGGATCACCCATACCCCGCCGTGGGAATTGCAGCCCCCAGAGGAAACAGGATCCGAAGAAGGGACAGCCGGCGAAGAGATCACCGCAGTCGAGGCCCCAGGCGAAGAAGAATTCCCGGAAGCAGCCGCTGGTGAGGAGGAAGAACTTTCCCTGCCGGGAGAGCCGGCCGCCGGAACACCGGCAGCCCGGACAACGGAACCCGGAGAAGCCGCCTTCTGCCATCTCCATGTTCATTCCCAGTATTCCATCCTGGACGGGGCCGCCAGTATACAGGAACTGCTCAAGAAGGCCGTGGACGACGGCATGCGGGCCGTGGCCCTCACTGATCATGGCAATATGTTCGGGATCAAAGAGTTCCATGCCGAGTCCACCAGGCGCGGGATCAAGCCGATCCTGGGATGTGAGGCTTATATTGCCCGCCGGTCCAGGCATTCAAAGGAAGACAAGAACCTGGACAGCTCCAGCCACATCGTGCTGCTGGCAAAGAACCAGACCGGATACAGGAACCTGATCACCATGGTTTCACTCGGATGGACCGAAGGATTTTATTACAAGCCCAGGATAGACAGGGATCTGCTGAAGGAGTACCACGAGGGGATCATCTGTCTCTCCGCATGCCTGGGCGGTGAGATCCCGCAGGCGATCATGCACCAGTCGGTGGATGATGCGGAAAAGATCGTCCTTGAGTACAAAGAGATCTTCGGCGAGGATTTCTACCTGGAGCTGCAGCGGCACCAGACCAATGATCCGGGAATGGACAAGCTGGTGTTCGACGACCAGGTGTTTGTGAACCGGTCCCTCCTCGAACTGGGAAAAAAGCACGGGATCAAATGCGTGGCGACCAACGATGTGCATTTTGTGAACCGGGAGGATGCCGAGGCGCATGACCACCTGATTTGCCTCAACACCGGCAGGGACCTGGATGATCCCACCCGTCTCAGGTATACGAGGCAGGAGTGGTTCAAGACCGTTGAAGAAATGAAGGAGGTATTCGCCGACCTGCCCGAGGTTCTTGAAAACACCCTGGAGGTGGCCGAAAAGGTGGAAACCTATGAACTGAATTCCAAGCCGGTGATGCCGCACTTCCCCCTCCCGGAAGGATTTCAGAATGAGGATGAATACCTCAGGCACCTGACGTTCGAAGGAGCCGGGAGAAGGTATGCTGAAATCTCCACTGAATTAAAGGAACGCATCGGCTTCGAACTGGAGACCATCCAGCGAATGGGCTTCCCGGGTTATTTCCTGATCGTTCAGGATTTCATCAATGCGGCCCGGGAAATGGGTGTTTCCGTCGGTCCCGGCCGCGGTTCGGCTGCCGGTTCGGCGGTGGCCTATTGCCTGGGCATCACGGAAATCGACCCCATCCGGTACGACCTGCTGTTCGAGCGTTTCCTGAACCCTGACCGGATCTCCATGCCTGATATCGACATTGATTTCGACGAAGACGGAAGGGACCAGGTGCTGCACTGGGTGGCAAACAAGTACGGATACGACCGGGTGGCCCATATCATCACCTTCGGGACCATGGCAGCGAAAATGGCCATCCGTGATGTGGCCAGGATCCAGAAACTGCCCCTCCCGGAAGCCGACCGCCTGGCAAAGATGGTCCCTGAAAGACCGGGCACCACCCTGGAGAAAGCTTACAAGGAAGTACCCGAACTAAGAAGCGAACGGAACTCTCCCAATCCGCTCATTTCAAATACACTCCGGATCGCGGAGCGGCTGGAGGGCTCGATTCGCCAGACCGGTCTTCATGCCTGCGGGGTGATCATCGGGAGGAACAAACTGACCGACCACCTTCCGGTCTGCACTTCGAAGGACTCGGACCTGCTGGTCACCCAGTACGACGGATACCAGGTGGAGGATGTGGGAATGCTGAAGATGGATTTCCTGGGACTGAAAACGCTTTCCATCATCAAGGATGCGGTGATCAATATCAGAGAATCCAGGGGAACGGAGATCGACATCGAGAAGCTTCCCATGGACGACCGGGCGACCTTTGAGCTCTATTCCCGCGGGGATACCACCGGTCTGTTCCAGTTCGAATCGCCCGGCATGAAAAAGTACCTGAGGGAACTTCTTCCCAACCGGTTTGAGGATCTGATCGCCATGAACGCCCTCTACCGGCCGGGACCCATGGAATATATCCCGAGTTTCATCAACCGGAAGCACGGCAGGGATAAGATCGAATACGACCTTCCCGAGATGGAAGAGATCCTGAAGGACACCTACGGGATCACCGTCTACCAGGAACAGGTGATGCTGCTGTCGAGGAGACTGGCCGGATTTACCAGGGGCGAGGCCGACTCATTGAGGAAGGCCATGGGCAAGAAGATCAAGAAGATGATGGATGAGCTCAGGGTGAAATTTGAGGAGGGGTGCCTGAAAAACGGGATCAGTGCAAAAAAGATCGGGAAGATCTGGACCGACTGGGAGGCGTTTGCCCAGTATGCCTTCAACAAGTCGCATTCCACCTGTTACGCTTATGTCTCCTACCAGACAGCCTACCTGAAGGCCAATTACCCGGCCGAGTTCATGGCGGCGGTTTTGAGCAGGAACATCGCCGATATCAAAAAGATCGGGATCTTCATGGATGAATGCAGGAGGATGGGGATCTCCGTGCTGGGTCCGGATGTGAATGAAAGCAATGTGAGGTTCACGGTTAACGACAGGGGGGATATCCGTTTCGGGCTGGGAGCCATCAAGGGAGTGGGCGAGAATGCGGTGAAAAGCATCATCGAGGAGCGGAAAAAGAACGGCCGGTTCACGGACATTTATGATTTCGTCGAACGCAACGACCTCCACCAGGTGAACCGCAAGAACCTGGAAGGACTCGTCATAGCGGGAGCGCTCGACTGCTTCGGGAATATTACCAGGAGCCAGTATATTGACACGGTGGATGAAGGAGAGCCTACCTTTATCGAGCAACTGATCAAGTACGGCAACAAGATCCAGTACGAGAAGAACACCCCGCAGCAGAACCTGTTTGGAGAGATCAGCGCCATCAGCATTTCCAAACCCGAACCGCCCGCGGTGGATGAATGGCACCTGCTTGACAAGATCACCCGTGAAAAGGAACTCATCGGGATTTACCTCACCGCCCATCCGCTGGACCGGTTCAAACTGGAGATCGATTCATTCTGCAACATCACCCTCCATGAAATGAGCGATCTTCAACAGCACAGGGGGCGAGACCTGGTGTTCTGCGGGATCGTGAAGAACGTCAGGGACGGAGTGGACCAGTGGAGGAACAAACCGTACCTGCTGGCTCAGATGGAAGATTACTCCGATACCTACAACATCCGGCTCAAGAATGACGATTACGTCAACTACAGACAGTATTTCAGTCAGGGTGTGGCGCTGATGATCCGGGCGACCGTCAATGAGTGGAGCCCGCGCGATGAGCCGCACCGAAAAATCTTCTCACTTAAGTTCAAAACGGTACACATGCTGGCCGATGTCCGCGAAAAACTGGTCAGATCCCTGGATATTACCCTGGACATCCACCAGGTTACCCGTGAACTGATCGATGAGTTTGAACGGTACACGGTCGGTGAGCACGGGAAACTCCTCAAATTCCATGTCTTTGATCCCCAGACGAACATGATGGTGAACCTCTTTTCCCGCAATAAGCAGGTGGAGCTGACAGACGATTTCATGGATTATCTGAAGAACCATGCCGGTTTTGAATTTCGATTTTCTTAAATGAAATTTTACTATTTTTGACCCGTTGCATTCATTTGTTTTAAACCTGATAAGATGGCATTAGAAGTAACGGACAGCAATTTTGAGGAACTGGTGTTGAAATCCGACAAACCGGTGATCGTGGATTTCTGGGCGGAGTGGTGCGGCCCCTGCCGGATGGTTGGACCCATTGTGGAGGAAGTCGGAGCCGATTACGACGGCAGGGTTGTCGTCGCCAAGCTGGATGTGGACAACAATCCCGGGGTTACGGGCAAATACGGGATCAGAAATATACCCACCCTCCTGTTCTTCAAGGGCGGTGAGGTGGCAGACAAACAGGTGGGAGCGGTTCCCAAGAGCATGATCGTGAACAAGCTGGAAGGACTGCTGTAGAATTAATTCTCCCTCGGAATAAAGAAGAACGTCCCGTTCTCATCCTCCATTCCTGCGATCTTCCCGAACTGGGGCGTCTGCTGCCGGTTGTTCACCACCGCGGAGGTGACCATCCTGACAACATGCTCAATGGATACGCACTGGTTGGGATTTCCGGTAAGCACCCTGGCAAATGTTCGTGTGAACTGACTGTCATCCACTGCAAGCTCATACCCCGCCGATGAAAACACCTGTGACGACCTGAACCTGGTGGCTTCCCAGTCGCTGCAATCCCTTTCCTTCAGCTCCCCCCGCATCGCCTGGAAGAAGGTGGGCCCTGATTCGCAGGCATCGGTGATGACCAGGGTGTGGGTCAGGAAATCGGGATAGGATTGCATGGAGGCCTTCAGGGCATTGATGTTGAAGTAACTGAATTCATCATCCATCGCTGCATCCACCGGGATCCAGTAGCCGGTCTGGTTGATGTACTTTCCATGACCTGCATACCAGATCAGCATGGAGTTCACCCGGTTGCTCCGGATCAGATCCCTCAGCTCGATGGCAAAGAAACGTTCCATTTCCTGCTTGGTCATGTCCTGCCTGTGGATGATGTTATGGATCTTGTACCCGGCCAGCGCAGCTTTCATCATGTTGATGTCCCTGCCCGGTCCCTCCAGGGATGCAAACGATTCATAGTTGGCGTTCCCGATGAACACCGCCCATGTTTTTCCCATCGGATTGTTGGCGTGGAAGCGGGCATCCCGGTTCAGGGTGAACACTGTTTCCGACCGGTTACCGTATTCGTCTTCCGCCATGACGGTGATCTCTTCTTTGTCCTCCACACGGACCATGGCTGAAAATGCGGGATTGATGTCGCTGGGGATATAACTGGCCGAAACACTGTCGATATAGATATTCCGGATCCTGCTTTCGTCCTCCACCCTCCCTTCTATGTAAATCACAGGTTCTCCCGTATCCAGGTAAAGGATGTTGTTCTCCGATCCGTACGGAGCGATGATCTGGGCCGTTGGCGGGTCCACCTCGGTCCGCCTGAGGCTGAAGATGGCCGTTTCCGCATTGTCATAGATATCCGCCACCTGCACGATGATCTGTTCCGCCTCCCTCACATTGACGCTCGTGAGAAACCGGTATCCGTCTTCCGTTTTCTCGACCGGAACGGTGAAATTATTCACCTGCAATGATTTGAGTTCGCTTTCGTCCTGTATCAGTCCCATCACGGCAACGACCTCTGCCCCCAGGGGAATGTCCACGCTCTGGCCGCTTCCCGATGAGGGTTCCAGCAATGTGACCTCCGGTCTGTTGTCCTCCCTCTTCAGTTCAAAAATGCGCCGTGACACTTCTTCGCGCATCTGTCCGGCGGCATCTTCGTCCGCTGACATGTCGAGCAGCTTTTCGTAATCCTTCCTGGCTTTTTCATCATCGCCGATGGCTTCATAGGCCTCTGCCCTGCGGTAATAGGCTTCTGCCAGATGGGGATCCAGTGCGATGACCTTGGTATAATCAATGATGGAGAATGCTTCCTGGTGCATCAGGGCATAGTGGTTCCCGCGTGCAAGATAGATCCGGGATTCATCGGGGTATTCAATGGATGCCAGGGAGAGCACTTCGATGGCTTTCGGATAATTCCCGCCGGCGGCATGGATCCTGCTCTGAAGGAGCATGCCCTCCAGGTTCCCGGGATCCCACCTGAGCATTTCCGTCACAGCTTCGTTCGCCTGACTGTATTTTTCACTTTTGAAAAGCAGACCGGCCAGCGCAAAATGGGTCTCGGCAATCTGCCTGTTCATTTCAATGGATCTGCGGTAGGCTTTTTCAGCCTCATCATACATCCGAAGCTTTTCATACACCTGGGCCAGGTAATAATAACCCTTTTCGTCCTCCTGCATTCCCAGGTATTTCCGGATGTCCTCCAGGGCCTCCTGGTAGCGCTCAAGCTTCAGGTATACCAGGGATCTTACCTGGTATGCCTCCAGGTAATTCCACTTCAATTCAATGGCCCTGTCCAGCTTTGTCAGGGCAACAGTGTACCGGTCCTCCCGGAAGTGGGCGTTTCCCGAAAGATAATAGAGCTCCGCGTCCTTCCCGTTGTACCCGATGGCCCTGTCATAATCGGATGCGGCATGGGCATAATCGCCAAGCCTGGCATGTGCGTGTGCGCGGAGGACGTACGCCCTTTCGTGATCCGGATCCATTGCCAGCGCCCTGGAAAATTGTTTAATGGCGTTTTCGTATTCCCTCTTTTCAAAAAACTCCTCCCCCGCCCTGTAATACTGCCTGGCCGACTGGGCAGTCAGGAGCGGGGCTCCCGCCAGCAGCAGCATGGCAACCAGAAATGCAAGGCGTTTGATCATGATTCTGCAATCAGTTATTTGTACGTTCCGTTCCGGACGAAGTTCCCCGGAGGAGTTAATTTTCAGACAAATATATATGTTTTTTATTCAGGAAATAATCCAGCCTGATGTCGTTGAAGAAAAAAGTTTCTTCGGGCAGTACTTCCATTGCCGGTGCGCGCACACCTGCTCCGAAAGCAATTTTTCCCGTGAATACCCTTGCCTCGTCCCAGAGCCCTGCATGCAGGAATGATTCGATCAGCTCGGCACCTCCTTCCACCAGGATGGAGATGATCTTCTGACCCGCCAGTTCCTCCAGTATATCCCCGAGATCATACGATGAATCCATTGCGATTCTGCGGGTTTTTCCCGAATACCTGCCCCCCGCACCCGTAAAGATGATGGTCTCCTGAGAACCGTCCAGTATATGAGAACCATCAAAAATCCTGCCATTCCTGTCCATCGTGATCCTCACCGGTTGATCCCCCGTCCACTTCCTCACATTCAGCCTCGGGTTATCCGTCAGAATGGTATTGGTCCCCACCATCACACCGGCTTCTTCCGATCTCCATTTATGTACAAGGGTCCTGCATACCTCGTCCGTGATCCAGTTCGTTCCGATCGGGGCTCCGGGCTCCCGTTCCAGGTCGACGAATCCGTCGCCTGTCTGCGCCCATTTCAGGACCACGTAGGGCCTTTTTTCGGTATGGTAGATGAAGAACCTGCGGTTCAGGTGGTATCCTTCCCGCTCCAGGCAGCCTGTCACCACCTGCACTCCGTGCGCTCTCAGATATTCAACCCCCCGGCCGCTCACGCTGGGAAAAGGATCGATATTGGAAACCACCACCCTCCTGATCCCTTTCTGGTGGATCAGCAGGGAGCAGGGCGGGGTTTTCCCGTGGTGGGCGCAGGGTTCCAGGTTGGCATACAGGGTGGTTTCAGGCAAAACGGACTGGTCTTTTACGGAACGGATGGCGTTGACTTCTGCATGGGGTCCGCCGAACTCGCGGTGGTACCCTTCTCCGATGACCCTCCCTTTGTGCACGATCACACATCCCACGACGGGATTGGTATGGGTCAGGCCCAGTCCCTTCCCGGCCAGCTCAAAACACCGGCGCATGTAGATTTCATCCGCATCGTCCGTTCTCATGGAGAAATTGTTAAATTTAAAGCATGCTCCAGCCGGATGCAACCATGCGACAGACCGGAGAGTATCTCCGCCGTGAAATCCGAAGGACCTATCCTGAGGGAGAGACCACCTCCATGATCCGGCTGATCATGGAACACATGGGGTACGATCCCCGGTTGCCGGTCTCGGATCCTGAACTGAGACCCGGGCCTTCCGCCGTGGCACAAATTAATGAAATTGTATCCGAAATTCATACAAATAAACCGATTCAGTACATCCTGGGATACACTTTCTTTCATGAACTGAAGATCCTACTGAACGAGCACGTACTCATCCCGAGGCCGGAGACCGAGGAGTTGGTGTACCGGATCATTTCGGAAACCGCATCGCTACCCCTTCGTATGCTGGATGTGGGAACCGGATCGGGATGCATCGCCCTGGCGCTCAAGCATCGCTTCCCGGAGGCGGACGTGTTCGGGATGGATGTGAGCGGGGAGGCACTCAAAACGGCCAGGCTGAATGCCGCGCATCATTTGCTGGAGGTGCACTGGCTTCAGGCGGATATCGGGGGAGAGCTGCCGGAGGAGGTCCGTACGGATTTTGACCTGATCATCAGCAATCCGCCCTATGTACTGGAGAGCCAGCGGGCAGCCATGGATGACAATGTGCTGCGGTTCGAGCCGGATCGGGCATTGTTCGCGGACAGGGACCATCCCCTGGAGCTCTATGAAAAAATCGGCGAATTTGCGGCCAGGCACCTGCGGCCCGGGGGAACCCTCTGGGTGGAGATCAACGAACAGCTGGGAGAGGAAACCGCAAAGACAATCGAACGATCCGGACTCGGAGAAGTGACCATCCTCCGGGATATCCACGAAAAGGAACGGTTCATCAAAGCAACCCGATGAAGAATGAAATACAAAGAAGCACTTGAACGCGCCGCTGCGCTCTGCAGCAGCCAGGAAAGGAATACCCGCTACATGCTGCGGAAACTTTCTGAATGGGACGTGAGCGAACAGGATGCCGGAAAGATCATTCAGAAACTGAAAGAGGAGAAGTTCCTGGATGACGATCGGTATGCTTCCTTTTTCGTAAAAGATAAATTCAGGTTCAACCGCTGGGGCAAAATCAAGATCCGGTACGCACTCAGGCAGAACGGGATCCCCGAACAGGCCATTGAAGCAGCTCTGGACCAGATGGACCAGGAGGAGTATGAAAAGGTCTGCCGGGAACTGCTCGCGCAGAAATCTGCCACCCTGAAAGAGACCGGTTCCTATCAAAAAAAAGCCAGGCTGATGAGATTCGCCTCCCAGCGGGGCTTTGAGACCGATCTGATCTACAAGATCCTTCAGATGGATGAGTAACCCGGGGAACGGCCTTCCTGACCGCTACGGATTTCTTTATATCTTTGCTGCAAATTTCATAAAAGATGATCACGACCGAACAGACCAAGGACCTGAATGAACGCCTGGATGCGTTAAGGAGGCATCTTTGACGTGGATGGCAAAACCGTCCTGATCAAAGAGGAGGAAGAGAAAACGCGGGTTCCCGGTTTCTGGGACGATCCGAGATCAGCAGAGGACATGCTCCGGAACATCGCCAGGCTGAAAGCATGGGTGGACGGATATGAAAAGGTCCGGACCGCTGTGGATGACCTGAATGTCCTTTTTGAATTCCTGGATGCCGGAGAGGCATCCGAAAAGGAAGTGGATGAACAGTACGAGAAAACCCTTGCGCTGACCGAGGACCTTGAATCCAGGAACATGCTGCGGAATGAAGAAGACAGCCTGGGTGCCATTTTAAAGATCAACTCGGGGGCGGGAGGCACGGAAAGCCAGGACTGGGCCGAGATGCTCATGCGGATGTACATCCGCTACGGAGAGATGCACGATTACAAGGTGCGCGAGCTGCACCGGGTGGATGGTGACGATGCCGGACTCAAATCGGTCACCCTCGAATTTGAAGGAGAGTATGCATATGGTTTCCTGAGAAGCGAAACAGGGGTGCACCGCCTGGTAAGAATCTCCCCGTTTGATTCCAATAAACGCCGCCATACCTCCTTTGCATCCGTGTTCGTCGCTCCCATCGTGGATGAATCCATCGAGGTGGTGATCAATCCCTCCGACCTGGAATGGGACACCTTCCGTTCCGGCGGGGCCGGTGGACAGAATGTAAACAAGGTGGAAACCGGCGTACGGGTGAAACACCTGCCCACCGGCATTACGGTGGACAACACCGAAACCAGGTCCCAGCTCAAGAACAGGGAAAATGCCATGCGGATCCTCAAATCCCACCTGTACGAGATGGAGCTCAGGAAAAAAAGGGAAAAGCAGGCCGAGATCGAGGGGAACAAGATGAAAATCGAATGGGGATCCCAGATCCGGAACTATGTCCTCCATCCATATAAACTGGTGAAAGACCTTCGCACCGGTTACGAGACCGGGAATGTCCAGGCCGTGCTGGACGGGGAATTGGACGGATTCATCAAGGAATACCTGATGCAGTCCGGCGGCAGCACCGTATCCGCCTGAGCCGGTTCCGTTCACTGGCAGTATCCCTGCCGCAAAGCTCCCTCATGAAACCTGCGGCAGTGACAGTCCCCTGGAACGGAATCAGGTAAAGATAATCTGCGTGTTCTCGCCCCCGCACATGGCATAAAATTCCCCGACGGTCAGCACATCCTTCACCTCATCCCACAGATCCTCCCTTTCGAGCTTGAACATATCCATGCCCAGCTTGCAGGCATAAATCTCGCCCCCGCCCGCGGTGATCATCTCCAGGAACTCTTCCACCGGCGGAATATCCAGCTTCTCCATCTGGCTTTTCATCATCGCCGATACACCTGCTTCCACACCGGGAAGCATCCCAAGGATCGTTGGAAACGGTAAACCGCCAGGCGCTCTTAATCCGGGATTGCCCACGGTAGCGGTCTTGATGCGGTTCATATATTTTTTGGTGATCGCATCCAGCCCGAAGAATGTGAAGAACAACTTGGCTTCAATTCCCTCCATCACTGCTCCGTTGGCCATCACCAGGGTGGCGTACACATCCTCGATGGTGCTCTTGGCACAGATGATGCATACCTTTTTCAAAGGTTTTTCTGTTGTCTTTGCCATTTTTTATGTTTTTTTCTGTTTGACAGCTATTCATATTCTTAAGAAGGGATCTGGCCCGGAAGGCCGAAGCCGGGGCGTCAGACCGGTTCCGGTTACACGCAGCTCGCCGGTTTCTGGATCCCTGCGTATTTGGAGGAAAGCTTGAGCGGTCCCCCGGGAAACAGCTGGTAAAGTCCCTTGATATCGGTAATCCCGGATTTCCCCACTTTCCTGATCGTCAGTGTTTCTCCTTTTGCACTGCTCTCCCTCAGGAATTCCAGTACCTCGTAATGTTTTTCAGTGAGTTCGATCCCGTCCTCCCTGGCCATTTCGGCCGCGATTTCGCGGTTCCACTGGGAAGGATCTACCATGTACCCTTCATCATTGACCTCGATGGTCTTGCCTGCAATTGTTTTCTGTGCCATAGTCATTTATTTATGATTGATATGTTTGGTTGTTGTCCCTGCTGAGGTTTTTCATGAAAGTAATAAAGAAACCCAGGGCCTTTTTCATTTCGGGCTTGTTCATTTCACGCATCACCCTGAAAACAGAGTACTGCGGGATATCCCCGGTTTCCATGCTGGAAAAAACCTTCACCGCATTGTCCACCGATCTGAGTACCTCGGGCTGGGTTAGGTTTTTCAGGGTATCGATGATGGTCACCACATTGTCTGCCAGCAGGCGTACATCTTCCACCCTGTAATGGGTCACAATATTATCAACGATCACCCCGAATTCCCTGATAAATTCGAAATAGCCTTTCTGTTCAAATTCATGGAGTTTCCGGGTGGCATCGATGATCACTTCGTTGGCGATGGGGCCTGCATCCCGCATCAGATCCAGCACGCTGCCGAGTGTGTCAAGCATGGAACTGAAATTCCCGATGTTATGCACAAGCCTGATCCCAAGCTCCCTGATCTGGTCGGGTTCGATCACCACCTCGTGGTCATCCAGTGATTTCACCGTGGAATCATAGATATCCTTCCCGATGATGGATGCATCAGCAATGAGGTCTTCCATCGCCTGGGATTTCAACCGCTGCTGGTTCACGTATTCCAGGATCGTATCCACCTTGCGGTTCAGCTCGGCGATCTGTTGTGTCGTATTTTCAGCCATCTTTGCTCCTGTTATTCAACATCATTCTTCTTCCCGGCCATGGTCATGTGCGCCTCGATGGGCATTTCCCTGCCCCGCAGTAAAATATGCCAGTAGATCCACCGGAAAAGCATCTTCCCGTAATGATTGATTTTTGTGTTCTTCAATAATCCGAACGGGCCGATCCCCGGCAGCGGGAAAGTCCCCGGAAGCGGTTCCGTATCGTAATTGAAATCGATCAGGGCTCCTTTTCCATAGCCTGTCTCGATGTAACAGTTGGCGTGTCCGTCGAATTTTGCAGTCAGCGGCCTGCTATCTATGGTATTCATAAGGTTCTCAAAAAGCACCTCCGCTGCAAAATGGGCCACTGAGCCGGCCTTTGAAGTGGGGATGTTGGCAGCATCGCCAAGCACGAATATGTTCCCGTATTTTTTGGACCGGAGGGTTTCACTGTCGGTATCCACAAAGTTCATATCATCTCCGAGCCCGCTGCGTGCGATCATTTCCGAACCCATGTTCACAGGGACGATGGTGAGCACGTCGAAGGGGATCTCCTGCTCATCGTAGGACCTGATCACCTTCTTTTCATTGTCCACACTTTCCAGATAGAAATCAGGCACCACTTTGATATTCTTTTCGTCCAGCAGCTGGCTCAGCATTTTCGTAGCAATGGGCTTGGTGAAAGCTCCCGAAAGGGGCGTTACATAAGTGATGTCCACTTTGTCCCGGATCCCCTTCTCGGTAAAATAGGCCTCGGCAAGACAAACGAATTCGATGGGTGCCACGGGACATTTGAATGGCATTTCAGCAATGCACAGCACCAGTTTTCCCCCTTCCCACGATTTGAAGAACTTCTGCAACGCCACGGCACCCTCAATGGTGTAAAAATCAAAAATGTTCTTGTACCAGAGCTCTCCGGTAAGGCCGGGGGTCTCTTCCGGCCGGGTCTGGACACCGGTGGCAATGATCAGGTAATCATAACTGAGGCTGGTCCCGTCCATCAGGAATACCTTGTTCAGGTCTCCTTCCACCCGGTCTATTTCCTGGTAGATGACTTTCACCCCGGCAGGAAAGAAATCTCCCTTCGGTTTGATCACATCAGATTTTTGATAGATCCCGAAAGGAATGAACAGGAATCCGGGCTG
>Ga0272443_10001281_pt1 | contig 38013 bp, 37 predicted proteins | sample SSMAcet12_FD_193581 | JGI IMG/M metagenome (GOLD analysis project Ga0272443, IMG submission 193581) | Marine sediment archaeal communities from Little Sippewissett salt marsh, Falmouth, MA, United States - SSM-Acet-12 | ecosystem: Environmental > Aquatic > Marine > Wetlands > Sediment ...
TCTACTGCCGAATAAAGAAGCACGATTTCTTCCGCCTGGTTGATCTGGTGGTAGCGGGTATTCCTCTCGGATACACCTTCGGCCGGCTGGGGAACTTCATAAACGGCGAGTTGTGGGGTCGGGTCACCGCAAGCGGGATCGGGATGATTTTCCCTCATGCACCCCGTTTTTCCACCAATCAGGAGTGGGTGAGGAACATAGCGGACATCCATGGAATCGCCTACTCCGCCGGGGAGATGATACAGCTCCCGCGGCATCCTTCACAGTTGTACGAAGCATTCTTCGAAGGGATTTTCCTCTGGATTCTGCTCTGGTTCTTTTTCAGGAAACGAAAGCAGTTTTCAGGTTATCTCCTGGGTATTTATCTGATCGGCTACGGTACAGTAAGGTTTTTTATCGAGTATTTCCGCGAACCGGATATCGGTATCGGATACCCGATTCAGCTCGGAGCGGCCGCCAGTCCCCAGGCCCTTTATCTTTCTCCATGGAACATTACCACCGGCCAGATTCTTTGTGTTTTTATGATCGTGGCTGGTGCGCTTCTCATGTGGTGGCGAAAACGCAAAGCTTCCCGCCACTCTGGATGATGTACATGCACGGGGGATGCACGAGGTAGGCACGATGCGTCACGGATGGAGCGGAGAAGTACAGTACTCGATTGAAGGTGAGAAGAAAATCCGCTCCCTGCGTATTGAAGATACCCATACTGCACATGATGATATTCTTACCCTCACAAAGGAATGGAGGGAAGCAGACGGATTTTCCATACTGACTTATTGGGTAAAAGCTTCAGTAAAGGTCTCGCTCGAGTCGGCAGTTTTTTGTCGATGGATTCCGGATGATCTGACAGAAAGTATCGGAATCAACGGCTTTCAAACCTGGTCTGAGAGCAGGGAATACAGGACGAATGAGCTTATGCACGGCTTGCGGCGGGTGTTTACTCCCTGGATCCGGCGTTACGGCCTCAGAAACTACGGTGATTATTCATTCTCGGAATACAAACCTTCTCATCTGCATGGCTATTCGTGGTTCTACTTCAGGAATCCGAGTGGTATTCTCTTCCTGGGATCACTATCCGAGCGGCCGGGTTATACCCGGTTCTGGTGGTACAGAGAAAGTTCGATGCTGCTCATAGACCGTGAATGCGAGGGGCTGGAGATTTCCGAATCGCTTCCTATTCTTCAGCTCTTTATAAAGCGGGGAACTCACGCTGAGGTGTTCAATCGATATTTCCAGGTGCTCCGGGTGGATTGTTCATCACCTCCTCTGGCGGGCTGGACGAGCTGGTACAGTCATTACAGCGGCATAGATGAGAAGACCGTGCGGGAAAACCTGCAGTCTTTCACATCACTCCGGCTTCCGGCGGATGTTTTTCAGATTGATGACGGCTGGGAACGGGCTGTCGGCGACTGGCTCGAACCTCACCGCAGTTTCCCTTCAGGTATGGGGGCCCTCGCCGAAGAGATCGGTCGGGCTGGATTCCGGCCGGGTCTCTGGCTGGCTCCTTTTATTGCCGAGGAGAGTTCCCATGTTTTCCAGAATCACCCTGAATGGTTTGTCGATGGAAAGGGAGGAGAACCCTTCACGGCAGGGTACAATCCTTTCCATTGGAGCGGCCGCTTCTACATCCTGGATATATACAACACTGAGGTAGAAGAATACCTGCGGGAGGTCTTTCACACGGTGATCGACCGCTGGGGATTCCGGTTTCTGAAGCTCGACTTCCTGTATGCAGCGGCCCTGCTTCCACGGGGCGGCCGAAGCCGCGGTATGATTATGGATGACGCAATGGAGCTCCTGAAAAGTCTCTGCGGAGAAGTAACGGTCCTCGGTTGCGGAGTACCACTCGAATCCGCATTCGGCCGGGTCCAGTACTGCCGGATCGGGGCTGACGTTGCCTTGAAATGGGAGGACCGGAAACTGAAGCTCCTCGGCTACCGTGAGAGGGTCTCAACGGTCAATTCATTACGCAGTACGATCGGGAGATGGCAGCTGAACAACCGGGCTTTCGTCAGCGATCCGGATGTGTACATTCTTCGCCGGGAAAATAATCAGCTGAGCCCGAGGCAGCGGTTCACACTTTTTCTGGTCAACCAGATCTACGGGGGGCTGCTGTTCACCAGTGATAACCCCTCGGAATACGACGAAGAGACGCTTGCCTTGTTTCGATCTCAGTTCCCTCTGCGGAAAAAGGAAATTGTCACGGCAGATGAATCCCGTGTCCGCTTCAGAATCGGCATTCTCGAGTATATTGCCTTTCACAACCTCACAGCAGATATCGTTGAACATGAGCTTCCGGAGGGGCTCTTCTTCTCCAGCGAAGAGGGATTTACCCGGGGCGGGTGTATAGTCCTCCAGGCGTATGAGTCCCGCTGTTTCATGATCCCATCAGAAGAGCCTTATACACTTGCCGGGTCGACCGGGCTTCTTTTTCCCGGAAGCGAGATCGAGGATTGGGAGCACAGGGATGGATCCATACGGTTCAGCGTCAATCCATTGACACAAAGCCCGGGTCTCATAATGTTCCGGGTGCCGATGAACGCGAATGGCTGTATGGTAAATGGACGCTTCATCACGGCTGAAGAGAAATTTGATATGAAACTGGTGATCCTGGACCGGACCTTTCATACACCACTATAAGGGATTCCCCTATAGCAAGTCTCAAATTCACCTTATTGTTGTATACATCGTCATGATTCATAGTTACCCTGCAAACTTGTATCGGTAAGGGGTATGCAATGGAGGACGATCTGTATATTTACACTGAAGGAGAAGGGGATCTTTTTTCCAGCAGTGAAGGCACCTACGACATGGATCCACTGTCGCTCTATCTCAAGCAGATTTCTATGTATCCGCTTCTCAGCAAGGATGAAGAACTGCACATCGGGCAGCAGATCCACGTGAGCAAGGAACAGCTGAAGGAGCTCGAGGATACATTTCAAAAGGGTTCGATCGGGCGCGATGATTATCTAAAAACGAAAAAGGAGTTTGAGGAGACCCTCAACCATTTTCGCAAGAAGATGATCACTTCCAACCTCAGACTGGTGGTGTCCATTGCCAAGAAGTATCAGCACCGCGGACTGAGTCTGCTTGATCTCATCGATGAAGGCAACATCGGTCTGATCGAAGCGGTGGAACGGTTCGACTACACCCGCAAGTGCAAGTTCTCGACCTACGGCACCTGGTGGATTCAGCAGGCGGTCATCAAGGCCATTGCCGATAAGGGCCGTACGATACGCATTCCCATCCATGTGCTCAACATCATTCGCAAGACTTTTTCGGTTTCCAAGCACCTGACACAGGAACTTGGTCATGAGCCGACTTCCATAGAGATTGCGGAATACATGGATTCCACACCGGAGCAGGTGGAGAGCCTGCTGAAGTACTCCGGAGAGACTGCATCGCTTGACGTGACGGTGGATGATGAGAATGTCACCACCCTTTCCGATCTTGTTTTCAGCGATGATTATGAGGAGCCCTTCGACAGTGTTTTTCACGTCAATCTGAGAGATATACTTTCGCGTTCCTTGAAAGAACTCAGCCCCCGGGAGCGCAAGATTATCATACTTCGTTTCGGGCTCAACGGACACAGCCCGCTCACCCTCGAGGAGATCGGCAGAATCCTTGGAATTACCCGGGAGAGAGTCCGGCAGATCCAGAACAAAGCGATTGCGCGTATGCGTGATATTCATCTTATCAGAGAACTTGAGAGTGTAATCTAGATCAGAGGAATGGGACAGTACAGGATATTAATCATCGGCGAATCGGCAGCATTGCGGCATCACATCAACTATGTTCTCTCACAGCAGAGATTCATGATTATAGAGGCTTCCGATATTGATACCGGATTCAAGACGATACAAGAAGAGCCGGTCTATCTGATTATTGTGGATAGTCTGTTTCCCCCGTCTTCTGCGGTAAACTTCCTCCAGCGAGTACGGGAGCTTCCGGGATACAGCACTGTTCCCATTCTTCTTCTTCGGGATGAAAAAGACCTTCTCCTGGAAATTGAAAAACTGGGAATCCCGCCTGCCGCCAGCGGCAGGATTCTCTCTTCCGATCTGGATTTCTACTTTCTTGCAAAACCGTTCAGCAGCGATGGAATGAATTCAATCGTTAAAAAAATTCAGCAGGACAGTTTTCTCTCGTCACACTATTTTTCTCAGCCCATCGCCTGAATTCTGCTGTACCGCCTACGGTATAGTTGAATGTACAGGCGTCCCCCCGCCGGATGGTGTAATCCTCTACACGAATCCCAGCAGAATGCCTCCCCACCGCACCAGGAAGGCAATCATCCATGCCAGGGTAATCTGATAGAACAGTGAGAAAAGCGACCACTTCCAGGAGTTGATCTCCCGTACCAGGGTAACGAAGGCCACTATGCAGGGCGTGTAGAGCATGACAAAGAAGAGGAATGCCAGTCCCGTAAGAGGTGTATATGCCCGGCGCAGGGCGTTCTTCAAGGCTTCGCTCTCCTGATCGGTTTCTCCCTGAACAGTGTAGAGTACTCCCAGGGTACTTACCACCACCTCCTTGGCGACGAAGCCGGTCACGAGACTGACACCCATCCGCCAGTCGAAGCCAAGGGGCTGCAAAGCCGGCTGAATGAACTGCCCGATTTGTCCGATATAGGTGTTTTTCATCATCTCACGGTGCTTCTGGACTTTCAGGGTCTGCAGCTCCGCTTCCATCTCTTTCAGGGTGCGATGGTCGGCTGCGGTCTCCTCCGGGATATCGAGCTGTTCGATATTCTGTTCTACGGCGCCGATCTCCTGTTCCCACTGGGATGCAAGCTCCTGCTGTACAGGGAAATTGCTCAGGAACCAGATGATGACCGAGAAGATGAGTACAACGCCGCCCATCTTCTGCAGGTAATGCTTGGCCTTCTCCCACATGTGAATGAGAGCGCTCTTGAAAGTCGGTACACGATAGGGAGGCAGTTCCATCACGAATGGAAATTCCTCGCCGCGGAAGAGGGTTTTTTTGAATAGCAGACCCATCAGGAAAGCGAAGAAAAAGCTGAAGAAATAGAGCAGAAAAATGATATTGCCGGCATTATCGGGGAAAAAAGTGCCTGCAAATAGAATGTACACCGGAAGGCGCGCCGAGCAGGTAATCAGGGGAGCGATCAATATCGTCAGCACCCTGTCCTTGTTCGACTCCAGGGTCCTGGCTGCCATGATGGCCGGCACATTGCATCCCAGCCCCATGATCAGCGGAATGAAACTCTTGCCGTGGAGCCCTATGCGATGCATGAGCTTATCCATTATGAAGGCGATGCGGGCCATGTAGCCCGTATCTTCCAGTATCGATATACCGAAAAAGAGGATCAGGATGTTCGGCAGGAAGACGACTACTCCGCCCACACCGCCGATAACCCCGTCCGCGATCAGACTCCTGGCCAACCCGGGGGGCATTGAGGTCCTGACGAATTCCGCCAGAAGATCGACACCGGATTCTATCCAGCCCATGGGGTACGCCCCCAGACTGAAGGTAGCCTGAAAGAGAAGCCACATGAAAAGCGCGAAGATGGGGTAAGCCAGAAACCGGTTCGTCATGACACCGTCGATTTTTTCGGAAATATCAATGCGGTTGCCGGGGGCGCGCTTTACCGTCTCACCGAGGGCTCCCATGATAAAACCATATCGTTTCTCGCTTATCAGCGTGGCAGCGTCCTCCTGGTAGAGCTGTTCTATCTTTTTCAAATGACTTTCCCGTGCGGCGAGGATGACATCATGGCCGGCGAGTTCGCGGACCTGCTTCTCCACGAGTTCGTCCTCTTCAAGGAGCTTGATTGCATACCACCGCATGGCAATACCGCGGGAATCGAATGCGGACTTTCGAAGGAGCTCTTCGAGTTCCTCAATTGCCGACTCGAGATCGTTTCCGTAGTGTACGAGAATGGGGTGATGCAGCGATTCTTCACCCCTTGCGGTCTTGACGGCTTCGTCGAGCAGGGCGTCTATTCCCTTGCCCGTCCGGCCGACGGTAAAACTGATGGGAGCACCGAGAAGTTTACCGAGCTGATGTATATCGATCTGCGTTCCGTCCCTGGAAAGCTCGTCGTACATATTAAATGCAAAGACCACCGGCTTCTGCAGTTCGATCAGCTGAATTGCCAGGTAGAGATTTCGCTCGAGATTGGTTGAGTCTACGATATTGATGATGACATCGGTATTTCCGTTGATAATGTAGTCCCGCGCAACCACTTCTTCCATGGTATAGGCACTTAGTGAGTAAGTACCGGGAATGTCGGTGAAATAGAGTTTCGCGTTTCCGCGGCGGATACTGCCGGTCTTTACATCAACGGTGACTCCGCCCCAGTTTCCTACCTTCTGATTGGCGCCGGTAATACCGTTGAAGATGGAGGTCTTGCCTGAGTTAGGATTACCAGTGAGGGCAAACGTGTATGATTCGGTTGGTTTTGCAGGACGTTCATTCATTGGAGCTGTTCTGTATCATCTCTACATCGATTTTTTCCGCTTCTTCAACCCGCAGTGAAACATGGCAGCCGTCGATGCAGATTTCCATGGGATCACGCAGGGGAGCATAGCGGACTACTGTGAGTTCCTTTCCCTTGCGGAGGCCCAGTTCGATGAGTCTCTTCCTGAATCCGCCGTTGCCCAGGATCCTGTGGATCATTACTCTATCGCCCTCATGGCATAAACTGAGAGGAGTGTGCATAAGATTCTTTTCCTTGTCTTGGAAAATATCATAGCCCTCTGATATAGACAAGCCTTCATCTCGCAGCATGTAGGACTCCTGTTTAATGCGCCTTAATAGCCATAAATAATTTAATTAGAAGTCTCTAATTTGTCAAGAGATGCAAGAGAGGCAAACTCCCGCTCTGTACGGCAATTGACAATTCACCCCTTTGCTGAAACAATCAACACCGGCATGAACACACTTCCACTGAATATGACGAAGAACGGCAACACGGTCCGGGTCGTCGCTGTAAGCGGCGGCAGAATGGCCCGCAAGAAGCTTATGGACCTCGGAATTATTCCGGGAGAAAGGCTGAAGATCCTGCGGAACGATTCGGCGGGGCCCATGCTGATAGGCTTGTATGATTCTAAGGTAGTCGTCGGCAGCGGCTTGTCGCAGAAAGTGACTGTGGAGGTTTTATAGAGCGCCCTGGCTGCCTGGAGCCGTTCCCAGAAAGGTTTTACCCTTCGAAGTAAGGACGAAAGCTTTGTTCAGCGCAGTGTCGGAACCGCATTTCATCGCGCAGCCTGCGCAGGTGTGCTCGCTGCATCCCTGGAAGACCGGCTTGAGGTATCCAAGCCGCTCGAGTTCCCAGACCATCTGACGTATGAGCGGTTCGGGTATATCGAGCCGTGAAGAAATGTCTCCATAGATGACCGCGCCTTCCTGTAATATCTGTCGAAGCACCTCTCTTAACATGGAACCAAATTAGTAATAATTATTCTGCAAAACAAGCTTTTTTTTCCGAATCATCTTAATTGATATAAAATTATGCTATGTTATATGTATGGGTGAAGCAGAAGTAATCGGCAAAACCGGTGACCAGCCTGTTACCCGGGAACGATTGGAGGAGGAGTTAACTTCCCTGGGTATGAAAGCCGGGATGTGCGTGATCGTTCACAGTTCTCTCAGCGCCCTCGGATGGGTATGCGGAGGCGCTCATACCGTCATACTTGCGCTGGAAGAGATTGTACGGCCCTGGGGATTGTTGATCATGCCGACCCATTCGGGCCACCTTTCGGACCCCGCGGGTTGGGTCAATCCGCCGGTGCCGGAAACCTGGTGGGGGACGATCCGTGCGTCGATGCCGGCTTACGATCCCGAGCTCACGCCGAGCCGGGGTGTCGGCAAAATACCGGAGCTGTTCAGAAAACAGTCGGATGCAGTCCGGTCCGCCCATCCACAGCTGAGTTTTGCCGTCTGGGGAGAGGATGCAGTGGAAGCGGCCGCCGGCCACGAACTTGATTTCTCTCTTGGCGAGACATCACCCCTGGCAAAGGTCTATGAACGTGACGGGTATGTGCTCCTCCTCGGAGCGGGGTATGAGAGCAACACCTCTTTTCACCTCGCCGAATACAGGGCATCATTTCCCCGGAAAGAGGAGATCGAATCCGGTTCGCCCATCCTGGTGGACGGCCACAGACGCTGGAAGACCTTCAGAGACATCGACATCAATTCGGATGATTTCGCCGAAATCGGCCAGGCCTTTGAGAAGAGACACAAGAACGAAATAAAAACAGGCAGGGTAGGATTGACTGCTGCACGGCTTTTCCGCCAGAGACTGTGTGTTGATTTCGCGGTGCAGTGGATGGAGCGGCACCGTTTATGATCGACGGGGGACGGATGATGCTGGAGTACCGGCGGCTGATCGAAAAGGTGGAAGGGAATATGCGGCATTACCGGGTGCTCTTAAACGGGTTGAGCAGGCGCAGACCCTCCGATCTCGATACGGTTTTCCGGGAAGCGACCCGGGAGGCCTTCGATGAGATCGATTGTCTGCAGTGCGCGAACTGCTGTGTCACCACCGGCCCGCTTCTCCTTGAGCGGGATATCGACCGGGTGGCGCGAAGCTTGAGGAAACGGCCGGCCGAACTCGTTGAGGAGATGCTTCACCGCGATGAAGACGGAGACTGGGTGTTCCGAACGCTTCCCTGTCCCTTTTTAGACGAGGATAACCGCTGTATGATATATTCCAAAAGGCCGAAGGCCTGCCGCGAATACCCCCACACCGACAGCAGGAACGTTCACCAGCTTTTTCAGAAGACCCTCAGGAACGCCCTCATCTGCCCGATTGTCGCACGGGTGCTGCAGCTGATAGAGTATACCTACGGAGGAGCCAAATGAACCAGCGGAATGAGATCAACCACCATCTTGAAGCTTTGAGGGAGGAGATGCGGAGGGAGAAACTCGATGCTTACATTCTGTTCGGTACTGATCCGCACATGAGTGAATATGTAGCGCCCCGATGGCGCGACCGCGAGTGGATGAGCGGTTTTACCGGTTCGGCCGGTACGGTAGTCGTGACTGCCGATGCCGCTGGACTATGGACCGACTCCCGCTATCATCTGCAGGCCGCGGCACAGCTCGAAGGTACGGAGATCGAACTCCTCCGCGAGGGAATTCCGGGGGTAAAGACTCTTCCGGAATGGCTTGGTGAAAGACTGGGAACCGCCGATGCAGTCGGCGCCTCAGCCTGGACACTGTCACTGTCGAAGCAGCGGATGCTGAAGTCCCAGCTGGCTGCGTACGGAATTCTCTTCCGTTCCACCGCGGACCTCCTCGACCGTATCTGGACCGACCGTCCTCCCAATCCGTCGGAAGATATCTATCAGCATGATTTGAAGTATGCCGGGAAGTCCCGCAGAGAGAAGATCGGCGAGGTCCGGTCCGCCCTGAGGGAATACCGGGCCGACTACCAGTTCATAGCTTCCCTGGCGGACATAGCCTGGCTGTTCAATCTGCGGGGCAGCGACATTGCCTTCAATCCGCTGTTCATCAGCTACGCCCTGGTTGGTCCCCGGGAAGTGTATCTGGTCCTGCAGCGGGAATGCCTGTCCGATGAACTGGCCTCCCTCCTGGAAGAGGAGGATATAAACCTGGTGCCCTACGATGCCGTCGATAGTCTCCTGCAGGATGTCCTCGAGAAGGACAGGAAGCTCGTCTTCGATCCTGATATGGTGAATTCCGCTCTGGCCGAAATTATTGCTGGAAATTCTTTCCCGGTCGAGAGGCGTGACTGCACGAGCTCGCTCAAAGCGGTGAAAAGCGGCGTCGAGATACAAGGAATCCGCAATGCCATGGTGAAGGACGGCGTGGCGATGGTCCAGTTCCTCCACTGGCTCTCGCAGAACTGGGAAAAAGGCTCGCTGACGGAGCTCTCTATCGGAGATACACTCAGACAGTTCCGCAGCCGACAGTCCGGGTTCATCGGCGAGAGCTTCAACCCGATCGTGGGTTTCCGGGATCACGGCGCGGTGATTCATTACAGCGCCGACTCCGGAAGCGTCTATAAGATTGATCAGCCGGGACTCATGCTGATCGATTCCGGGGGACACTACCTTGATGGAACAACCGACATCACCAGGACCGTCGCTCTCGGCGAGCCGACTCAGCAGCAGCGGGAGGACTACACCATTGTTCTGAAGGGTCACATCCAGCTGGCTACGGCCAGGTTCCCCGGGGGCACCCGGGGTTTCCAGCTCGACACCCTCGCCAAGAGTCCATGCTGGGAACGCGGGATGCAGTACAGCCACGGAACGGGACATGGAGTCGGATTTTTTCTGAATGTGCATGAAGGTCCGCAGAGCATCAGCACCCGCCTGGTGGATGTTGCCATCGAGACCGGTATGCTCTGTTCCAATGAACCGGGCGTCTACCGGGAAGGACAGTACGGGATCAGGATCGAGAACCTCATACTGGCACAGGATATCTTTTCAACACCCTTCGGCCGGTTCTACAGCTTCGAGACGCTTACCCTCTGTCCACTGGAGCCGGCACTGATCGAGACCCGGCTGCTCGACAGGGAAGAGCTGCAGTGGGTAAATGACTATCACGCCACGGTTTTTGAAGCCCTGTCTCCGCACCTCAAACAGGAGGAACGTCTTTGGCTGGAATCGATTACTGCGCCGTTTCAGACACGTGCGTAGTATATTTATTAAAAATATTGACTTTCTATTTAATCTCCAATATGATAAAATTTACAGCCCGGGAAAAATATGGATCAGCATGAAACATCCGGAATCGATCCGGCCGAATCGAATATGATAAAAATGATGGGTAGCGACGAGCGGAACCCGCAGACGGAACAGCCGGCTGTATTAGAAGAGACGGAAGAATCCCCGCAAGCGGAAAAGACCCTCACACTTATAGAAGGGGGCCTCCTCGGGCTTTTCCGGGAGTACGGATACATCTTCCTGGACGGAAGTGAAAAGGAAGAGGAGTTCCAGTCTCAGATCAGCGAAGCCTACGATGCCGTGGTGAGCCTCTCCGCTGACGGGACCATCTCCTGGTACAACGGAGTATTCGTCGATCTGTTCGGCTTCAGTGAAATTGAACTCGAAGAGTACAACCTTCTGAAGCTGGTGCACGCCCATTACCACCATCTGGTACGAAGCAAGATGAAGGAAGCTGCAGGCTATATATCCAGGGAGACCGGATTGCTGCGGGACCGGGTCTTCGTCTTCCGGGGCTACAACGGCTACGGCGAACTGCGCTCCTTCGAGTGTCTCTTCGGCGGCTACTGGAGGAGCGGGAAGCCCCAGATCATTGCCGTACTCCGGGACGTAACCCTCGATACCAACACTTTCCTCGAGCTGAAGCGGCTTGAAAAGAACTACAACATCCTCTCCGAGACGGTCAATGAAGCGATCGTACGAATCAACGAGAATTTTACCATAGTATTCGCCAACAGCGCTGTAAAACGGATCTTCGGCTACACCAAGGAGGAGCTGCACGGGCGTCCCTTCGATACCCTTTTTCCACCGGAAATATACCAGCGGCATGAGAAGGACTTCCGCAAGTACTTCTTCGTGGACGACGAGGACCGCGACAGGATCGGTCTCAGCGCTTCCATCGAGATACTGGGGATGCACAAGAGCCGCGGCATCTCTCCTATGGAGGTGTCCTTCGGGAATTCCACCGATTTTCTGGGCAGGACCCTGACCTGCATCATCCGCGACATCACGGAACAGAAAAACACCGAGCGGCAGCTGCGGCAGCTGGCATACCAGGATAAACTGACGAACCTGGGGAACCGTGACCTCTTCCGGCTGGAGTTGAAGCAGGCCTTCGATCAGCTGGAAAAGTACCCCATGCTCAAGGGGGCCCTGATGTTCCTCGATCTGGACGGCTTCAAGCAGATCAACGACACAATGGGCCACAATGTGGGCGACGCACTTCTGCTGGAAACTGCCGTTAGATTACGGGAATGTCTGCGGGTGTCGGACTCGATCTACAGGTTCGGGGGCGATGAATTCGTCATTCTCCTGAAGAAGGTCAAGTCGAGAAAAGACGCGGCCAAGGTGGCCCGCAAAGTTCTGGCGGTGGTGAGGCAGCCCTACTACCTGAGCACCCGAGGAGAGCAGGCTCAGAAGACGATGGTGAACATCGGCGTCAGTGTCGGGATCGCCCTCTATCCGGAGGACGGAAACGACCACGAGTCTCTCGTGCAGAATGCGGACCTGGCTATGTACGAATCCAAGGCGGCCGGCAAGAATCAGTATATGTTCTACCATCAGGAAATGGTGTCGAAGGCCACCCAGAAGATGCGGATCGAGCAGGGATTGAAAAACGCCCTCCACAATAATCAATTCCAGCTTCATTATCAGCCTCTCGTCAATATAAGAGGGGAGATGGTCGGAATGGAGGCCCTGCTGCGATGGTCGGATCCCGAACTCGGAGAGGTCCCCCCGCACAAGTTCATCCCGATCGCCGAGGAGAAGGGGCTGATCATCCCTCTGGGAACCTGGATACTCGAGACGGTTTGTCGACAGATCCGGAGACTGACGATTGCCGGATACCGGGACCACTTCGTCTGCGTGAATCTCTCTCCGATCCAGCTCGAGGACAGGTCATTCCTCGATACCCTCAACAGGATTATCGAACGGTCGGAGATCGATCCCTCCCGTCTGAAGCTCGAGATTACCGAGTCGAGCCTGATGCGCAATCCCGATACAGTCATCGGCATGCTGGAGCAGATCAAAGCCTACAATCCGGGGATCAACATCGTCATCGATGATTTCGGTACAGGATACTCCTCCCTCAGTTACCTCTCCAAACTTCCCGCGGACATCCTGAAGATCGACATTTCCTTCGTTTCGAATCTTCACCAGAGCCACAATCGTAAAATCATCAAAACCATCCTGAACCTGGCCAGAAGCCTGAATCTTTCGGTTGTCGCCGAAGGGGTAGAGGCGGAAAGCCAGTGGAACTACTTCAAGACCAATCCTGCCATCATTCTGCAGGGCTTTCACTTCAGCCGTCCCCTCAATCCGAAGGACCTCTACCAGTACATGAAGAAAAGAAGAGGCCTGTACGCTTCCGCTGAAGAGTCTGTTTCCAAAGCGGACGGGAATGATTACATTTAGAGAGTGGAAGAAATCGGTAATCGCTCAAAGGTCATAGCCCGGGCTTCCTGGGTCGGCATCTTCGGAAACAGCGTACTTGCGATTTTGAAGGTCGGATTCGGGATATGGGGGCATTCCCTCGCGCTGATCGGTGCGGGGATAGACACGGTAACCGATGTGGCGGCTTCTATCGTGACATTGCTGGCAGGCCGGATCATCGACAAACCCCCCGATGAGAAGCATCCCTACGGGCATGAACGGGCCGAGACCATCGCCACCAAGCTGCTCGGTTTCATCATCTTCTTCGCGGGGACCCAGCTGGCAGTCTCCACGGTCTCCCAACTTTTTTCCGATAGCCTTCGACGGCTGCCCGCCCCCATAACCATCGTCATTGCAGGGATTTCAATTGCCGGGAAGATTTTCCTCGCCATGCTGAAATGGAGAGCGGGGAAAAAGGTGTGCAGCTCTATGCTGATCGCGGATGCAAAAAACATGACTATGGATATATTCATCTCTGCAAGCGTGTTGATCGGGATCTATTTTACGCTTCGGCTGAATATGCCCCTGGTCGATACCCTGCTGGGTCTGGGGGTCGGGCTGTACATCATGAAGGTCGGCTACGGGATCTTCATGGAGACCAACATGGAGCTGATGGACGGTCTTCAGGACCGGGACCTCTACCGGCAGGTCTGCAGGGCGGTACTGGCGGTCGAAGGTGTTCAGAATCCCCACAAGATGCGTATCCGCAAACTCAACACGTCCTACGTTATCGATGTGGATATCGAAGTGGACGGCGGTCTTACCGTACAGGAAGGACACAATCTTGCCATGCAGGTAGAGGAAAGCATTCATTCGAGAGTAAAAAATGTATATGATGTGAACGTTCACGTGGAACCGGTAGGCAATCTGGAGACCGAGGAACGGTTCGGTTTGTCCCAGGAATGCCTGCAGAAGAAGGATAAAATAACAGAGGAGTGATCAATGGTTGAAGCTTTGAAGAAACGGAACAATTTTAGCCCACGCCGGGGACCGGTGGTGCTGGTTATTCTCGATGGAGTCGGTATAGGAAAATACAAGGAAGGAAACGGGGTCGAGGAAGCCTTTACTGAGACTCTTGACGAACTCCGGCAAACCTGGCCGATGACACAGCTCAAGGCCCACGGTATCGCCGTCGGTCTGCCCGATGACGGAGACATGGGCAACAGCGAAGTTGGACACAACGCGATCGGATGCGGCCGCGTGTACGCCCAGGGAGCCAAACGGGTGAACCAGGCTATCGAGGACGGGAGCATCTTCAACGGAGAGGTCTGGAAAAAACTCGTCTCCAATGTGAAGGACTCGAATGGCACTCTCCATTTTCTCGGTCTTCTGTCGGACGGCAACGTTCACTCTCATGTAAAACATCTCCAGGCCCTGGTCCGGCAGGCGAAGGAAGAAGGAGTCGGCCGTGTACGGATTCACGCCCTTTTAGATGGCCGGGACGTGGGCGAAACATCTGCACTCGAGTATTTCGATCCCTTCGCCGAGTTCCTCATGGAGCTCTCGACGGACGGTTTCGACGCCAGAATAGCTTCCGGAGGCGGCCGGATGAAGATCACTATGGACCGCTACAACGCGGACTGGGACATGGTGAAAAAAGGCTGGGAGACCCACGTGCTGGGAGAGGGACGTCAGTTCCCCAGCGCTCACGAGGCGATCGAGACCCTGCGGTCCGAGACCCACGCTATCGACCAGGACCTTCCGCCGTTCGTTATCGCCGAGAATGGGAAGCCCGTAGGGACGGTCGAAGACGGCGACAGCTTCGTTCTCTTCAACTTCCGTGGAGACCGTGCCCTGGAGATTACCAAAACCTTCGAGGCCGGCGATGATTTCGAGGAATTCGACCGCAAGAGGATCCCCAGAGTTGAATATGCCGGCATGATGGAGTACGACGGCGACCTGAAGGTCCCCCGGCAATATCTGGTACCCCCTCCTTCCATCGAGCGGACTATGGCGGAATATCTGGTTGCATCGGGGGTCAAACAGTTCTCCATCAGCGAGACCCAGAAGTTCGGTCATGTGACCTACTTCTTCAACGGCAACCGGACCGGGAAGTTCAGCGAGGAGCTGGAAACCTATGAGGAGATAAAGTCGGACCGGGTTCCCTTCGAAGAGCGCCCGTGGATGAAGGCAGCCGAGATCGCCGACCGGGTGATAGAGGTAATAGAGTCGGGGGAATACCAACTCATCAAGCTGAACTTTCCCAACGGCGACATGGTGGGCCACACCGGCATCTACGAAGCGGTGCTCTGCGCGATGGAGGCCCTCGATCTCTCCCTGGGCAGGATAAAGAAGGCGGTGGAGAAGGCCGGCGGTGTAATGATCGTGAGCGCCGACCACGGGAACTCGGACGATATGTTCGCCCGGGACAAGAAGACCGGCGAAGTGGTTATCAAAGCCAACGGAAAGCCGCAGGCCAAGACCAGTCACTCCCTCAACCCGGTTCCCTGTATAATCTTTGATCCGGCATATAACGGGGAGTACGAAAAGGAGCTGCGCAGCGGTCTGGGCATATCCTCATTGGCGGCAACGACTATTGAATTACTGGGATATGAACCCCCCGAGGACTACGATCCCAGTGTTTTCGAGTGGAAAAAATAGAGGATTTCTTTGATAACAGGGCCCTGCCGGTATAGTAGTGCTGTTCCCGTCCGGAATCGCGGCGCGGGCCCTTGTCTTCTGTCCGCCGGATCCGCGATCAGCCGTCCTCGAGAACCGATAGGGCCTTATCGGCGATCTGCCATGGAACCGGTCTGCCGTTGAAGTCGTAGGTCTGAGGATCGAAATCTTCCGTTCCAGGCAGACGCGGCCGGTCGAGGACGTACCGGAGGTCCGCACTCCCCACTTCGACCGCTTCCGCTCTTATCTCCTTGATGGTAAAAACGTTCGGTAGAGCCCGTCCTACTTCGACCGAGGTAATTCCCCGGAGGAACCTGATGAGCCAGTCGGGATGGTTGCGGTCAATCGACTGCAGTTCGCTCTGCATCTTTTTCAGATCTCCGACACCGAAAACGGTTCTGATGGATGCGACGAAGGCATGGGCCATCCCGATATGGACGGTGAACAGGACCTCCCCGGCGAACCTCGATTCTGCAGATACAAGGAGTTTCTTGGCCTGCATAGCGTCGTTTCGCTGTGCCGATCTGATGTAGCGGTAGGTGTGAAGCACGCCGGCTGCGTATTCTACATGCGCCGTCTCTTCCGCGTTGAGAGCGCCGGAGTTCTTGATGAGGTCTTCCAGGCGTTCGATCTCCGTAATGAGCTGTTCCTCATCGGGCGCAAGGAGATAGGTGAGGCAGAAACGGTGATCAACTTCCGGGATTTCTTCTCCGGCGGCAAAGACAGCGCCGGCGCACAAATAAATCAGCAGAGTCAATGACAGGACTCTACGGATTTTCACTGAGTGATTGAACAGATTGTTTTGCATATACCGCTCCTTTCCCCTATTATATTGAATTATGGAACAGGCTCCAATTTTGCTGCACGTTTTTTTATGGTCCGCCGCAGCCTACTGGGCGGCGGGTTTTTTTCTGCTCTGGAGAATTCCGAAGATAGGGCGTTTGGAGAAGGGTGAAGAGGCGTTCGCGGATAGAGCCGGAAATGAAGGCCGGACGATTGAGGCGGATCTCAACCGGCTCTCCGTCGTCATTCCGGCCCGGAACGAGGCCGGTACGCTCCCCTTTTTGCTTGATTCCTTGAGAAAACAGGAGAAGCTGCCTCTCGAAATCATCGTGGTGGACGATCAGTCTATCGACGGCACAGGCGATCTGGCCCGCGGCTTCAGCGATGTCGGAGTGAGAGTGATTGATTCCGGGGAACGGCCGGAGGGCTGGACCGGCAAGAACTGGAGCTGCCATCGGGGGACAATGGAGGCGCGGGGCGATTTTCTGCTCTTCCTGGATGCCGACACCTCACTGACGGCACCCGATTCGCTGCAGCGGCTTCTGCAGGAGTACCGGAGACGGGGCGGCCTCCTTTCGGTCCAGCCCTCTCACCGGGTCCACGCTCTCTATGAACAGTTATCAGGATTCTTCAATTTGATCGTGATGATCGGTTCGGGAGCGTTCTCGCAGTGGAGCAGACCGGGGGAGGCGGCAGGGTGTTTCGGACCCTGTATTCTCATAGACCGGGAGGACTACCGCTCGATCGGGGGTCATGAGGCGGTCCGGGCGGAAGTAGTAGATGATCTGGCGCTCTGCCGGTTGTGCCGGCAGGCGGGCATAGGAGTCTACTGTTACGGCGGCCGGGAAACGATTTCCTTCCGCATGTACCCGGGTGGAATCGGCAGTCTCGTAGAGGGATGGACGAAGAATATGGCGGTGGGGGCTTCCCTGGCGGACCTGCGGACCATTATCCTTCTGGTTGTCTGGTTTACCGGAATCAGCAACGCCGCCCTCATGATGGCGGCTCTGACGAAATATACGGCCCATGCCGCTCAGACGCTGCAGGGGGCCGGAGCGGTCTGGTTCCCCTGGGGGCTGATCGTTCTGGCGGTGTACGCCCTCTACGTACTTCAGGTTTTTATACAGCTGCGCAGGGTCGGCAGTTTTCACTTCGCCGCGGCACTGTTTTTCCCTCTGTTGTTTCTCTTCTTCGTGGGAATTTTCATCTATTCGGTCGTGCGGGTGAAGGTGCTGCACAGCGTTACCTGGAAAGGACGGGCGATCGAGATAGGCAGGGGGGAGTGAACCATGGCGCTGCTGCAGAACGAACTCTTCCGTATCATTGCCGGCAACTCGGCAGCGTGGTTTCTGGTCATCTTCGTTCCGGGCACCATCATCCAGCGGCTTCCGCTCCGTCTGTTCCGGGAGGATGCATTTCTCTTCCGTATTCGGGCCTGGGAGCGGGAGGGAAGGATCTATCGTTCCCTCGGAATCAAACGGTGGAAGGAGCTCCTGCCGGATGGAGCGGGGATATACGAGGACGGCTTCCGGAAAAAACGGATGCACGGTATGGACCAGCTCTACGTTAAGCGCTTCATTCTCGAGACCTGCCGGGCCGAACTCGTTCACTGGGTCATCATCGGTCTGATCCCCCTGTTTTTTATCTGGAATCCCCTGGAGGTTGCGGTCTGGATGATTCCGTTCGGCCTGCTGGTGAATCTTCCCTGTCTGCTGACGCAGCGGTTCAACCGCCCCCGGCTGTTGCGGATGCAGCGCAGGCCATAGCCGCCGCAGGATTGCGCAGGGGAATCCGGGGAGCGCACGCGGGCGTCGGAATGATTCCGGCAGGCGGCGGCATTTGACAACCGCCCCCGAATTGTTGATAAAGGGAGAAGGAAACGGAGACGATGGAGATAGAACAGGTCCACTACGACACATTCAAATCAGGCAGCAAGACCTACTTCAACAGCAGCCGGTTTTTTCCGCCGGAAGTCCGGAAAGAGGTGTTCTACCTCTACGGCTTCGTGCGCAAGGCGGACAACTTCGTCGACGCGGTGCCGCAGGATCCGGACGGCTTTTACCTGTTCCGGGATGCCTACCGGAAGGCGCTGAATGGTGCTCCCTCGGATGATCCCATCATCGACCGTTTCGTCGAGCTCGGCCGCCGGAAAGGTTTCGATCCCGCCTGGACTGAGGCCTTCCTGCGCTCCATGGAACTTGATCTCTTCAAGCGGGAGTACAATCATCTCGATGAAACTCTCGAGTACATCTACGGATCGGCGGAGGTGATCGGGCTCTTCATGGCTTCCATCATGGACCTTCCCCGGGAGTCTTATCATGCGGCGAGGATGCTTGGGAGGGCCATGCAGTACATCAACTTCATTCGCGATATCGATGAAGACGTGAAGCTCGGCCGGCGCTATCTCCCCATGACCGGCACACCCCTCGAGAGCCTTGAGTTTGAATATGTGCGGGACCGCCTCAGGGAGTTCCGCTCCTTCCACGTGCAGCAGATAGAGCTCTACATGGGCTGGCAGCGGGAAGCTGAGAAAGGATACCGGTACATCCCCTACCGTTACCTTCTTCCGATCAAGACCGCGGCGGACATGTACATCTGGACGGCCCGCAGGATAGAGCGGAACCCCATGATTGTATATGAGAAAAAGGTCAAGCCGCCGAAGTGGCGGATCATCCTGCAGTTCATGATAAACACAGCGGCGGCCCCGGTGTCGACGCTGCTGTCCAGGCGGGTGTGAGGAAGGGGGTACAAGGGAACGCAACTTCCCCTGTGTGAAGCTGTGTCAAGACGTGTCTCAGGAGGGGCAATATGAAGCAGGAGAAAAAAGTACTGGTCGTCGGAGCCGGCTTCGGCGGACTCTCGGCAGCGATCCGCCTGGCCAACGCGGGACTCAAAGTAGAGGTTTACGACCGGCAGGCCCACGCAGGCGGGAAGGCCGGAAGTCTCGCGGAGGGGGGCTACCGCTTCGACACCGGACCCTCCCTGATAACGATGCGGGAAGTCTTCAGCCAGCTCTTCGAGGAGACCGGCAGACGGCTCGAAGACTACCTTGAGCTGATACCTCTCGAGACCATCTGCTCCTATTTTTTCGATGACGGGACGCGTCTGTCGGCGAAGGGCGACCCGAAGAGTTTCGCCGCGGAGGTGGATGCGAATACAGGTGATACCGCCGCCGCCGTGGACCGATACCTCGCCTACAGCCGGGGAATCTATGATAAAACCTCCGCTCTCTTTCTATGGAACAGTCTACACCGTCTATCAACTTATGCCAGGGCGGATGTCTGGAAAGGCGTTCTCGGCCGCGGCAAACTCGACGCCCAGCGCAGTATGAACGATGCCAACCGGAGTTTTTTCACCGATTCCCGGATGGTACAGCTCTTCAACCGCTACGCCACCTACAACGGCTCGGATCCCTATCAGGTGCCCGCCACCCTCAACATCATTCCCCACGTGGAGTACACGATGGGGTCCTACGCCTCGAAGAACGGAATCTACGCCATTCCCCAGGCCATGCGGACGGTGGCGGAAGAGCTCGGGGTGGTATTTCACCTGGAGAGTGAAGTCGAGCGGATACTCGTCGAGGAAGGGCGGGTGACGGGAGTTGCCGGTTCCTTCGGGGAGGCCCGGGCCGACATAGTAATCAGCGATGTCGATGCCCGCCGCACCTACGAAGATCTGCTCAATGATCCGGAGGCGCCCTACGCACAGCGCTACAGCAAGCTGGAACCATCCTCCAGCGGCATGGTCTTTTTCTGGGGTATGAAGAACAGTTATCCGGAGCTCACCGTGAACAATATTTTCTTTTCGGCAGACTATCCGGCGGAGTTCAAGGCGCTTTTCAACGAGCTTCGCTGCCCGGATGATCCCACTGTGTACGTGAATATAACGGGCAAAGTATCCCCCGGTGACGCCCCCGAGGGAGGAGAGAACTGGTTCGTGCTGGTCAACGCGCCCCGGAATGCCGGACAGGACTGGGCCGCGGAGGCACAACGGGTCCGGAAGGCGGTGATAAGCCGGCTCGAGAAGGCCCTCGGACGGCCGATAGATTCAATGATTGCGGTGGAGCAGGTGCTGACACCTGACAGGATCGAGAAGGAGACCGGCAGCTACTACGGCAGTCTCTATGGAATCAGCTCGAATACGAAAACCGCCGCATTTCTGCGGCATCCGGCGCGTACGAAACGCTACAGAGGACTCTTCTTCTGCGGCGGAAGCGTGCATCCGGGGGGCGGGATGCCCCTGGCGATCCTCTCCGGGAAGATCGCCGCCGACATCATACGGAAAGAGGAAGGATAGAACGTGACCAAAACGACATTGCTCAACAAGCTGAAGAACATGCCCCGGGAGAAGCTGCTGCTGCTCATCATCTGCGATTTTTACCTCTTCGGATTGATCTTTCATGCGATCCCCGCGACACTGCCCTACATGCTGCTTTTTACTCCCCTGGTCCTGCTGGTATTCGGCGTGCTTGCGCTTTATCCGGCGTGGCTCGAAAAGAACCGGAGCCTCTGGATCTGGGTAGGCGCCACCTATGCCGTCACGCTCGCTCTCGAGATCATCGGAGTGAAAACCGGCGCGGTTTTCGGTGAATATCACTACGGTCCTGTCCTGGGACTGAAGTTCATGGAAGTACCTCTCGTAATCGGCTTCAATTGGGTTATCGTAGTGCTGGGGTCGGCCCGTCTGTCCGAAAGGATAACCAGGCATCCTCTGGGGGCGGCTGTGATTGTCGGGGCGATCTGTGTGGTGTACGATTATGCCCTGGAGCCGGCGGCAATCGGGCTCGATTACTGGAAGTGGCATTCCGTGCATGTACCACTGCAGAATTATGCGGCCTGGTTCCTCATCGCAGCAGCGTCGACCTGGGCCTATCGCCGGTTTCGGATCGAAATGAGATCCTATCTCCCGGCTTATTACGTTGCAGTGCAGTTTGTTTTTTTTATAGGATTACAACTGTTTGTAGTATAGGATCAGCGCTATCTACAGATAGAAACGACCGGAGGCTGTATGAAAAACTTCTTTGCCGAACAGAAGCAGGCGATTTACAAGTATCTCACCGATTATATCCATGACAAGAGGGACGATCTCTCCAGGGTGCACACCATGGGTGCCGACAGCGGCGACCGTATCCTCGATTTTACCGAAAAGGGCAAGATGCTCAGAGGCGGTCTGGTGGCCCTCGCCTACCTGCTGACCCGCACGGTACCCTCTGAAGATACCGTACCCCGGGATGTATACGCAGTGGGGGCGGTAATGGAGCTCTTCCAGTCGGGCTTCCTGATCCACGATGACATCATGGACCGGGATGAAAAGCGGCGGGGTATCCGGTCGATATTCGCCCAGTACGGGAAGATGGCGGCCGAAGCCGGGATAGAAGACAGCTATCACACCGGCGAGTCCCTCGGGATCTGCGCCGGAGACATCGCCTTCTTCATGGCCTTCGAAATACTGGCCGGTCTGGGGACCGGTGCAGGGAACCGGCTCACCGGTCTGTGCGCGCGGGAAATATCCTACGTCGGGGTCGCCCAGATGATGGATGTGTACTGGGGACAGACGCCGGCGGCGGTAGAAGAGGAGGATATCATCGCGCTGTACCGCTACAAGACCGGCCGCTACACATTCTCTCTGCCGCTCATGTGCGGGGCCGTCCTGGCCGATGCTTCGGAAGCCCAGTCAGCCGCCCTTGAGAAGATCGGCGAGCTTCTGGGCGTAGTGTTTCAGCTCAAGGATGACGAACTCGGTCTCTTCGGAGATGAGCAGCAGCTCGGCAAGCCGATCGGATCAGATCTCAAGGAAGGCAAGAAGACCCCGTTTTTCATCCGGCTCATGAACAGGGCTTCCGCGGCTCAGAGCGAGAAGCTGTCCGGACTTATCGGAAATGAAAAAATATCCGCCGATGATGTTCTGTATGTCCGCGGCCTGGTGGAAAGCTTCGGTATTCGCGAAGAGATCGGTCATCTCTGTGAAGAATACGCCGAGCAGTCCCGGACCATTATCGAGGGAGCCGATGATTTCGATCCCCGTTACCGGGACATCCTCCTGCAGTTGATCGACTACAGTCTGAACAGGCGGAAATGATCGGCTGCAAGGCGGCGTAACACCTGCAGACGGCATTCCCTGCGTTAAACCGCCAGGGAAACAACCGCGGCCGTCACCGTGACGGCGGACACGCTCAGCAGGTTCACCATATCATTATTGATAAAAGCGACTCCCTTCACCAGCGTGTTCGGCTGACCGTCGGTGTACGGTCTCTCGGTGTGCTGCCGGGTGACGGTACAGCTGTAGCCGGCCTGTACGGTAGCTCCGAGCAGGCTGTCTACCACCGACCCGAGGAAGCCGCAGACGGTCACGATTGCCGTCCACAGGAAGAGACGGTAGGTGAAGCCCGCTGTCAGAAAATATCCGGCACTGAAGATGAGAGCTATGAAGAGTGATCCGAAGAGGGATGCCCAGAATCCCAATGGAGTGACGGCCCCGCTGGCGCCGAGGGTGAGAGGCCGGCCGTTCAGAATTGATACCGGTGTCCTCCCGGCGAGCATGCCGATCTCTCCGGCCCAGGTGTCTGCGTTGGCGGCTGCGAATGATGCGGCGAAGGCAACCATGAATACCGGGTGAGGGTTCAGGGTATAGAACAGGGCGGCGGCGGCAGCGGGGCCGACATTGGAGAAGACCTGCAGGCCGTCCCGCCGGCCAACTTTGGCATGGATACCGGTGCCCGTGAGCTTGGCCTCGGTATGGATGCGTCCGAGAAGTGTCGACGAGAAGAAGAAGGCTCCCAGGTGAAGCCAGAAATAGAGTCCTCCGCCGAGATAGATGATTGTTCCCAGAATGAACCCGGTTACTCCCCCGGAGATGGTGACGGCCCTTTTCCGGTAAGCCCCGATGGCGACCAGCAGGTTGATGATTCCACCCAGGATGAGGCGCTGCAGATACATGTTCACAGAGGTACCATCCAGAACAGAAGTGCCGTAGCGATCGGGACGGTAATGTTGTCCAGGCCCCGGGGGGTGAGCAGCTCGATCAGGGCTGCCGCGGCTGCCACGACCAGGGCCCAGGTCCACGGACCCGAACCTGCAGCCGCCGGACCGGTCTGAGGGAAGGGCGAGAGAAAAAAGGCAACCATCACGATGACGATGTATGAGACAATAAACATCGTCGTCGTACCGAGAACCGTCTTGCCTGTGTGAAAGGGGCCGAGAGATATCTGATTCCTGCCGAAGTGCTTTCCAACCAGTGCTGCCGCCCCGTCTCCGTATCCCATCACCAGGATTCCGGCGGCGCCTGATGCCAGCGACAGCGGTCCGATGTAACAGAGCAGGACGAGAATCAGCAGCGAAATCGGAAAGTAGATGGTCCCGAGATTGTCATGGGGAGCGTCGTCCTCCATTGCTGGGAAGAGATGCCGCCGATATGAGATGTAGTTGATGATGATAAAACTCACAGGCCCGATAAGCGCTATCAGGGTATGCTCCATGGTGAACATGGCCAGGAGCCACCAGTTGGAGACGCCGATGTGGATGATTTTGCGGCTTATCTCAGCCGAGACGAGCTTCAGTGTCAGGAGGAGAGAGGCAATACCGATGATGATGAAAATCAGTCCGAAGGACAGAAATAGCGCCGCAATCTCGCTCACTGTTCTACTGTGCGTCCTCTTTCTCAGCAGGATATGGGTTTACCTTGTCATAGTATTCACCATCCTTCACGTAGGATCCGGACGGATGATATACACGGACTTCGAAATGCAGATGCGGTCCGGTTGACTTGCCCGTGTCGCCGATTTCACTGATCACCTGATTCATCTCTACCGTATCTCCGGGGACCAGGAGGGGCTTCTCCTTCAAGTGGGCATAGTACGTCGACCATTTCCCGGCATCGGGATATTTCTCTTTTACCTCATCGGTCAGGGCATGTTCGATCTCGGTGTGCCAGCCGTACCGGCTGTCATATGCCTGATCGATCACGGTTCCGTTATAGGCTGCTACTACGTATCCGGCGTGATTCCCCTCCCGGATGATCTCTCCCGCGTGGTTTACATAGGAGATGTTGCTCACGTTGATGATGTCCACCGCATAGTGGGGACTCAAACCGCCTGTTCCGACAGGGTCCTGACGCTGCTGCATGTACCCGTCGGTGATGCGGAATCCCCGGCCGTCGTTCTTCTCGTTTTCGAGCTTCACGGGATATACCATTCTGGAAAAAACAGGCGCGGACTGCGAGAGGGGTATGACGGACTGGCGGTTGGTGGCCAGAAAGATACGGGCCTGGTACTCTTCAGTGGGAAGCCGGCTCATCTCGAAAAAGACTTCGCTGTAGGTGGTGGCCTGGCTGATATTCTCCGCGATCAGCCGGTAGGCCCGTTTGCGGGCGGGGAGGAAGTTGGGCAGTTCCTCGGCCATGCGCAATACGGAGATGTAGGAGTTCTGACGGTCGAAGGTGAAGTTCTTCCGGTTCTCCTGAAGGTCCTGTATGAGGGTGACGATTTCGTCCTCGGTGGATTCGATGAAGGTCTGGACCTGTGAATCCATCTGCGAGGTATACTCCCTGAGGGAGGCGCTCATCTCATCCTCAAGGATGTTCACCCGGATTATATGGACGCCGATGAGCAGCACAAGGCCGGCGGCCATTGCCGAGACGGTGTACGCTACCGAGTGCCGCGCAAAGGAACGGTTGAGCCGTTTGAATACCCCCGTGCGTTCCAGTTCGCTGTCGGAGGGAAGGTCCACGGAGAGATACTCGGGTGCTTTGGCTGCTGTTTCTGTGAAGAAGGCTCCTCCCCTCGACTGGAGCTCCAGGATGATCTCCAGACGGCGGACGAAATCCTCCACTTGAGGCCTGATGGAGGTGTACGGAACGGACTTGCTGAAATGTTCCAGCGCCGCGATAAACCACTGGTCCTGGCGGCGGAAGGTCCAGGAGCGGTAAACAATCTGCCCCCTCACGTCGGACGAGAAGATCTCCTGAACGAAGAACTCATCACTGTGTACCTTCACGATAGAGATGAAATATGTAGCCGGCGTGATACCGTTCAGTGTGCATCGAACGGGTGCGGTGATATGCGAATTCCCGTTTTTCAACCAGTCCGTGATTATTTTGACTATTCGTTTTGTATGTTCCTGTAGATCGATCGGCATTCCTGTATCCCTGATAATTCTCGGTACGGTTCGGGTTACGCACTAGTAGTGTAGTAAAAATTCATCTGTTGGTTCAAATTTGTTCGGTAGAATGATGTGAAAGCACGAACCCTTTCCTGCGTCTGTTCCGTGGCCATAAGATACTCAACATGGGCTATTTTTTCAACACCTTAATAGGGCATATGGAGATTTTTGGGAATAGTACTTGTGCCGGTTCACCTCAGGCACTACTATTCAGGCCATAGAGACGAAGGACGGGTTATAAATGGTACAAAATGAGAGAATCCAGCCCCTGAATGGAAAAGCGACGGCAGACGGCGGGTACGTACTGTACTGGATGCAGCAGAGTCAGCGGGCGCGCTACAATCATGCCCTGGAATTCGCCGTTTTGCAGGCCAATAGTCTGGAAAAGCCCCTGGTGGTCCTCTTCGTGCTTGTCGATGGTTTCCCCGAGGCGGCCCACCGGCATTACCGGTTCATGCTTGAAGGTCTGAATGATACGGCGGCGGATCTGTCCAGACGGGGCATCCAATTCCTCCTCGTTCACGGCGATATCCCGGATGCGGTGATCGAAGCAGGCCGCAGGGCATGCCTGGTGGTGACCGACCGGGGATACCTTCGAATTCAGCGGCACTGGAGGAGCACCGTTGCCGAACAGCTGTCCTGCGGATGCATACAGGTGGAATCCGAAGTGATAGTACCGCTGGAGACCGCATCGCAGAAGGAGGAGTACACTGCCGGGACCTTCCGTCCGAAGATTCACCGCCAGCTGGAGCGTTTCATGCTTCCCGTACTGGAGGAAGAGGTTGATATTCCCAGTCTGGGGATTGATCCCGGGAAAATTACGCCGCAGGCCGTTTCGCTCAATGCAGGCACCGGAAAGTCGGCGGAAGAGCTGACCGCGGAACTTGATTTCCGGCTGAAGGTCGACCGGACGGTTCCTCCCGTCGACTGGATTCGCGGAGGTACAGTCTCGGCAATGTCGCGGCTCGACGATTTTATCGAATCCAGGCTGGAAGGATTCGCAGGACTGAGAAATAATCCCGGTGAGGAGTATTTTTCCGATATGAGCCCCTACCTCCATTTCGGGCAGATATCTCCGCTCTACATTGCCCTGCAGATAGGTGAAGCAGATAGCGAGTCGGCCGCATCCTACCTGGAGGAGCTGATCGTGCGGAGGGAGTTGGCGATGAACTTCGTCTTCTACAATCCGGCTTATGACACCTACAGCTGCCTCCCGCAATGGGCCCGTACGACCCTGGAGGAGCACGAGGGGGATCGCCGCCCCTATACCTACAGCCTTGAAGAGCTTGAGCAGGCGGAGACCCACGATCCCTACTGGAACGCGGCACAGAAGGAGCTGGCAGAACGCGGCAAGATGCACGGATATATGCGGATGTACTGGGGGAAAAAGATCCTGGAGTGGAGCAGCCACCCTTCCGAGGCCTTCGAACGGGCACTCTATCTCAACAACCGTTACTCAATCGATGGACGGGACCCGAACGGTTTTGCCGGCGTGGCGTGGTGTTTCGGGAAACACGACCGGGCCTGGCCGGAGCGTCCGGTCTTCGGCAAGGTGCGCTACATGAACGACCGCGGCCTGGAGCGAAAGTTCGATATGAAAAAGTACATAGAAAGGGTCGATTAGGAGGGCTTGCCGCCGGGTGCTTCTTTGGAATCTTCGGCAGCCTGTCCGAGTTCGCGTTCCCATTGCGCCAGGTACTGCTGATAGGCGGCAATGACCGCCTCGTGGGAAATGTCGCCTACCGACCCGCGGCCGGTCCAGTTGTTGCCCTGATGAACATAGGCGGTCTCGAGCATATTCCGCAATGAATCGATAGTGAAGGAAGGGTCGATTTTTCGCAGCTGATCGACCTGTATCAGGGCCTGCTCGAATTCGGTATTGAATGCTTTTTCTTCCCAGTCATGAACGCCCATACTGATGTCCGCCCCTCATCTCTTTTCGTTTTATACCGTATATAGTATACTCATTCTTCTTATCTTCGCAAAGCAGGTACATCCGGATGGAACTACGTGAAACACAGCTGTCGCAACGGCGGATTCTGATCTTCTGGATACCACTGGCGGCGATGTGGCTCTTTATGTCCGTCGAACAGCCCGGTATCAATGCCGTTATAGCCCGTCTCGCCGATGCCAAGATCAACCTGGCAGCCTACGGGATCAGCATCTCTCTCGCACTCATAATTGAAAGCCCTATCATTCAAATGCTGACCGCCGCCACAGCCCTCAGCGACAGCCGCCACAACTACCGGAAGCTGCTGACCTTCATGAACGGTATGGCAGTGATCCTCACCGCGGTTCATTTCATTCTGGGATTTACTCATCTCTATACCCTTCTGCTGAGGGACGTAATGGACATTCCGGCGGCAATCATCGGTCCGGCGAAGAGTTCATTCATGATCATGCTTCCCTGGTCGGCCACGATCGGATACCGAAGGCTCTACCAGGGTATTCTGATCCGTCACGGGAAGACCCGCGAGATTACCTACACCATGTTTATCCGGCTGTGCATAACGATGGGAACCCTTGCAGTAGCAGCGCGCTGGACGAATCTGCAGGGTGCGGACCTGGGGGCTTTCTCCCTGATCATGGGTGTCACCGGAGGTATGATGGCGGCTTACTTCTTTGCGCGTTCTTCAATCAGGGACCTGCCGGAGGAGGGCCGGGAAAAAAAGATCGGGTGGCGGTATCTTGTCACTTTCTACTACCCGCTCCTTCTGACGAGTGTTATAACATTTATCGCCCGGCCGGTTCTGAACTACGGAATAGCCCGTGCTGCCGATCCGATCGAGTCGCTGGCGGTATGGCCGGTAGTCCTCAGTGTGATGTTCCTCTTCAGAGCCCTTGCCATCTCATACCAGGAGGTCGTGGTCGCTCTGTTGAAGGAAGCGGGGGACATCGCAGGATTGAAGACCTTCGCGGTGAGAATGGCTGCTGTGATCGGCGGGGTATTCCTGATTTTCGCTCTGAGTCCCGCCGGTGGACTCTGGTTTCGCTACGTTGCGGGACTCGAGGAGGAGTTGCTCGGATTCACCGCCATACCAACGATCATCATAGCGGTAGTGCCGGTAATGGGGGCTTTTCTCTCCTACTATCGGGGGGTCCTGGTCTACGCCAACCGGACGAAGTATATCGCCCAGGCGGTTTTTCTGAATACCGCCGCGCTGACGGTTATGGTGGCGCTTCTCCCGCGGCTGCTTCCGATACCGGGGGTGCTCATCGCGGCGATCGCTTTTTCCGTATGCCAGTTCATCGAGGTGTTCTATCTCTGGTACCGGGCCAGCCGGGCTGTGAGCGATGCCTGAGAGTTCCGCGATCCGCAATCTTCGCCCCACTTGTGGCGCTGAGTACGGACGTTTATACTTAGCATACCTGACAGGAATAAGGAGAATTTCATGATTGAACTGCCGATAGCCGGAAGCCGTGAGACCTATACGGTGCACCCTTCCAAGATCATCGCCCTGGGGCTGAACTATGACGAGCACGTAAAGGAGAGCGTCTTTCTCAAAGCGAAGAACTACAAGCCTGAGAGGCCGACCGAACCGATCCTGTTCCCGAAAACTCCCAACGTACTCATCGGGCCTGACGAACCTATCGTCATACCCGCATTCGTGAAGGATTATCAGTTCGAAGATCTGCGGATCGATTACGAAGCTGAATTCGCCGTGATTATTAAAGACCGCTGCAAGAATGTCAGCCAGGAAGAGGCCTACTCTCACGTATTCGGCTACACCTGTTTCAACGACGTGAGCCAGCGTAATTTTCAGACCACCGACAAGTCGGGTTGGTTCCGGGGGAAATCCCTGGATACCTTCGGACCTATAGGTCCCGTTGTGCTCAGACACGAGGATGCTGGAGATCCCCAGAATCTGAGGATCACCTGCCGGCTGAACGGGGAGACCGTACAGGATTCGAACACCGGCATGATGATTTTTCCCATTCCCGAAATTATTTCATTCATCTCACGGCATTTTACCCTCGAGGAGGGTGATATCATCGCCACGGGAACCCCTAAGGGGGTCGGCCGGCTGCATCACGGCGACGTGGTGGAGGTTGAAATCGAAAAGATCGGAATACTGAAAAATCCGGTTATCGAAGAATGAAGATTGAACGGGCCGGAGAACTGAAACCGGCCCGATTCCTATTTATCTTCCTGCGCGAGCATCCGCTCGATCTTCTTCAGCCTCGAATACATGTTGTTCATCCTGAACTCCAGTGAGTTGAGAATCCAGAACTGAAAATGGTTGAACTTGTGCTGTGAGTGAATCATCCAGACGATCTTTATCGAAACCAGCAGGACGCTCACCTCGATGGAGATAAAGGTTGGCAGAAAATGTGTGGTGAGCTCGAGGGTGAACAGGATGACGATGGCGGTCAGGAAGACTATGTTGATAATCATATCGGTCTTCGAATACTTTTCCCCGCCGATCCGTCCGAGCATATTTTTTATCTGGTCCCGCTCCCGATTGTACTCTTCGATTTCACGGAGGATGTCCTCTTTTTTTTCCTCGAGGTCCTGAATCATTTCGGTTTGTGAATGGTTTTCCATGAAGCGCTCCCGGACTTTTCTATGGTAAAAATGCCTGCCCTATGAAAAATGAGACGACTAATACTATCATGGAAGGGACGATAATGCGACCCATACTCTTCAGCAGGCTGGTCTTGAAGTGCTCGTTGGTGACGATGAAGCAGACATGGACGGGTGAGAGCATGACCCCCATGAAACCGAATGGATAGGTCAGAGCAAGTATCCCGAGGCGGGTCATGACATCTGCATCCGCACCGAGGAGAGAGAAGGCGATGGGGAAGCTGGCTCCGACGAAGCCCACACTGATGCCGGTGGTCAGTCCGCTGAGGAAGGATATGAGCATCACAAGCAGCACCAGGGGGATGCCCATGAAGTTGAGTTCCTGACGCATCTGTTCCATCAGAAGGACTCCGTTGGGCAGCGGTGCTTCGATAAAGGCCCCGTAGATCCGGATCAGCGCCACAAGGACGGCCAGATTAATCGCCCTTTTGCTGAAGATGATCTTCTTCCAGTCGCTCCAGTTCAGAGGCCGCTGCAGCTGAAGAGCAATCATGGATAAAGGTATCCCGATAATCATCGGCAGATATTTGCTTATCCGAGGAATGCCTGGTATGAACGTCATAATCAGAAAATAGACGACAACGATGAGAATGATCGGATTCATCAGCTTCAGTATGTGGTGCTCGGATGCCTGAGTCTGAACAGGGGTTATGACGGCCCGGCGCAGGATAAAGATATACCCCGTAATGATCATGGTCAGCATCATCGGGATCCCGACGATGAACATGTGATGTACCTGCAGGTCGGACAGCTCCATAGCCAGAAGGACTCCCGGGTAGAGGGGCCATGTCAGTTCCCAGATATGGCGGAACCAGTAATTGATCTGCGACTTCAGCAAAGCCGGCACTTCGTTTTTTTCATCACAGTCATCGACGAGGGGAGCTGAAAAAAGGGCGCCCCCCGGCATGGGCAGAAGACCAATCACCGCCGGAAGCACGGCCATGGCTTTCCTCGGCGAGAGCATAGAACGAAGACTGCTCACAAGGTCCCGCATTATGAAGGTCCGGTCCATCTGACTCGAGAGCCAGATAACGAGAAGGATGATTATCAGAAGAGCGGCATTGTCCAGACTTAAGAAGCGGCTTGCCGATATAGCTGCGATCGAAGGTACGGTATGCCCGGACCACACTGCCAGCAGGAGTGTTCCCAGGGCCACTGAAAGGGATAGATTCCGGAGAACTTTGTTCCCTATCAGAATGACTGCCAGAGATATGAAGATCTTGATGATAATCGGTACGGCCATAGGAAGGCAGTATAGGCGAATAGGCGGATTTGTTCCAGTGTCTCTTGACATTTCGGCCCGCCTGCAGTATCTTTTTATTGAGAATGATTCTCAAATAGGAATGGATATATGGGAAAAAACGGAGAGGACGACTACAGATACGGCCCCGGACAGAGCCGCGGGAATGGCGCGGGCCAGGGAGCCGGACAGAGCCACGGCGGCGGTCAATGGAAAGGTCCCGGCGGCGAGACCTGGCAGGGACAAGGTCCCGGCTATGGACCGGGAGTCCGTCCGGGGCAGGGATATGGACCCGGTCCCGGAGGAATGCCAGGCTATGGACGCGGTCACGGATGGGGCTGCGGATGGCGGGCCCGTATGGAGGGCCACTTCCGCAGCAAGGGCTACCGCTTCACCGTTCCCCGGCAGATTATTCTCGAGATCCTCGAGGAGAACGAGGACTACGTAAGCGCGGAGGACCTCTACATGCAGGTCCACGAACGGCACCCCGGGATCGGGCTGGCCACCGTGTACCGTACCCTCCAGCTGCTCGTCGAGATCGGCGTCGTCACACGGATCGAGACCGGAGAAGGGAAGGCCCGCTTCCGATTGGCGGCGGCAAGCGAACGCCGGAGACGGGAGGTGCTTATCTGCACCAACTGCTTCCGTACCTTTCCCGTTTCCACTCTGCCGGATGCGCAGGGCGCCCTGGTGGAGAAGATTGAGAATGATATACAAGACAGAAATAAATTCGAGGTGCGCCAGGCTGTCCTGCAGTTCTACGGGATATGCGAAGAGTGCGCCCGGCGGGTACAGAAGTACCCGGAACAGGAAAAACAATAGCCTTAGGAGGTATTAGTATGCCAAGAGGAGACAGAACCGGTCCCGCTGGAATGGGACCAATGAGTGGAAGAGGATTCGGATATTGCGCCGGATACGGCGCCCCGGGGTATGTAAGCGCACCGGGACCGGGCCGGGGAATGGCCTGGGGATTCGGCAGGGCCCGCGGAAGAGGCGGTTATGGCCTCGGAATGGGCTGGGGCCGCGGTCACGGGTATTACGGCCCGGCTTACTACGGATACGGGCCTGGAATGGTTCCGGCAGCGGGACCTGAAATGGGCCCTGCGGCTCCGGAGAATCAGAGGCAGATCCTCAAAGATGAAATGGCCGCACTTGAGGAGCGTATGAGCTATCTCCAGCGTGAGATGGAGGCCATGGAAAAAGGTGACGAGGAGTAGCCGCATGCGAATTGCTATATCAACCGAAGCTGGAAATGTGGCAGCGCACTTCGGGCGCTGCCCATCCTACACTCTTGTAGATCTTGAGGACGGTCAGATAACCAGCCGTACCGAAATTCAGAATCCGGGACACGCTCCCGGCAGAATTCCGGCCTTCCTTCATGAGCACGGCGTAAAGGTCATCATAGCCGGAGGAATGGGACAGAGGGCTCAGGGTTTTTTCGACCAGATGGGAATCGAACAGATTATCGGGGTGACGGGCAGTATCGATGAAGTCCTGAATGCCTGTCTGGATGGAACGCTTGCGGGCGGAGAGAGTCTCTGTACCCACGGCAAGGGCCTGGGAGACGGATCCGGGCATCATCAGGACGGCGACTGCGATCATCATCACAATTAATTCTAAAAAACAAGGATAAGGACATGATCATTTGTATAACAGCTCAGGGAAAAGAGAAATCATCACGGGTGGACCCCCGCTTCGGACGGTGCGCGTACTTCTGCTTCTACAACACCGACACGGATGAATACAGCTTCGAGAAGAACGCCTTCGCCGGAGGAGTAGGAGGAGTCGGAGTACAGACCGGCGAGATGATGGCCCGAAAAGAGGTGAAGGTAGTTCTGACGGGTCAGGTCGGACCCAATGCGTACCGGACCCTCGAAGCGGGCGGTATCGAAGTCTATCCCAATGCCGATGGGACCATCGAAGAGGCGGTCGGCGCTTTTCTGGGTGGGCAGTACTCGAAGACCTCGGGACCCACCGGTCCTGCACGGCATGCCTGATCCGGGTGAGAGTATGACTGTTGCTATAGCAAGCGGTAAGGGCGGGACCGGCAAGACTACCGTGGCCGTCGGTCTCGCCAACGCCCTTGAACGGGATGTACAGCTCCTGGACTGCGATGTGGAGGAACCCAACGATCACCTGTTTCTCTCTCTCGAAGGGATCAGGAGCGTTGAGCATTCAATACCGGTCCCGCGGGTGAACCAGGATCTGTGCACTGCCTGCGGTAAGTGTTCCGGTTTCTGTGAATTCAATGCACTTGCACTCCTCAAGGACAGGGTCCTGGTATTCGACAATCTCTGTCACGGCTGCGGCGGATGCACCATCATCTGCCCGGAGCAGGCGATCCGCGAAGAGGACCGGCCCACCGGCCGGATCGTATACGGCACATGTGGCCGGATCGAACACATCTACGGAGATCTCAATACCGGCGAGCCCATGGCTCCGCCCCTCATCAGGACGGTAAAACGCGAGATTACGGGAAAGAAGCCGGTGATTATCGATTCGCCCCCGGGTACCACCTGTCCTATGGTGACAGCCGTGAAGGACGCGGATTTCTGCCTGCTGGTGACGGAGAACACTCCCTTCGGGCTTCACGACCTGGAGATGGCCGTCGAAGTGCTGGGGGACATGGAGATGCCGATGGGTGTAGTGATCAACCGGTCGGATATCGGGAAGAGCGGGGTGAAGGAGTTCTGCCGGGAAAAAAATATTCCGATCCTCCTCGAAATACCCTACAGTCGGACCATTGCCGAGAAGTATGCGGTGGGACTTTCCATCGTGGATGCCGAACCCCAGTACCGGCGGAAGTTTGTCGAAATGTACGCGAAGATCGAAGAAATGGCGGCGGAGGCAACTGAGAAACAAGTGGAAGTATCAGAGAACGCCGGCGGCGCAGGAGGTCACCGATGAAGCAGATCGTCATACTGAGCGGCAAGGGCGGAACCGGAAAGACCTTCGTCTCGGCTTCCCTGGCCTGTATTGCCGAAGAGAGCGTGATCGCCGACTGCGACGTGGATGCGGCCAACCTTCATCTGCTTCTGCACCCCGAGAGGACCGGGACCTACGAATTCAGCGGGGGAAAAATCGCACAGGTGAATACCGATCGCTGTACCGGATGCGGCCTCTGTGTGGACTCCTGCCGCTTCGACGCCTTGAGTATTACGGCGAACGGACAGGCGGGCCGCCCCGGTGATGCTGAAGACACGGGGCCCGTAAAGAACGCGGGATACGAGGAAAAGGCGGGCAGCCCCGGTGATGCGGGAAAAATCGCCGCTGTCGATCCGGTGGCCTGCGAAGGCTGCGGAGTCTGCGGGCTCGTGTGTCCCGAGGAGGCATTTTCCTTCCGCACCAGCGACGCCGGCCGGTGGTACACCGCCGAGACCCGGTTCGGTCCGATGGTCCACGCCCACCTTTTCGCGGGGGAGGAGAACTCGGGGAAACTGGTGCAGGAAGTACGCACGAAGGCCCGTTCGCTGGGAGAAGAGCAGGGCAGGGAGTACGTGCTGATCGACGGACCTCCGGGGACCGGCTGCGCGGTAATGTCCGCCATGACCGGGGTCGATCTGATAGTACTTACCACCGAGCCGACCGTTGCAGGTATACATGATGCCAAGCGTGTTGTACAATTAGCGGGCCATTTTTCCATTCCCGTAGGGATGATAGTCAACAAGAGCACGATCAATGCGGAAAAGACGGCTGAGCTGAAAGAATTTGCCGCAGCGCAAAATATTCGATATTTTGGAGAAATACCGTACGACAAACGAGTCGTCGACTCGGTCGCCGATCTGCAGCCCTACGTGTGCATGCATGAGGACGAGATCACGCAGCGGTTGAGGACGATATGGACCGGTATTACGGAACTCGTTACATCCTAGTACGTTATGAAAAAAATTGAGTAAAAGGAAAAACAATGACTACACAGGAAGAACAAAGACAGGCGCAGGATGCCCGGCTGAAGAAGCGCATGGAGGGTATCAAGCATAAAATTCTGGTGTTGAGCGGGAAGGGCGGGGTGGGCAAGACCACCGTCTCGGTCAATGTTGCCCTTACCCTGGCCGAGAAAGGTTTCGCAGTAGGGCTCCTGGATACCGACCTGCATGGACCGAATGTGGCCAAGATGCTGGGGGCCGACAATGCCCAGCTGCTCTCCTACGATGACGGAATCGAACCCTTCGAGGTCATCAAGAACCTCAAGGTCGTCAGCCTCTCCATGGCCGGACATGGACCGGACACTCCTGTGATCTGGCGCGGACCCCTCAAGATCGGCGTGATCAAACAGTTCCTCGCGGATGTAAACTGGGGCGAACTCGACTATCTGGTAATCGACACGCCTCCCGGGACCGGCGACGAACCCCTCACCGTCGCCCAGCTGATTCCCGGCCTGGACGGGAGCATCATTGTCACCACTCCGCAGGAAGTAGCCATTCTCGATTCACGGAAGAGCGTCAACTTTTCCAAACAGCTCGAAGTCCCCATCCTGGGAATTGTGGAAAACATGAGTGGATTCAGCTGCCCCCACTGCGGGAAGGAGATACCGATCTTCGGGAAGGATGGAGGACGGACAGCGGCGGAGGAGATGCAGGTGCCCTTCCTCGGCGCCATTCCGATGGAACAGGAGCTGATGGAAGCCGAAGACCGGGGGCACCACTATATTATCAAGTCGCCGGAAAGCATTTCATCGAAGGCGCTGCGTGCCATCATCGATAAAGTGATCGAAACGATCGGCTGAGCCCGGAGTATACATGCGCACGTACACCGACTGTTTTATCTGCTTCATGAATCTGGCGCTCAACATCGCCCGGCGTACCGGTGACGATGAACAGCGCGAGAAGATGATCCTGGAAAAGGTCGCCGGCCTGCTGCCGACCTTCTCCCTCGATGCCCGACCTCCGGAGATGGCCTACATCGTCAACAATGTAGTCAGGGAAGTCACCGGTGTGGAGGACCCCTTCGAGGAGGACAAGCGCGAAAGCAACCGGATTGCCCTGCAGATGGCGCCGGAGGTCCGCAGTCTGATCCGGACGGCATCCGATCCGCTCCTGTCGGCGATCGAATTCTCCATTGCCGGCAACAGTATCGATCTGGGAGCCAACCACGATCTGGACCTCGATGCAACACTGCGTGAAATCGTCGAAGACGAAATGATGCGGATAAAGACGGAAGATCCTTCCCGCTTCAGACTCAATGAGCTCAAGGAAAGTCTCCGTACCTCTTCCTCGCTGCTCTATCTTGCCGACAATGCGGGGGAGATCGTTTTCGATATGCTGCTGATCGAACTGATCCGGGAGGAGTATCCCGATCTCGAGATCACCGTGGCAGTACGGAACAGTCCCATCATCAACGATGTGACCATGAAGGACGCGGAGCAGATCGGTCTCACCAATCTCGTCAGGGTCATCTCCAGCGGGAGCGATACCGCGGGCACCCTGATGGAGATGTGCACTCCGGAGTTCAGGGAACTCTTCTACTCCGCGGATACCGTTATCGGGAAGGGACAGGGGAATTTCGAAACCCTCTCCGACATCGACCGTGAGGTGTTTCTGCTCTTCAAGACCAAATGCAACGCAATCGCCAGGTATACGAAGAGCAGAATCGGGGATATCATGCTGATCACCTCCGGCAGTGACTGGGCGCATTAGACTAAGTCGTCCTGTCGGGCGGAATACGGGGCCCGGGGTGATTGATTCCGGGCTCTATATATGATATCTTATAGGCACTATAAGTGTAGCTTTTTATGAATACCGGTGTATGAAAAAATATACCATTTTTTTGCAGCATCCTTGTCTGCATGTACTAAACTTTTTTATCTTTATGGCAGATAATTAATTAGAATTTCTCTATACACCGGAAGTGTATTGGCATAAAATTTGCATCTTCTTAGTGAGAACAGCCTCAAAGTGTAAGAAGGAACGGACCGTATGAGCTCTATAGCTGAAGTAAAAAGTATAGTTGGAAAAAGTGAAGTAAAGACCGAGATAATCCGCAAATCCATCCATATGCTGGTCGCCCTGGTTCCCCTGATGGCGGCCCTGAACGTGGATCTGACCGTATTCATCCTGGCCGGTGGAACTCTTTTCTACACCTGGGCGGAGACCCAGCGTGTGAAGGGCAGGAACGTGGCCGTTGTGTCACTCCTCACTGCCGCCGCCTCCAGGCAGCGGGACGGTGATGGTATCGTGTTCGGACCGATCACCCTTGGAATAGGTGCGATGCTTGCCCTCATGCTGTATCCGCAACCCGCGGCAGCTATGGCGATCTATGCCCTGGCCTTCGGCGACGGATTTTCCGGTCTCTTCGGCAAGCTGTTCGGCAGGATTGAGATCCGATACACCGGCGGCAAGACCATCGCGGGCAGCACGGCCTGTTTCGGTTCAGTCCTTGCAGTCGCCGTTGGGATTCTGCCGACCTTCCAGGCCGCTATGACCATCGCAGCTGCCGCGACCCTGCTTGAAATGCTCCCCACACGGGACATGGACAATATTATCCTTCCGGTCGGGGTCGGCATGCTCTCCTGGTATCTGATGATCTGACATTCTTTTTTAACAC
>Ga0272443_10001282_pt1 | contig 37926 bp, 36 predicted proteins | sample SSMAcet12_FD_193581 | JGI IMG/M metagenome (GOLD analysis project Ga0272443, IMG submission 193581) | Marine sediment archaeal communities from Little Sippewissett salt marsh, Falmouth, MA, United States - SSM-Acet-12 | ecosystem: Environmental > Aquatic > Marine > Wetlands > Sediment ...
GCGGAGAGGCAGGGATTCGAACCCTGGAGGGGCGTTAACCCCTACACACTTTCCAGGCGTGCTCCTTCGGCCAGCTCGGACACCTCTCCGTCGATAAACTTCGCGCGGACATTTTTCATGCTGTCCGTCAAGAAATTGCAATTTACTCAAATTTCCGTGAAAATCAAGTAGAAATGATGTCAGCCGATAAACTGCTCGGCGGCATTGAAAAATTTCCGCACCGCCATCTCGGCCGAAATAAGCGCCGATATCGATACCGCCATAAGCAGCATATATCCGACCACAAGCTGAATCAGCACGGCATCGAGCGGCGACGCCCCGGCCAGTATCATACCGGTCATGGCGCCGGGAAGCGCCACCAGTCCGACTGTCTTGAGAAAATTCAAAATCGAGATCATCCCGGCCCGCACCGAATCGCGGTAATACTGCCGTGAGGCTTGTTTCCATGTTTTTCCGAGCGAGAGGGCGGTTTCGACCGCCAGACGATTATTCTTAAGATCCGACCCGATACGGTTGAACGAAATCGCGGTGGCATTCATCGAGTTCGAAATAAGCATCCCCGCCAGCGGGATAATATACCGCGCCTCGACCGTTATGATTTTCAGCGCAAGCATCATCGCCAGTGTCGCCAGCGACCCCACCCCCATGGCAATCAGCGCAATCGTGAAACCGCTCTTGAAATGTTCGGCGCGCTGTCCGGCGGTATAGGCGCCGACCACCAGCATGACAGTAACCGACAGCAACACCAACCAGAATGACTCGCTGTCGAAAATAAACTCGAGAGCATAACCGACCGCCACAAGCTGGACAAAGGCGCGCACCGATCCGAAAGCGATTTCTTTCTCAACCGGAACCGCTTTAATTTTGGTCAGTATCAGCGCCAGAAGCGCCAGCGCCGCGGCGGCAAGCACCTGAAGATAACCGGTCTCTATCATTCCAGCTCCCGGCTTAGATATTTGCGCCCCAATTCGCTGGTCGGGTTGGTGAGAACCTCGGAGGTCTCGCCCGTCTCGATCAGACGGCCCTTCACCAGAAGCAGTGCCCTGCCGCCCAGCCGCAACGCCTGGCCGGGATTGTGGGTGACAATCAGCACGGTCAGGCACAATTCATCGGCCAGCGAAAGAATCAATTCCTCGATTTTGCGCGACGAGGTCGGATCGAGAGCCGAGGTCGGCTCATCGAGCAGAAGCACATCGGGCTCCAGAAACAGCGATCGGGCGATCGCCACCCGCTGCTTCTCCCCCACCGAGAGATCGGCGGCATCCCTGTCGGCATAGTCGGCCGACAAACCGACCCGTTTCAGATGAAAATCGGGATCGATTACACTCTTTCCCGGACAGCAGAACTGCAAATTGTCCCTGACCGTCCCGGGGAACAGGTACGGGGTCTGGAAGAGCATCGATATTTTTCGGCGAAGTTCGGTCGGCGGGTAGTCCTGCAGTTTTTTATCATAATACAGCACCTCTCCGCCGGTCGCTTCATCGAGTCGGTTGAGCAGCCTCAGAAATGAGGATTTCCCCGCGCCCGACGGCCCGACAATATTGTAAACGACACCCTTGTTAAAATCGAACGTGACGGCATCGACCGTCTTGATTTTCGAACCGTTTTTGGAGATTTCGCGGCTCAATTCTCTCGATCTGAGAATCAGGGTCTCATTGCATGACATGGCGGGCTACTCTTCCTCGCCGAAATACAGGTGCCGGCCGATAAGATGAACGTATTCCGACCAGCCCGTGCCGCCGGTTTTCTCTCTTATACGGTCAACCGCCCCCATTTTGGCGTCGAGTTCATCGACATAGTACAAAACAAACGCTTCGGGAATCTGCGGCACGACCGGCGAGGCATACTCGATCTGTCCGTGATGCGAGAGAATCATGTGTCTCAGTTTCATCAGGACGACGGGCGGGAACGACTCGATCTCGGCCGCTTTTTTGGTAATAAGCGAATCGGCCATGCTGATATGCCCGATCAATCGACCCTCATCGGAATAGTCGATATACGAGGTAATTTTGTACTGGTAAACCTTGCCCATATCGTGGAACAGGCCGCCGAAAATAAGCAGGTCGCGGTCGAGATGCTGGTATCTCTTGGAGATATCAAGACAGAGTTCGGTCACGTTGAGCGAGTGTTCGGCCAGCCCGCCGATAAAACTATGGTGCCACAGTTTACCGCCGGAGGCTTTCAGATATTCGTCGAAAAACTGCTCGTCGCTCCAGAAAAGCTCGAGGAGTTTGCGGATATGGCCGTTTTCAACCCGTTCGGTGAGCGAGAGAATTCTGGCTTTAAGTTCCTCTTTGGTGAATATCGAATGCGGCAGAATATCGGCCAGGCTGTATTCTTCGTCTTTCGCCTTCCTCAGTTTCCCCACTTTCAACTGCGCCTTGCCTCGGTATTCCGAAACCGTCCCTTTCACCTTGACAATATCGCCGGTGGCGAGTTCCTCAACGGCAAACCGTTCCGGCTCCCACCATACCCCCTGAATGCGGCCGGAGGCGTCGCCGAATTCGAATGAAATGAAGGTGTTCCCGTTGTATTCCTTGACATCCTTGCGGCGGACGGCCACGAAAGCGGTCACCGTGTTATTCAAAACAAAATCTTTTATCATGACAACTCCGACTTTTATATGCCGCTAAGATAAAAAGAATTGTATAAAGGGTAAAGTAGTTTTTCTTTGTCCCCGGACAAAGATATTCATATATTGACGCCGACTATGAAGATTTTAAACCGATATATTTTGCGCGAACATATTCCGCCGTTTCTGTTTTCGGTGTTTATCATCACCTTTTTGCTGATTCTCGAAACGATTCCGAAAATTGTCGATATGGTCATCGACAAGGATATTTCGTTTTTCATAGTTATCGAGCTGATCCTGCTGAATCTGGCCTGGATGCTGGCTTTGTCCGTCCCGATGGCGGTGCTGGTGGCGACGCTTTTGACTTTCGGGCGGATGACCTCCGATTTCGAGATAATCGCCATCAAAACATCGGGGGTCAATCTGCTGAGAATTCTCATCCCGCTTCTGATTGCCGCCGGTGTCCTGACCTACGGAATGATCCAGTTCAGCGACAAACTTCTGCCGGTGCTCAACCATGAGGCGCGGATGCTTTCGGGTGATATCCGGTCGATGCGGCCGACTTTGATATTCAAACCGGGGGTTTTTATCACCGATATCGACGGTTACATAATCCTGATGGATAAAATCGATCATACCACTTCCGAAATAGAGGGTATTCGTATTACCGAAACGAAAAATCCGACCCAGCCGCAGATCACGGTGGCCAAATCGGGATTGATGAATTTTATCGACGGCGGCCGGACGGTTCGGTTCACCCTTTATGACGGCGAGATTCACATGCTCGACAGCAAGGATCCGGCCAATTACCGCAAGCTCGATTTCAAGGAGCACGTTATCAACGTGGCCGGGGTCGGTTCGGAGTTCAAACGCTCGGAATCGTCATTCAAAACCGACCGGGAGATGAACATCGCCGAAATGCAGCGGGTGGTGGATAATTCACGCCAGGCAATTGCGCCGTTTTATCAGAAAATCGACAAGACCATTGAAAGCAAGCTCGCGTTTCTTTTTTCCGACAGTCTCGACTATACCCCCGATTCGGCCGCAACCGATTCCGGAGCGCTGGCTTATCTGCGTACCAATGTCAAGACCATCAGCCAGAGAATCAACCGCGACGTGGACCAGATCAGGGACCAGAAAAAGCAAATTAACAAGTATAAAATCGAGATATACAAAAAATATTCAATTCCGGCCGCCTCGTTCGCCTTCGTTCTTATCGGGGCGCCGCTGGCGATTCTGACCCGGCGGGGCGGGATGGGCATCGCGGTGAGCATCTCTATTCTCGTTTTCACCGTTTACTGGGGTTTTCTGATCGGCGGCGAGGATATGTCCGACCGCGGTATTATATCGCCGTTTATCGCCATGTGGGGAGCCAATATTTTGACCGGGGCGATCGGCCTGTACCTGCTGGTGAAAGTATTGACCGAAAAACCGCTTTTCTCGTTTTTCAGGAAATGATATGATTAAGATCCTCGACCGATACCTGCTTCGCTATTTTATCACCGCGCTGATAGTGGTGACGCTGTCGATAGGTATCCTGATCGTCATTATCAACATGATAGAGCAGTTGCGGCACTTCATAGACCACCAGGTGCCGCTGTCCCAGATATTTGTCTATTATTCTTATTACACGGGCTGGGTGATCAAAACATTTCTGCCGGTTTTTGTCCTGCTGGCGGCGCTAATATCGATCGGAATTCTTTCGCGCCGCAATGAAATTCTGGCCATGAAAGCCGGCGGTCTTTCGCTGTACCGTATCGCCGCGCCGCTTCTCGTTTTCTGTTTTTTCCTGAGCATCGCGCATATATATTACAATGAGGTGCTTTACCCCGAGGGCAACCGTAAACGGCTCGAGATAAAGGAATATACCATCAAGAAACGTTCACCCAAAAAGCGGCTGACCACTCATAATATATACCGGCAGGTGGACAAGAATTTCTTCTACACCATCAACGCATACAGTATCAAACAGATGGAGGGCAGCGATATCAAGCTGTACCGCTCGAAGAAAAACAAGCTGGAGGAACTGATCACCGCCAAAAAAATACGGTACACCAACAACAACTGGATGCTTTATGACGGTGTCAGGCGGATTTTTTCCGATTCATCCGAAAGTTTCGTGACATTCGATTCGATCTCGGCGGCATATATCGAGGAGCGACCATCCGATTTCGAGGTTCCCCTCGGCAAACCGGAAGATATGGGTTATGCCGAATTGCGGCACTATATCAACACCATGAAACGGACCGGCGGGCCGTATATACGCGAACTGGTCGATCTCAAGCTGAAAATTTCATATCCCCTGTCCTCGTTCATCGTCATCCTGATCTGTGTTCCTCTCGCCGCCAACCCGAGGCGCGGCGGCATCGCGGTCTCATTTGCGCAGGGGGCGGGTATTGCGCTTCTATATTTTGTCGCTTTCAAAGTCATTATGTCCTTCGGGTACAACGAGCGGCTCTCGCCGGATTTGGCGGCCTGGATGGTCAACGGCGTATTTCTCATAATCGGCATGACCATCATGTTCAAAACCCGGAAGTAGCCGGCCGGGATATTAAAATACCGACCTCCGTTCCTGAATCACCCCAGTAGGTCGGGTTCCGAATGAATGAGCGAAGCGCATGAATGAGAAACCCGACAAAATGATATGAAAACACAACGTTGGTATTATATATAAAGATGGGATGTCGGGTTTCTCGATCGTCCGGAGACTCTCTCGGAACCCGACCTACTATACTATTAATAGTCATTGCGCGCTTGACCGCCGCCTTTAATTGTTCTAATTCGGTCAAAAATGTTGCGGCAGGTCCTGCTCGAGATTTATCGAGAGTGTGACCTGCCGCATTAATAACTACTTTATTTTCTGATTCCCGCTAATTCGCTTATGTCCCCATCTCCCACGAGGCGAGGTATTTTTTCTGCTCCGGGGTCAGTTTGTCGATTCTGACACCCATCGATTTAAGCTTCAGCGCGGCGATATTATTGTCGATTTTTTCCGGGACGACATAGACAAGATTTTTCAATTTGGACGCGCTCTTGATCATATATTCCGCCGCAAAAGCCTGGTTGGCAAACGACATATCCATCACCATCGCCGGGTGCCCCTCGGCCGCGGCCAGGTTGATCAGCCGCCCCTCGCCGAGAATATTTATCCGCCGCCCGTTTTTGAGCGTGAACTCCTCGACAAAATCGCGCACCATCCGTTTTTTCTTCTTGTTTTTATCCAGCGTCGCCAGATCGAGCTCGACATTGAAATGCCCCGAGTTGCAGACAATGGCGCCGTCTTTCATCTTGTTGAAATGCTCCATGCGGATGACATTGATGTCGCCGGTCAGCGTCACGAAAATATCCCCGATTTTGACCGCCTCGCTCATCGGCATCACCCGGAACCCGTCCATCACCGCCTCGATCGCCTTGGTCGGATCGACCTCGGTGACGATCACGTGGCCGCCCATCCCCTGCGCCCGCATGGCGAACCCGCGCCCACACCAGCCGTAACCGGCCACGATCACATTCGATCCGGCGATCAGCGCGTTGGTGGCGCGAAGGATACCGTCGATGGTCGATTGCCCCGTCCCGTAACGGTTGTCGAAAAAATGCTTGGTTTTGGAATCGTTGACCGCCACGATCGGGTATTGCAGGGCGCTGTCGGCCGCCATCGCCTTGAGACGGATGACGCCGGTGGTGGTTTCCTCGGTGCCGCCGATGATATTGCCGATCAGTTCCTTGCGCTCGGAATGAAGCGTTGAGACGAGATCGGCGCCGTCATCCATGGTAATATGCGGCTTTATATCCAGTGTTTGGTGGATATGTTTGTAGTACGTTTTTTTATTTTCGTCGAAACGCGCGAAAACCGAGATGCCATGATCCTTTACCAGCGAGGCGGCGACATCATCCTGCGTCGAGAGCGGATTCGAGGCGCATAAAGCGGCGTTGGCCCCGCCCGCCTTGAGCGTGATCATCAGGTTGGCCGTCTCGGTGGTAACATGCAGGCAACATGCCAAATTGACGCCCTTGAGCGGCTTGGTTTTCGCGAACTGCTCGCGTATCAGGCGCAGGACCGGCATATTCTGCTCGGCCCATTCGATTCTCAGTTTCCCCTTCTTCGCCAGTTTGGCATCGGCGATATCATATTTTATCTTATTCATCACTTCAAGCGTCCTTTTGCAGGTCCTTTATTTTGTCGAGCTTCTCCCATGTGTAATCGGGTTCGTCCCAGCCGAAATGTCCGTAAGCGGCGGTACCCTTGTAAATGGGGCGAAGCAGGTTAAGCGATTCGATTATACCGCGCGGTGTCAGATCGAAATTCTGCTTTATCAGCTCCTCGATCCTCTCCTCGGGAATATTATTCGATTCGTCGGTGAACACCATTACCGACACCGGTTCGGCGACACCGATGGCATAGGCGAGCTGGATGGTGCATTTTTCGGCGAGTCCGGCGCCGACCACATTCTTGGCGATATACCGCGCCATGTATGACGCCGAGCGATCGACCTTGGTCGGGTCCTTACCCGAAAAAGCGCCGCCGCCGTGCGAGGCCATACCGCCGTAGGTATCTACGATTATTTTCCGTCCGGTCATACCGGTATCCGATTTCGGTCCGCCGATGACGAATTTCCCGGTCGGGTTGACATAATACTTGGTGTTCTCGCGAAGCATCTCCGCCGGTATAATCGGTGTCACGACATTTTCGATTATTTCGTTGCGGGCCTGCTCGGTTATACGCATTTTTGTATCATCGAGAATATTTTCCGAATGCTGGGTGGATACGACCACCGCCTCCACCCCGACCGGTTTGCGGTCGCGGTACTCGACCGTCACCTGTGTTTTGCCGTCCGGGCCGAGATACGGCAGGATATTTCTTTTGCGCACTTCCGCCAGGCGCTTGGCCAGCTTGTGCGCCAGCATTATCGGCATCGGCATCAACTCTTCTGTCTCACGGCTGGCATAACCGCTCATCAAACCCTGGTCGCCGGCGCCGCCGGTATCGACCCCCTGTGAGATATCCTCGGACTGCGGACCGATGGCGTTCAGGATGGCGCATGAATCATACGTGAACCCATAGGACGGCTCGGTGTAGCCGATTTCCCTGACAACCTCCTGCACCACGTCATGAATATCGACATAGGCGTCGGTCGTGATCTGTCCGCCGACAATAACCAGTCCGGTGGACACGAAACTTTCGCAAGCGACACGCCCGTGCGTGTCCTGCCTGATAACATCATCCAGAACCGCATCGGAAATCTGGTCGCAAATTTTATCCGGGTGCCCCTCTGTAACCGATTCCGAGGTAAAGAGAAAATGACCCGCAGACATTTATGACCTCCTTATATATTGTCCCTGATTAACGATATCCGACTTCCGATGAATCGCCGACATTAAGATGGTTGTATATCCCCTTGACGATCGCCCGTTCTCCCACCAAAGACGACTCCAGAAGACTGTTTTCCACGGTGGCTTTTTTACTTATTATGGAATCCCTGACAATCGACCGGACTACCTGAGCGCCGTCCGATACGGTAACGTACGGGCCGATAATCGATTCCTCGACCGTCGCCGACTCGGCGATATGCACCGGCGGTATAATAATCGATCCCGGCAAATTGCTGACCTCACTCGACTCGGCCAGCAGAACCCGGTTGGTCTCGAGCAATGTCTCCCGTTTGCCGCAGTCATACCAGCCGTCGACAAGATACGGGATGAAATTGTGTCCGTCCCTGATCATAAATTCCATGGCGTCGGTTAGCTGCACCTCGCCGCCGGTTTTTTTGCCGAGCGAGATGACCTTCTCAAGGTATTTTTTCAGATTATCCGACTCATCGAAATAATACAACCCGATAACAGCCTGATTCGATTTGGGATTTTTCGGTTTCTCCTCGAGAGCTATTATCCGGTTATCTTCGGTTACCGCCACCCCGAACCGACGCGGATCCTCCACCTCTTTTAACCCAACCACGTTTTTACCGAATGAGATGAAAGATTTAAAATCGGTTTTGGCGATGGTGTCCCCGAGAATGACCATAATGGGGCAGTTTTCGAGATTGTGCAGAGCCAGGTGGACGGCAAAGCCGAGCCCGAGAAGATCGCTCTGCTCGACAAATGACGCCTTCACCTTAAAATTCCTGTTCACATAATCGACAATCTGATCGCCCAGGTGGCCGACCACGAATATTATTTCTTCCGGATCGAGCTCGATAAGCGGATTGACAATATGCGCCAGGATCGATTCGCCCGCGACACTTATCAGCGGCTTGGGGACAGTGAATGTATGCGGCTGTAATCTGCTGCCGATTCCGGCCACAGGAACGATTATTTTGAGATTCTTATTCATAACATAAGTTGAAGCGTAATATAGGGAGAAATAAACATAAAATGCAAATTAATTCTGGCCTTTTGATGGTTGATTTATAAAGCATATATATATCAAACGTTTAAGATATCGCGGACTTGAAAATAATTTTGAAATCTTTAGAATATTTGGCCGAGGCTGGAACCCCAGTCATAATAAAGGAACTCCGCCCGCCCGATCAGCAGGGAAATACGACCCATCACCGTGTAGCCGAAATGCGCCCCGAATGAAATCATGATAAACCAGATACCGACCTTGGCGGTGACACCGATGACGCCCTTATGTTCCTTTGAGAAATAGAAATATATCAGGGTCGTAACCACGCCGACGACAATTACGACGGCCAGAAGCAGATCGGCGAAACCGCCGCCGCTTCCCTTGGCAATTGACCCCATGGTGGCATACATCTGCTTGAAAATAAGTCCGTGAAGCGCATTCATGAGGTAAATACCGGATGTGTTACCGATGACAAAAGCCAGCGAAACACGGCTGACCCACGACCATTTCGGTATCAGGCGGGCAAACATGATCACCCCCAGAATACCGGGAATAATCAACATCCATTCGCCCTCATCGAGAATCGGGTTGAAAAGCTGCTGGACAATAACCGTCTGCCAGATCAGCCCGACATAGTAGCCGGCCGACAGCCCGGCGAAAATATGTTCGGAGAATTTATAGAAAGGATTATCCTTGTACAAAAATGAAAAGAGGGACAGGATCAGATATGCCCTGAGCCAGATCTGGAAATGCTCTATGAAAGTCATCGTCTCGCCCATCACGAATGATCCTTACTCTTTTTCCGGGTGGCGAAGAAACCGATATTCCCGACAATAACGAAAAATATTATCAGGAAATGAACCAGCGACTGCGAATCCATACCGCGCGTGGCCGTCCCCGGCTGATTGATCAGCAGTTCATATTCGGCCGCGCCCTTCATGCCGCCCAGAAGACCGGTCAACTGGTCGGCCTCGACAAAGGCGTACATCTTCGGCGCCACCACCGCGGTAACACCGCCGCCGACCGGGATACCGTACTGCGCATTGACAATAGAGATCCAGTAGTCGATCGTGGCGTTATCCGCTATGACACAAATAAATTCCATATCTTCGTAATTTTTTATCTCGTTCATCATCGGCAGGTCCTTGAGCGATGTCCCGGTAAAATCGGCCTTGAAAATCGACTCGATGGAACTGGCCAGACCGTGCATAACCGCCACATAGTTGGCGCGGTAACCGAGATTGACGAAATCCACCCCGTACTCCTTGCCGTACTCCTTGGCCACCGAACGGGTGACATCCTCGGCGATGGTCGGTCCGCCCAGCGGAATATTGGAGACGGTCACCACCTTCATATCTTTCGAGAACATGTGACGCAGGGCCGCGACCGACATCGGCCGCGTTTCGGCCATGGCCGACGGGTAATAATCGAATGTCAGCATGACGACACTGCTGTCGGGGAGACTGTCGATGGCTTCGTACAACTGAATCACTTCGGGGGTAAGCTCCACCGGGAACTGCATGACGAATATCATGGGGAAAAAGGTAGCGAGGGCTACCAGCAGGTAGATCCAGCGCCGGTCGATATTCGATATTTTATCCCAGAAACCCATTTTATCCCTTCCCCATATAGGTTCGCTCAATACCGAGTATTATGCGCAGCGACATCGAGGCCATACCCAGCGCGGCGCCGATAATGATTCCTCGTTGCACCGACATATTGAAGCCGTTCATAATGAACATATTGATATAATTGGGAAGTTCGTCGCTGAACAAACGCAGGAAAGCCTCGCCCATCGGAACCCGCCAGAGCATAACAATACAGGCGGTGATAAGCAACAGCGACGCCTCGGCACTTCGGGCGCGGAAAGCGCGATAGGCGGCCGAGGCGATATAGAAGGCCAGCGTCGCAAACATCGTCTCCATCATCGGAGAATCGACATAATTGAACAGCCAGTCATATATCGAGTTCGGTCCGGTTCCGAAATATCCCGCCCAGCTGGCCGGGAAAATACTATAAAATAATTTTCCGAAAAGTCGATTGGTGGTTGTCGGGAGTATCGACGGCAGCGCCATCGCAAAAACCGAAACAACCGTGGCCAGCTTGTACGGCCAGTCGGGGGTTCTCCGCGACACCGCCCGCGCATTGACGCGGACAATCGAGAAAACACCCAGCACCAGTGTGAAACCGCCGACAATGGTCACCCATTGAAGCAGGTTTTCCTGGAAAGTGCCCAGTACCGTCCGGTCGGGATTGAAAAAGAAGCTGATTACCATGGCAATCCCGGAAATGAAAGCAACTACTACTGGTACTGTATTTCGCATATATCCCTATGAGACATTAAATACATCGTTAAACCATCCGCCGACATCGAAGAAGTTCAATATCAGGCTAATAATAATGGCGATTACAATCAGTGACTTGACAAAATCCTGTCCCTTGAGTCCGCCCAGCAGAAGCGGTTCGCGGCTGAGATAACTCGAGGCCGCATAAAGCTCCTCGCCCATCAGCGTATAATCGCAGGCGGCGATAAAAAACGGCAACTGCTCGGGACGCGCCGTCCCGGCTATCTGTATTGCCCCGGCGGCATTGCCGGTTTCGGCCAGAAGCAGCGATTCGGCAAAAAAGGCCCCCATATAAATATTGGCCGCCGGTTTCTCGCGCATCATCCACCCGTTGACCGTCGCCGTGAACGCAAACTGCTCCCCGGCAACATAACGAACCGTATCCTGATCGTAGGCATCATGATGACCCGCTTCAAGATACGCCTGTTCGACCACCTCCTGACCCGCCGCCAGGACCATCGGGTAACGCACCGGAACCGACAGCGGTGTGCCGTAGGTGGCGATTATTTTCGAGACCCGGCCGAGAATCGACAATCCGGCAATCGTCTCGATATCCTCAACATCCGAAATACCCGGAATAAACAGCACCGGTTTACCCATCTCGGTGGCGCGGCCGACCGCCTCTTCCACCGCGGCAATACCCGGAATCTTCCGGACAAACAGCTCTTTGCCCATTTTGGCCCAGTTGGTGTATAGCAAAATGGTGGTCGAAAATAAAAACAGGAAAATCAATATCGACAATCTATCGAGACGAAATATCGTTATATCGTGAACCGCAATCGCAACCGTGGCCGTATCCGCATGTATGCCGTCGGAGGCGATTATATTTACCGTGTAATTCCCCTCCTGTTCGTAACCGGGGGTGAAAATCAAACTGCCGTTACCGTTGGCGCTGTCGATAAAAACGGCACCCTCCATAAGGTTCTCGGCGGTCAGCGTCGGGATAACCCCGTTGAGATCGATCGCCACGACATTGACAATCAGCGTATCACCCTCATCGACACTCAGCGAATCTTCAGCCAATAGTGTCAGAAAAGGCGGATTGACATTGAGACTGTCGGGTGATTGCGCGGATACCTGAAAAGCAAAAATGCCCGTGAGGATCAGGGCGCAGGCAATTAATTTAAAAATGTCGATTCGCAGAATTTTTTTCACGCAGCAATATCAATAAATTAGTTTCGTTTGTCAACTCAATTTAAATTTAGACGCGGGAGGAAACAATCATGTTGAGTATTTTTAGCCTCAATGCCAGATTATTTCAACAGCTTCATATTATCGATCAGCCGAACACCATAGACTCGAACCGCCAGCGAACAGACCGTCATCCGATCGACCTTTTTCACCGGTTCGAGCGTCTCGCCGTCGGTGAAAGCGATATAATCTATCTTTGCCGAGGGACAGTGACGCATTATTTCCTTCTCAGCCTCTTTTTTAAGACGACCGGTGGTGAGAATTCCTTTCCCGGCAATCAGCGATTGAACTCTTTTGAGCGATTTGTACAGACAGACGGCTTCCGGACGCTGTTCCGGGGTGAAATATTTGTTCCGCGAGGACATCGCCAGGCCGTCTTTCTCCCTCACTGTCGGGGCCACTATTATTTTTATCGGATAGTCCAGATCTGTCACCATTTTTTTGATGACCACCGCCTGCTGGAAATCTTTCTGCCCGAACACGGCAATATCGGCCCGCGTGATATTGAACAATTTGCCGACAATCGTCGTTACGCCCCGGAAATGGGTCGGCCGTGAGGCCCCCTCGAGGGTGCGCGTGATACTCTCGACCGAAACATAAGTCTCATAATTTTCTGGATAGATATCAGCCGCTTTGGGGATAAAAACAATATCGCCGCCGCTCCCGGATATTTTTTTCACATCCCCTTTTTCATCGCGGGGATAGCTTTTTAAATCTTCACCGGGGGCAAATTGCGTCGGATTGACAAAAATTGACGTTATCACCACATCCGACTGCTTTTTTGCTTTCCTGATCAACGACAGGTGCCCCTCATGCAGAAAACCCATCGTCGGCACCAGCCCGATTTTTTTGCCGTCGGCCGCCAGCGACCGCGACACTTTCTGCATCTTCTTTATCGATCTTATTATCTTCATGGATAAATCTCAAATTCACTGTAGGTCGGGTTCCGAACGAAACCGCCGCAGGCGTTGAGTGAGAAACCCGACAATCTTCTATTTAAAAAACGGAATATGTCTTCCTATATATACTCCAGCGTAATTTTTCCGTCATCCATACGGCCGTAAGAAAAATGCTTTATAAAATCGCCGGTGTTAAGATATACGCCGCCGTCGAGTTCTTTCAGAATCGGGACATGCAGATGCCCGATAACCACCGCATCGAAACCCTCGGCCAGTTTTTTCCCGGCATATATTTCATAATCCTTGATAAAATGTTTGGAGCGGCCGGAGGTGTAGTTTCGCGACGATCCCGAAACCCATTTCGCCAGCGGTATGCCCCAGTCGGTCGGAACTTTGCGATACAGCCAGATATTGAAACGGTTGCGCAGTATTTTTTTCAGCACCCGGTAACCTTTGTCCGAGGGTGAGATACCGTCGCCGTGAATCAGAAACAGCTTTTTCCCCTGCTCGTCGATTTTGAGATAATCGCGGTGAATCGTTATTCCGGCCTCGCGGCTCAAGAAATTGCCCAGCCAGAAATCATGATTGCCGGATATATAATGCACCTCGATACCGTCCTCGACCAGCGCCGCCAGTTTGAAAACGACTTTGAGATGCTCTTTCGGGATGGCGTGTTTGTATTCGAACCAGAAATCGAACAGGTCGCCGAGTATGAACAACTTCTCGCCGTCGTTTTTGACCATCTCCAGAAAAGCGTAGATTTTTTCCAGCTTGCCTTTTTCGCGCTCTTTGTCGTTTTCGCCGAGATGCGCATCCGAGAAAAAATAGATAGCCATAAGAGCAGAGTATAATAAATGGTTATAGAAAAGCAATTAAAAGAATGAAATGGGTATATGGGAGATAGAGGTAGGTCGGAATCCCCTTGTTCGAGGCCAAAGGCCGAGAATCCGTCGTAAAACGACGGAGGGTTCCGACATTCTTGTTACTCACATTCTATTTATCAACACCCTTGGGAAGGAGTCTCTGTCGAAGATTCTGAATGAAATGAAGGGCACTCCTGACTCATTTTAGAAGACGTCAGGACCGCAAGGGTCCTGACCTACAAGACTCATCGCGGACTGGTGATCCACAAAAAAATGCCGGGTTTTTACACCCGGCACCATAATAACCTAAAGTGGTGTCGGGTCACCGCACCCGACACCACATTAAAATTCTTCTCTACGCCTTCGCCAGCAGTTTCGGCAGGCTGTTGTAAAATGCATCGTGCATCGACTCGAGCGATACCGCCACCAGCTCGTTGATCGTCAAATCGTCGCCGCCGACAATCCCGATCGCCGAAACCGGCACATTACTCTTAATGCACAAATCGACCAGCTTCTCGCCGTTTTCACGATCGACCGTCACCACCACCCGCGACTGTGTTTCGCCGAAGAGGATGCAGTCATGGCGCATATCCTCCTCGATACGCACCGAGGCGCCGATCATATTTTCGCGGTCGGAGATACAACATTCGGCCAGCGTCACCGCCAGGCCGCCGTCGGCGCAATCATGCGCCGATTTGATCAATCCGCCGCGAATCGCCTCGAGAAGCGTATCTTGCATCCGTTTTTCGCGGTACAGATCGAGCTCCGGGACCGGCCCGCTGTTCAATCCGAACAGCGTGTGCAAATATTCCGAGGCGCCGAGTTCTTCCTCGTTTTCGCCGAGCAAAAATATCAGATCGCCCTCATCCTTGAAATTCTGCGTCGTGATATGTTTTATATCATCGACAATACCGAGCATCCCGATAGTCGGTGTCGGGAACACCGCCCGCTCCGGGTCCTCGTTGTAGAAACTGACATTACCGCCCGTCACCGGCGTGCCGAACGCTTCGCAGGCCTCGCCCATACCGGCCACCGCCTCTTTAAATCCATAGTAAATTTCGGGCTTGTACGGGTTTCCGAAATTGAGACAGTTGGTTATCGCCACCGGTTTGCCGCCGGAACAAACGATATTACGCGCCGCCTCGGAGACCGCCTGCTCAGCGCCCCGGCGCGGATTGAGATAACAGTAACGGCCGTTGCAATCGGTCGCCATCGCCAGCGCCCGGTTGGTTTTGCGAACCCGTAACACCGCCGCATCTGAACCCGGCCCGACAGCGGTGTTGGTCCGCACCATCGAATCATACTGGTCGAACACCCACCCCTTATAGCAGATATTGGGCGCCGCCAGAAGTTTCAGCAGGTCGTCGGACCAGTTGCGTTCGAGCGGGTAATCATCGAAATTTATCTTGGCCAGTTCGTCGATATAATCAGGTTTTTTCGTCTCGCGGTGATACACCGGTGTGGCGCCGCCGAGCGAGAGCACATCGGCCGGTATTTCGGCCACAGTCTCGCCGCTCTTGAGCACCTTGAAGATGCCGCTGTCGTTGGCATAGCCGATAATTGTCGAGTCGAGTTCCCATTTGTCGAATACTTTGCGGACCTCGCCCTCGAGACCTTTCTTGACACACACCAGCATCCGTTCCTGTGACTCCGACAGCAGAATTTCATACGGCGTCATTTTTTCTTCGCGCACCGGGACATCGTCGATCTCGATCGTCACCCCGGCCCCGCCGCGGAACGACATCTCGGAACAGGAGCAGGTAATGCCGGCCGCGCCCATATCCTGCACGCCGACAATAAGGTCCTTTTCGATGATTTCGAGCGTCGCTTCGAGCAGTAATTTTTCAGTGAACGGGTCGCCGATCTGCACCGACGGCCGTTTCTCCTGCGATTTCGCGGTAAGTTCCTCGGAAGCAAATGTCGCGCCGTGAATACCGTCACGCCCGGTTTTCGAGCCGACAATCATCACCGGGTTGCCCGCGCCGGCGATAGTGCCGGAGACGATTCCGTCGCTTTTGACGATACCGACCGCCATCGCGTTGATAAGCGGGTTACCGGTGTAGGCATCGTCGAAATATGTTTCGCCGGCCACCGTCGGTACTCCGAACGAGTTGCCGTAATCGCCGATACCGCGCACGACACCGTCGAGCAGATAGCGCACCCGCGGATTTTCCGGCGAACCGAAACGGAGCGAATCGAGCGAGGCTATCGGCCGCGCGCCCATCGTGAAAATATCGCGCAAAATTCCGCCGACTCCGGTCGCGGCGCCCTGGTACGGTTCGACCGCCGAGGGATGATTATGCGATTCGATTTTGAAAACGACCGCCAGCCCGTCGCCGATATCGACGGCGCCCGCGTTTTCCTCGCCCGCCTTGGACAGGAGCGCTTCGCCCTCGCGCGGGAGCGTTTTCAACAGAGCGATCGAGTTTTTGTACGAGCAATGTTCCGACCACATCACCGAGAAAATTCCCAGTTCGGTGAAATTCGGTTCGCGCCCCAGTATTTCGATAATTTTATTGTATTCCTCGTCGTTTAACCCGTGGTCTTTGACCATCTGACGAGTAACTTTCGGCTGTTCCATCGACACCTCCAAATAATTAAGATACGAATATAGGTCGATGGTTTATGAGAGTCAAACTAATAATTGTGCAGTTTATAAGTCGTTATCGAGTCGCGGCTTACTCTTCGCGCGAATATCTCGCCGAATACTTCATCATGCCCCATGTCCCCGGAACACTCCAGAGAAAGCTGCCCGGCGGAACATATTCTATTCCGGCTTCTTCGTCGTCATAGAATACCATGCCAAGTACCAAAGTGTCGGAATCAAGGCCGTAGATATTAAAGGTCTCCGAATATTCCACATAGGGATCATATTCTATATTCCATACCTCATGGTAACGAAACCAGCTGTATTTGGCCGTCAGTATGACCTTGTCGCCCTTGTAATCGACATCGCCTTTGACCTCTTTGTGAAGCGTGCCCAGAGTGTCATATATTGCAAGCTCGAAATTGAAATTATCGAAAGAAATAACCGATGTGTAGCGCACCCATGAAATGTCGCTTCCCTCATCGGCGTTATTCACAGACGAAACCGATGACATTTTCAACCGCGGCACAATGTCTTCATGCCATTCAATTATAATATCGGTACACATTAACGAATAGCTCTCCGACCATGTCCCGGTCAGCGGGCTTTCATACGGCTCGAGCGGGGTGTCGGAACCGCACCCGGATAACATACCGGCGACAATTATCGCCGCCGAAAACAACGCGAGTATTTTTGCTTTTGGCATATATCCTCCCAATCATCCACAAAAAAACTAATCATCGATCCTGTGAAAAACGCCCCGGCTCTCCTGAATCATATTATAATCCCCGCAGTCCCAGAGCAGAAAATTCTGATTGCTACTGAAACATATCGGCCCGGTGGTGTCGCTCCAGACAAAATCAAAAATATAAAGCGAATCCCGCGCATATAACATATTCCCGAATACGTATACCCCGCCGCCGTCGGCTGTAAATGTCAACGTATCGGCCGAACATGTAAAGTAACCGCTTGAATGACTCACCAGTTCGGTATCGTCTTTGAATATCCGCACATCGAAAAAATCGGACTCGATGGTCAAAACCGATTTCATCGGCGTGATAATCGTGGTGTCATACTCCGCCTTTTCTTCTTTAAAAATCGGCGGGCCGATGGAGTCGGCAATGACATAATTCATAATTACGACGGCGTCGAAATAATCCTCCCAGACACCTTCATAGGCAAACTCCGGCACACTGGTCACGGGGTTATCATCATCGCAGCCGGCCGCCATAAAAAGCAACCAGCAGGCGGTAATTACCGTAATAATAATCAAAATGCGATTTGAAATTTTTAAATTCAATGTGATACCTTCCGGTTTCGACAGCCAATATATAAATATAATAAAAAAGTCCCGACCGTCAATAAATTATACACATTTATCCCTTTATACTTCCATCAAAATGATTATATTCAATGCATGATAGATTTGGTCAAAAAAGTGGAGAAGAATATTCTCGAGCTCGGTTTGATCGACCGCGGCGACAAAATACTGGTCGCTTTTTCGGGCGGGCCGGATTCAACGGCGCTTTTGTATGCCCTGCACAGGCTCTCGGCCAAACACGAATTTTCGACGGCCGCCTGTTATATCAACCACAAAATCAGGCCTCGGGCGGTCAGAAAAGAGATCGAATTCTGCCGTGAAACATGCGCCGAACTGCATATCCCCTTTTCGGTTATCGAAACCGATATACCGGTTTTGGCCGAAGAACTCAAAATCTCGCTGGAGGAAGCCGGGCATCGTTTCCGCAAAGACGCCCTGGCGTATATGGCCGATGAAATGAAATGCAACAAGATCGCGCTGGGGCATCATCTCGATGATTTGACCGAGACGGTCCTGTTTCGGCTTTTCCGCGGCACCGGCCCGGGGGGCCTGAACCCGCTCAAACCACTCGACAGCGGCCGGATTCGGCCGCTTTATAATATCTCCAGAAGCGAGATCGAAAATTATCTGCGGGCGAAAAAGATCGACTCGATGCTGGATAAATCCAATCAGGAGTCGAATTACAGCCGAAATTACATCCGCAATAAGATTATTCCGGTTGTCGAAAAACGATTCGGATCGAAATACCGCTCATCGATTCTAAATTTCACACAGATTCTGGCCGATGAAAACCGTTATCTTGACAGTCTGGCACGGGAAAAACTGAAAAAGGCCGCGATGGTCACGCCGGGTGGAAAAATAGTTGTTGATTTAGCCTTGATTAGCGGTTATGATGTTTGGCTGAAGAGACGAATGTTTAAACTTGTACTGGAGAACGCCGGCGGCCGGCCGGGATCCGGCAATTTTGAAGAAATTAATCGTATTTTGGAGTTACCCGACAGTCACATAAAGGCCCTGAACCTGACTAACGGCCTGACTGTCGCGCGCGACAGGACACAGTTGATATTCTTCGGCAAAAAGACAAATATTGGAAAAACCGAAATTGAAATTCGGGGTATGACGCAACTAAACGGAATCGACATCAGTATCAAATGTACTCCCGGCAAACCGGGACGGGCACGGCTCGAAAAAGTCAAAGACGGCCGGTCGGTATCGGTTGATTATAACCGACTGGCGCTTCCGCTCCATGCAAGAGGAATCAGACCGGGCGACAGTTTTTCCCCGCTGGGCATGACCCGGACAAAAAAAATCGGGGATTTTCTGACCGACAAAAAGGTCTCGAAATATTTCAGGGATGAAATTCCGGTTCTTTTCGATCAGAAAGGAATTATCTGGCTGGTCGGACACCAGATAGCGAACCGGGTGAAAATAGATAAAACAACCAGGAAAGTACTGACAATAGAAAGTATTGGTAATGAACTCGTCGGAATTGCATAAATTCGAACTTCTCCTGCCGCAGAATCAGATTGCTAAAGCAATAAGTGAACTGGGGCGGCGAATTTCGGAAGATTACAGGGATAAAGAACCGATTTTAATCGGCGTTCTAAAAGGATGTGTCATTTTCATGGCCGATCTGGCCAGGGAAATATCCATCCCGATCGAGATGGAATTTATCTCCGCCTCGAGCTATATCAACGGCCATACGCCCGAGAATAAAGTCGATATGTACGGCGGCCCGGACACACCGCTGGCCGGACGGCATATATTGATAGTCGAAGGGGTGGTCGATTCGGGACATACGGTTCAAACGTTAATCGGTAAACTGGGGAAAATGGAACCCGCGTCGATTGAGATTGTTACACTTTTGGACAAAAGTAAGTGCCGGCAGGTCGAAATCGACATAAAATATCGCGGTTTCGATGTCGGCGACGATTTCGTAATAGGTTACGGACTGGATGAGGACCAAAAATACAGGAATCTTCCCTTTATCGGTAAAGTGTTAAATGATAAATAAAACTGAATATTTCGCCTGTTATTTTGTATATTATTGCATGGAGTATTGATATAATGAAGTTTAGCGAAGAAAATAGAAATTACTCGAATCCGCCCCCGGATCGCAAAGACCGCCGTGGTAAACAGGATCCTGACAACAAGGATTCTTTCAGCTGGAAAGGACCGGTCAAATCGATGGGATTCTGGGTGGTCATAATTCTGGCTTTTATTTTTGCCTACAGCATTTATTCGACCGGTAGCAGCGATATCGCCGAAATATCATACACCGAATTCATAAACCAGCTTGAGGCCGACAATGTCGCCTCGGTAACTTTCGTCGAAAAAACGATCGAGGGACGGCTGAAAGAAGAAACATCGCTCCAGACCGATCGCGGAACCGACCGATATACAAAATTCAAGGCTCGTATTCCATTTAACGACAATAATTTCATCCTCGTCAACCGAATCGAGAAAGCGGGCGTGATAATCGATGTCAAGGACGAGGGACCCAATTATTTCTCGATACTCATTTCATTTGCCCCGTGGCTGTTGCTGATCTTCATCTGGCTCTTTTTCCTGCGCCAGATGCAGGGAGCGTCGGGCCAGAAAGGGCTGTTCTCGTTCGGCAAAAGCCGCGCCAAACTTATGACCGACGAGCGACCCAAAATAACATTCAACGATGTGGCCGGGGTGGATGAAGCCAAAGTCGAACTGCATGAAGTTATAGATTTCCTCAAGGATCCCGGTAAGTTCCAGAAACTGGGCGGCAAAATTCCCAAAGGCGCCCTGTTGCTGGGGCCTCCCGGCTCGGGCAAAACGCTTCTGGCGCGAGCCGTGGCCGGAGAAGCGGGCGTGCCCTTTTTCTCCATGTCCGGTTCCGATTTCGTGGAGATGTTCGTCGGTGTCGGCGCCAGCCGTGTCCGCGACCTTTTCGAGCAGGGCAAGAAAAACGCCCCGTGTATTATTTTTATCGATGAAATCGACGCTGTCGGCCGTCACCGCGGCGCCGGCCTGGGGGGCGGTCACGATGAACGCGAGCAGACCCTCAACCAGCTTCTGGTCGAAATGGACGGTTTCGAGTCCAACGACGGCGTCATACTAATCGCCGCCACCAACCGTCCGGATATTCTCGATCCGGCGCTGCTCCGTCCCGGACGTTTTGACCGCCAGATCGTTGTCGATGCTCCCGATGTGCGCGGCCGCGAAGGTGTTCTTAAGGTTCACACCAAAAAAATCAAGCTCGATGAGGATGTCAAACTGGATATTCTCGCCCGCGGCACACCCGGATTATCCGGGGCCGATCTGGCCAATATGGTCAACGAGGCGGCCCTGCTGGCCGCCCGCAACAATCGCGAGTCGGTCACCATGATAGATTTCGAGGAGGCCAAGGATAAGGTCATGATGGGCGCCGAACGGCGCTCGATGGTTATCCCGGATTCGGAGAAGGAAGTTATCGCCTATCACGAGGCGGGACATGCCCTGATGGCCAAGTTCCTGCCCGATGCCGATCCGGTTCACAAAGTAACCATCATCCCCCGCGGCATGGCGCTTGGTGTCACGCATTATCTGCCGGTCGATGAACGGCATATTCATACCAAAAAACGCCTCGAAACACAGCTCGTTTACGCTATGGGCGGACGGCTGGCCGAGAAAATCGTCTTCAAACAAACCTCCACCGGAGCCGGAAACGATCTCGAACGAGCCACCGCCATCGCCCAGAAAATGGTCTGCCAGTGGGGTATGTCGGATAAATTGGGCCCGATAACATACGGCAAACGCGAAGAACAGATATTCCTCGGCCGCGAAATAGCCCAGCATCGTGACTATTCCGAAGAAACCGCCCGCATGATCGATGCCGAAGTCAAAAGAATCCTGATCGAGGCGGAAGAAACCGGACACAAAATATTAACCGAAAATCGCGACAAACTGGATAAACTGGCCATTGCCCTGCTTGAAAAAGAAGTTATATCCGGTGAGCAGATAGATGAAATCATCGGTATGGAAGGATCACAGTCTGAACCGGCCCCGGAACCGACACCCGAGATAGATGGATAAGAAAAAAATCACAAAAGGAGTTAGACTGATTCTCGAGGGAATCGGTGAAGACCCCGATCGCGAAGGTCTCACCAGAACGCCCGAGCGGGTTTATGAGTTTTACCGCGAGGTTTTCAGCGGCCTCAGGGCCAAACCGGAAAAGGCGCTCAAACTATACACCTCGATCAACAAGGACGAATTGATAATCGTCCGTGATATTTCTTTCTATTCCATGTGCGAACACCATCTTCTCCCTTTCTTCGGTAAGGTGCATATCGCCTATATACCCCAGAAAAACAAAATTACCGGTTTTTCCAATCTGGTCAAAATTGTCGAAATGTATTCCCAGCGCCCGACCATACAGGAACGGATGACGACCGAGATCGCCGAGAATGTTTACAAAATTCTCAAAGCCAAAGGGGTTCTGGTAATTATCGAGGCCGAACATCTCTGCCTGACCATGATCGGCGTCAAGAAACCGGGGTCGAAAACGATCACCTCGGCGGTTCGGGGACTTCTCCGCGAAGACGCAACCCGCTCCGAGGCGATGGCGCTCATCAAGCAATAATTCATTATTCCATACATATTGCTCCCTGAAAAACGACCGGCCTGTTCATTAAAAAAATAATACCTTGCCGTATCAATTTCAGATTTCTATATTGATACTGATTCAAAATTTTCCGGAGACAAAATATGGCCGGTGCGGCAACTCGAATAAATGAAAAAATGACTCTTCCCCGGGGGCGATTTCTCGAACTCGGCCGCCCGCTGGTGATGGGTGTTCTCAATGTCACCCCCGACTCTTTTTCCGACGGGGGGAAACTCGAGACAACCGAACGCGCCGTCGCCAAAGCCGACAGCATGATTGCCGACGGCTGTGATATTCTCGATATCGGCGGCGAATCATCACGCCCCGGATCTGAGCCGGTGCCGCTCGAGGAGGAGTTGATACGGACGATTAAAGTCATCGAGGCGGTGCGGAAATTCTCGGATATCCCGATCTCGATCGACACCACCAAAGCCGGGGTCGCATATCAGGCGATCGAAGCCGGAGCGGATATTATAAATGACATCTCGGCGCTTCGTTTCGATGAGAATATGGTCACGGTTGCCGCCAAATTCAACGGCCCGGTGATTTTGATGCACATGCTCGGGACGCCGAAGACAATGCAGGACAAGCCGCATTACGACGACTGTATCGGCGAAATCAGCCGCTTTTTTTCGGAACGGCTGGAGTTTTGCAGCGCCCATGGTATCGACACCGCACGGGTTATTCTCGATCCGGGAATCGGATTCGGCAAACGGCTCGAAGATAATCTCGAACTGATAAAAAAACTGGACAGATTTTCAGAACTCGGCCGTCCCCTGCTCATGGGCGCCTCGCGAAAATCTTTTATCGCCATGATTGCCGGAAACGGGGTATCTGCCGATAAAAGAATTGGAGGCTCGCTGGCGGCCGTCTTCTATGCCATGCAAACCGGCGCCGATATTATCCGGGTGCATGACGTGGCCGAAACGGTCGAAGCCATCAAGGTAATGAAGGCAATTGAACAGGCATAGCGATAGATTATGGAATTTTTCAGAATAGACTTTTTATCGTTTCACCTGAGCGATCTGATCGATATCCTGATCGTCTCGTTTATCATCTACCGCCTGCTGGCCCTGATGAAAGGGACCCGTGCGGCTCAGATGGTAACGGGACTGGTATTGATATTTATCATCGCCTTTGTCTCATTCTGGTTTCAACTCCAGGGTTTGAGCTGGCTCTTCACAAATCTGGCCACGGTCGGTTTCATCGTCCTGGTAATCGTCTTCCAGCCCGAACTGCGCTCGATGCTGGCCCAGATGGGACATTCGCGGCTGTTCCAGTATTTCATCAAGGTCGAGGAGCGTAAATCGCTCAAGGAAGTGACCCGCGCGGCGGTGCGGCTTTCGGAACTCCGCTACGGCGGGCTGGTCGTTATCGAAAAGGGTGTCGGTCTGAAAAATTATATCGAAACCGGCAAAAAACTGAACGCCGAGTTGTCGGCCGAAGTTATCACCACCCTTTTCACACCCTACACCCCGCTCCATGACGGCGCCATTATTATCGCCGGTGAAATGATCTCATCGGCCGCCTGCACCCTGCCGCTGACCCAGAACCCGCGCTACCGCAAACTTTACGGCATGCGCCACAAAGCCGCCATCGGGATCACCGAGGTATCCGATGCCGTGGCCGTGGTGGTCTCGGAAGAAACCGGCGAAATATCGATAACATACAAAGGCTACATGGAAAAGGGGATCAACCGCGACGATTTCCCGCATCGGCTGGCCGAATATCTGAAAAGATAATCCCGGCCCATCACGATATACTCAATTAACTGGCTCTTATATATTAATTTTTGTATAATAATATTTTAAGTTTGTCCGGCAAGTGATTGTGGATATAGATAAATACTGAATAATATGTTTGTTGATTATGCTGAAATAGAGGTTCGTTCCGGTAACGGCGGAAACGGCTGTGTCTCCTTCCACCGCGAAAAATTCATCCGCAAGGGCGGTCCCGACGGCGGCGACGGCGGTCGCGGCGGCAATATTGTTTTCAAAGCCGACGCCAATCTGACCACCCTGCTCGATTTCCGGTACAAAAAAATATACCGCGCCGAGAACGGCCGACAGGGCGAGGGCAGCCTTAAAACCGGCAAGTCGGGCGCACCGGTTGTTATCAGCGTCCCCGCCGGGACAATTATCAAGGATAAGCAGACCGGACAGATCCTGGCCGATATGGATGAAAATTCGACCGAGATAACCGTCGCCAAAGGCGGCCGGGGCGGTCACGGCAACGACCATTTCAAGTCGCCGACCAACCAGACGCCGCGCAATGCCGAAGAGGGCCGGCCGGGTAAAAAGCTGCAACTTATATTGGAACTCAAACTGCTGGCCGATGTCGGGCTGGTCGGACTGCCCAATGCGGGCAAATCGACCATGTTGTCGAAATATTCCGCCGCCAGGCCGAAAATCGCCGATTATCCCTTCACCACCCTTAAACCGAATCTGGGTATTGTCAGGCTGAGAGAATTCAAATCGTTCGTCATGGCCGATATTCCCGGTATTATCGAGGGCGCCTCGCAGGGCAAGGGGCTGGGCATTCAGTTCTTGAAACATATCCAGCGCACCCGTGTATTGGTATATTTGATCGATGTCTTCACCGATGATGTCGAAGAAACATTGACCGTGCTGAAAAAAGAACTGAGCGAGTTCGACAGTCAGCTTGCGACCCGACCCTCGATTGTCGTGCTCAATAAAGTCGATCTGCTGAGTGAAGATGAATTGAAAGTGATTTCACAAAAAGTCGATTCTGATTATATTCTCTTTTCCGCCGTATCGGGCTACGGTGACCGGGAATTTCTCACGAGAATAGAAAGGGAACTGGATAAAACCGTTGAAGCGTGACAGAAAAAAACATCTCGCCGACCTGATTGCTCTCAATGAAATCGAGGGTGTCGGGGTTGGGCGTTTGTACCAGTTTATCGACGCTTTCGGTTCGGCGGAGCGGGCGCTCGATGCCTCCGTCTCGGAGCTGACCGATGTTTCCGGTATCGGCCGCGAAACCGCCACGGCGGTGAAAGAGCGGCAGGATCGTAACCGGGCCGACGCGCTGGTCGAGAAAATACACTCGCTGAACTGGAAATATTTTATTTTCGACGATCCGGATTATCCCGAACCGCTGAAAAATATCCACGGCCGACCGCCGTACTTATTTTATCTCGGCGATTATCACGAGGAGGACAACAGCGCCATCGCCATTGTCGGTTCGCGGACAGCCACCGAGGAGGGCCGGTCATTTGCCGAAAACCTGGCCATGCAACTGACCGACAACGGCGTCACGGTTGTCTCGGGAATGGCGCGCGGTATCGATACCGCCGCCCATCGCGGCGCGATCAACAATAACGGCCGGACGGTGGCGGTTTTCGGATCGTCGCTGGATGTCATTTATCCGCCCGAAAGCCGTAACCTGGCCGCGAAAATCATCGGCCGTGGTTGCATTATGTCGGAATATCTTCCCGGCACCGAACCGTTCGGGCCGAATTTCCCCCGCCGCAACCGTATCATTTCCGGGCTATCGCAGGGCGTGGTGGTTATCGAGGCGGCCGAGAGATCGGGAGCGCTGTCCACCGCCGGTCACGCTCTGGCGCAGAACCGCGATGTTTTCGCCGTCCCCGGAGCGCCGCGCGCGATGACCAGCCGGGGAACCAACAAGCTGATAAAGGAAGGCGCCACCCTGCTGACCTCGCTCGATGATATATTCGAGGCCATCCCCCGGCTTAAGGGAAAAGTTATGGTGCGACAGGCCGTAAAAGTCGAGGACCTGACCGATCTCGAGAAGAATATTCTCAACTGTTTCAGCGGCGATGCCGTTCATGTGGATAAATTGTCGCGCGAGACAAAAACCCCCGTTCCCGATCTGCTTCAGGTGCTTCTGGCTCTCGAACTGAAAGGTGTTGTCAGGGAATTATCGGGCAAACGATTTATTTTGAATTGAGTATGCATTTATGGTTCAGAAAACAGTAAAAGTAATAAACAGGCTCGGTATGCATGCCCGGCCGTCGGCCATGTTTGTCACCCATGCCTCGCGCTATAAGTCCGAAATTCATATCGAAAAAGCGGGGCTGAAAGTAAACGGCAAGTCGATTATGGGGGTGATGACGCTGGCCGCCGAGATGGGCGCCGAAATTATCGTCTCCGCATCGGGCGAAGACGAAAAGGAAGCTGTCAAGGATCTGGCGGAACTGATTTCCACCGGATTCGGCGAGTTGAAAAATTTATAATTATGTTGCCAATGGGCATTGACCGGTGTTATAATTTTAGACGGTTCGGTATTTATTATGAGTCCTAAAAGAAAAAGAATCAAACTGAGAGGCCTCGCCGCCGCGCCCGGGCTGATATTAGGCGAAGCGCGCGTTATTTATAGCTGGAGCCAGACCATCGAGGAGCGGATCATTGCCGCCGATCAGGTCGATGGTGAACTGCAACGGCTCGATGATGCGGTCGAGGAGTCCCTGGCGGAACTTAATCAGCTCAAGAATTCGGCCACCCGTAAAATCGGCGGCCCGGTGGCGAAAATATTCGATAGCCAGTTTATGATCGCCAACGACCGGGAATTTCTCAAAGATGTCAAAGCCGAAATCAAAGCACAGCACAAAAGCGCCGAATATATTTACAGCCTGATGGTGGAAAAAGCGGTCGCGCCGTTGCGCGCCTCGAGCGATACATACATGCGCCAGATGGTGAACGATATCCAGGCGGTCTCCAACCGGATAATACGCCGCCTGACCGGCAAAAGCACCCGCCATATCGGACCCGCCCCGCAGGAATCGATCTTCGTCGGCAACAACTTCTCCCCCGCCGAGGTGATGAGCCTATATGAAAGAAAAGTCAAGGCGATCGTAACATCGACCGGCGGCATCAACTCGCACATGGCCCTGATCGCCCGCTCGCTCCTTATTCCGACCGTCATCGGCGTTCCGCAGGCGCATCTCAGAATTATGTCCGGGGACAGGATGATTGTCGACGGCCACAAGGGCGAGGTGATCGTTAATCCGTCACAGGCGGAGTGGAACGAACTACGCAAAAAGAAAGCCAAAGTTACCGCCCGACAGATACTGAAACTGGACAAATTGCCGCAGTTCCCTCCCAAAACAGCCGACAATATCGCCGTCGATGTCGCCGCCAATTATGATGTGCCGGGACCGATCGATCGGGTGCTGGCCGATCATCAAGTGGGCATCGGCCTCTACCGAACCGAGTTCATTTATCTTCGCAACGGCCATTTCCCGACCGAGGACGAGCAATACAAAATTTATGAGTCCGTCGCCAAAATACATCATCCCCGACCGGTCGTCATCAGAACTTTCGATCTCGGCTCGGATAAATATTATCCGTCCGACAATAATATGAAAGAAAACAACCCGGCCCTGGGCTGGCGCGGAATACGGGCCTCGTTCGACATGCCGAAAGTCTTCAGCGATCAGGTGAGAGCCATCCTGCGGGCGTCGGCGCTCGGCAATGTCAAAATGCTGCTGCCGATGATTGCCGATATAAGCGAACTGCGCCGGGCCGGCCGAATAATAAAACGAGCCATGGCCGAATTTCGCAAAACCGGCGTGCCGTACGACCGGGGTATCGAGGTCGGTATCATGATCGAGGTTCCCTCGGCCGCCGTGGCCGCCGATATCCTGGCCGAAAAAGTCTCTTTCTTCTCGATCGGCTCCAACGACCTCACCCAGTACACCCTGGCCGCCGACCGCGATAATCAAAGACTGGCAAAAATATTCAACCCGCTTCACCCGGCCGTCCTTCGGCTTCTCTGGATGACCATCGAGGCCGCCCAGAAAAACAATATCCCGGTCACCGTCTGCGGTGAGATGTCGGGCGATATCCTTTCGATACCGCTCCTGATCGGCATGGGTGTCAACCAGTTGTCGATGAATCCGTCGAAATTGTACGAAGCCTGCCGGTTAATACCCAAAATAAAGTACTCGGACGCCGTGCAAATCGCCAAAGAAGCATCGCGCCTGAAAACCCTGAAAGAAATCGAGAGCCTTCTGCTCAATTATAATATGTCGGTGAAATAAATGTCGCGGCGCCGGCTAAAACCACCGCCCGCGTGAATGAAGATTGAATTTCATTCCTTTAATGCCGGCTCCCTAAAGCTGGAGATACCGGCACTTCTTTTTGTATGCCGCCAGAGACGCCTCGTGTTTCGAACGCTCCGAGATAAATTTATCGCGCCCCATCAGGGAGTAGGTCATATTTTTGCCTTCCTCCACCCCCGGCTGATTGAACGGGTTCACGTTCCACAAATTGGCTACATACACCACCAACGCCTCCATCAAATAAAACAGCCCGCCCAGCGTCCGCGCCGATATCTCCGGCAAAATAATCCGATAACACGGGCGGTCGGCGTTGAACAGACTCAGCTCGGTCGAAACCTGCTCGATTTTCAACTGCTCGCTTAATTTGTGGCCGCTGAAATAGGCATACTCGCCGAGATCGGGAAATGCATCACCCATGGTTACATCATGATCGAATTCATCGACCGTGACAAAACCGAATATTTTGTCATTCGGGCCTTCCTTGAACAACTGCAACAGCGAATGTTGATCGGTGGCGCCGATGGCGGCGAGAGGGGTCGAGCCGGCAAATATTTCCCGGCCGTCGACATCATGCCTCTTTCCGATACTCTCCGCCCACAGTTGTACGAACCACAGCCCGAACTCCGATAGAACATTGCTGTAATTAAAAATAGTATGGATCAGCTTGCCCTTTTTGATAAGCTCCCAGATACAGGATCCCAGGATAAAACCGGCATTCTCCCCCAGCGGCTGATCTATCAGCGAATCGTTAACCTCCGATGCACCCGCAAGCAGCTCGGCGCCGCTTTCACCGATTAACTCGGCCGGGAACAATCCGACCGGCGAAAGCACCGAATAACGTCCGGGAAGTTTCTCCGGTATATAAAAAATATTACAGCCGATCGACTCGGCTATATGATTAATGCCGTTGTCGCGTTTGTCGCATATAATAGTTATGTCCCTAAGATCGCCGCCCGCTTCTTTGTACCGGTTGTAGAAATAAACGAAATTCGCGGCGGACTCGGGTGTCGCACCCGATTTGCTGACATAGACCAGGGCCGTCTTGCCGATATCGATTGTATCATCCAGCTGTCGCGCCAATACCGGATCGGCGTTGTCGAGAACGAAAACACGCGGGAACCTTCTGTCATAACCCTCGATATTGTAATAAGGTCCTTTGATCGACTGCAAAATGGTCCGGAATCCAAGCGTCGAACCGCCGATTCCGATCAGAAGAACATTCTCGTACTTTTCGGCCAGCTCACCGGCAACCTTTTTCATGTCGTCGAGGTATTTCCGTGACTCGAACGATAGAGAAATCGGCGATTTCCCGTCCTTAAGCGATTTCCGGAATTTATCGAAAATCCAGCCGTAATTTTTCTCGAAGGAATCGAATTCGCCGTTCGTTACGAAATTGGGGCCATCGCTTTCGCTTATCAGATGCCCGACATCCAAACTCAATATTCCGCTCATTCTATGTTTCACCTCCGCTATTGGCTTATTGATTACGACAAATAATAATTAATGGAAACCTGATCCGAAACTTAAAAACCGGTCGGCACTCAACTGCCGCCGGACTTGTCCCGGCCGTAAATATCGTCGAATCTCTCGATGTCATCCTCGTCAAAATAACCGAATGAAACCTCCATCACCTGTCCCCTGTTTCCAAGAGAACCCAGCCGGTGGACGGTGCCCCGGGGTATTACTATTTCCTCGCCCCTCACCGGCTTTATGATTTTATCGTCAAGTTCCACCTGCAATCCGTCATCCATAACCACCCAGAGTTCATCGCGGTGTTTATGGGACTGCTTGCTCAAAACCTGGTTGGAATCGACGGTGAGAATTTTCACGGTGCTGATTTCATTACTCGTGTATTGCCTGAACTTTCCCCATGGTCGAATGTCTTCAATAATTTTTTCCCGAATTTCCTTCTCAATCTTCTCTTTTGTCAATGTGTCAACCTCCGAAAGCAAATAATATTGAAAAAACTACGTGATGCCTGTGAATTATGCAAGGCTTTTTTCCACATCGCATCGCCGCAAACCGGCCGATAAATATGGCCCGACGGCACACGGGCAACACTTATTTTCCCCGGAAAGACGTTTTTTGCCAAAAAAACAAGGCAAACCGCCCCCCATCAACCCGTCTTTTTTCCGCAAACAACAGTGGTGCCTCGACTTACGAAAACCAATAAAAACCGCGATAATTGCATTCTAAACTTGCCAAAAAAATGGAAACTATTATATTAATGCCCGGTTTTAATGTATAATGGTGTGATGAATATGCTTATATCTGTTTGCAAATCGAAAATTCACCGGGCCACGATCACGGAGGCTGATCTGGATTATGAAGGCTCGATTACCATCGATGCCGACCTGATGGAAGCGGCCGGGCTCCTCGAGAATGAAAAGGTGCAGGTGGCCAATGTCAGTAACGGCGAACGTCTCGAAACATATGTTATCAGGGGCGAGCCGGGCTCGGGCATTATCTGTCTTAACGGCGCCGCCGCGCGCAAGGGCAACAGGGGCGATATTATTATTATCATCGCCTATGGCCTGATCGAACAAAACGAAGCGGTCTCCTTTAAACCGAAAATCGTAAAAGTGGACAGCCGCAACAAAGCTGTCTGAAATATAATCTTCTGTCCATGACTCACAAAAAAGCCGCCATAATCCTTGCCGCCGGCAAGGGTAAACGAATGAAATCCGACCTGCCCAAGGTCCTCCATACTATCGCGGGAAAACCGCTTATTACGCACCTGCTGGAAACCATGACCGGGATGGACTTCGATAAAATCGTGGTCGTCGTCGGTCACAAGGGCGAACTGGTTATCGAAACGGTCGGTGATTTCGGGGTGGAATTTGTCTGGCAGGAAGAACAGCTTGGAACCGGTCATGCCGTCCTGATGGCCAAAGAAAATTTCGACGATTATGACGGCCATATTATTGTCGCCGCCGGCGATGTCCCTTTTCTGTCGGCCGCGTCGATCGACAGACTCTTCGCGACACATATCGAAAACAGCGTCGCCGCCACCTGTCTCTCGGCCGAGTTCGACAATCCGACCGGCTACGGACGGATTATCAGAAAACCGGAAACCGACATATTGCTGGATATAATCGAGGAAAAGGACGCCGACGAAGCAGTAAAAAAAATAACCGAAATCAACAGCGGAACATTCTGTTTCGACAGCCGGAGCCTCTTTTCCATACTTCATGAGGTTGGCAACGATAATGCCCAGAAAGAGCATTATCTGACCGACACGATAAAACTGCTGAGCGCCGCAGGTAAAACCTGCGCCGTCGTGAGGGCGGTCGATCCGCTCGAGGTCAAGGGTATAAATTCGGCCGAAGAGCTAGCGGCCCTCGAAAAAGCAATAAAAAATTAGACGAATTGCCCGCCCCGACAGTATTATATATAGACTGTTATTTTTGACGGCGGTATTGCCGAAAATTTATATGGGACAAAAATTTATTGACAATATATTCAAAACTTGATAGCTTGTTGTCAGCCTGCATATAGCGGGGGATATACTATGAAAAAAACAATATTTTCGATTTTGATATTAATGCTGGTCTTTGCGATAAATGCACCGGCCCAGATGGCCGACCAGGCCGAGTTGCAATCGGTGAGCGAGGATTACCTGGGATTGAAACCGGTCAGCAAGCCGTTTTCCCTGATAGATTTATCCCGGCTGAACTGGTCCCATTCATATTCCATGAGCTTCTTCTCCGGGGGCGGAACATCAGCGACGGTAGGCATGTACACCGGTTCCATCTTCTACGAACTCTCCTCCTCCCTTTCGCTTGACATGCAATTCAGTATCGCCCACAACCCGGGGAGTTTTTTCGACCAGTCGGTCAATACCGACGCCGCTTTTTATCCGTCCGTGAACCTGGATTATCACCCGTCGGATAAATTCCGTCTGTCGGTCGGTTTCGCATCGTATCCCGGCTATTATTACAATGACCCGTTTTATAGATATAATCCTTATGGCATTTATAACTGGAGGCGATTAACAGACTGAATTTTAAGATTCCCCTCCTGAATTGATCGAAGAATCTAATGCTGCGAAAAAAATCTACCAAAACAACGAAAATTAAACGGCGGTCGCCCCGCCCGAAGAAAAATTCGAAGCCGCTGGAAATGGCCATCGTGGCGATTTTCGCGCTGGTTGTCATATACGGCATCAGTTTCGCCATAAGAATCACACACGGATTGTCGAAAACGGTCGAATCCCCCGATTACGTTGTCCGGCTTCAGGTGCTCAACGGTTGCGGTATCGATGGCGCCGCCGGACGGGTGGCCCGCGATTTGCCGAAAATAATAAAATTGCCGCTGGAGATAAATGTTATTGATATTGACGACTTTGATTCTTATCATGTAGAAGAATCATTTTTGATACTGAGAGAAAAGAACCTCGAGGGGGCCTCGGTTCTGGCCGAACAACTCGGCCTCGATCCTGATTTATCGGTTTATGAACCGATCGAAAATAATGCCCGCTCCATATCGGCTACATTGGTGCTGGGGGAAGATTTTGAAACACTGGCCGCCAAACATAAAAATAAGGAGAATTAAAAAACAAGTTTGAAACAAAATTCATTAACCATCGCGCGAACGGCAGGGAAACTTGCGCTCTCCAAAAAAGGTTTCGACGTAAAAATTCTCAAACTTAAAAACATCAGCAGTATTTGTGATTATTTTGTAATAGTCAGCGGCGATGTTGACGTGCATGTCAATGCAATAAGTGACGCAATTGAGGAAGGACTTTTGGAATACGACATCAAACCCTGGCATCGCGAGGGGGTCCGCGGGGGCAAATGGGTGCTACTGGACTATGTTGATGTTGTCGTGCATATTTTCCAAAAATCGGTCAGAGAATTTTATGCGCTCGAAAAACTTTGGGGAGATGCCCCTGTCGAGGAACTGAATTAACTCCCCGGTTTTGACACCACGTTAATTGATAAACCTAATATATATGAGTAATTGCTATGAGTAAGATTGATGTTGACATTTCTGACAAGGAGAAACTCAAAGGCAAAACGATTGCTGAACTGCTGCAAATTGCGGAAGAACTCGATATTCCCGGTGTTTCCGGATTACGGAAATCGGAGTTGATCTTCAAAGTCATGGAGGCCGCTTCGGCAAAGCAGGAAGGCATGATTTTCGCCGAAGGCGTCCTGGAAATCCTGAACGAGGGCTACGGCTTTCTCCGCTCGCCCGATTATAACTATCTGCCCGGACCGGATGACATTTATGTCTCGCCGTCGCAGATCAAACGCTTCGACCTCCGAACAGGCGACACCCTGTCCGGGCAGGTGCGTCCGCCAAAGGACAACGAACGCTATTTCGCACTGCTGAAAATAGAGGCCATCAACTACGAGGACCCGGAAGTCTCAAAAGGCAAAACCCTCTTCGATAACCTGACGCCTCTTTATCCCAACGAACCGTTCCTGCTCGAACTTAACGCCGACGAACTGACCACCAGGATCATGGACCTGATGACTCCGATCGGTATGGGCCAGCGCGCGCTGATCACGTCGCCCCCCAAAGCCGGTAAAACCATCATCCTCCAGAAAATCGCCAACGCCATCGCCACCAATCACCCCAAAGTAAAACTGATCGTCCTGCTTATCGACGAACGACCGGAAGAGGTGACCGATATGCGCCGCTCCGTCAAGGGTGAAGTGGTCTCGTCCACATTCGATGAGCCCGCCGACAGGCATGTGCAGGTGTCCAATATGGTGCTCGAAAAATCCAAACGGCTGGTCGAACACAAGCATGATGTCGTCATCCTGCTCGACAGTATCACCCGTCTGGCACGCGCCCACAACGCGGTCGTCCCCCACTCCGGAAAAATTCTCTCCGGCGGTGTCGACAGTAACGCCCTGCATAAACCGAAAAGATTTTTCGGCGCCGCGCGTAACATCGAAGAAGGCGGCTCGCTGACCATCATCGGTACCGCGCTGATAGAAACCGGTTCGAGGATGGACGAAGTTATTTTCGAGGAATTCAAGGGAACCGGTAATTTGGAGATGGTCCTCGACCGACGTCTCTCCGATCGCCGTATCTTCCCGGCTATGGACCTCAACCGCAGTTCGACCCGTAAAGAAGAGTTGCTGCTGCCGCCCGAAGTCCTCGCCAAAGTGTGGATATTGCGCAAGTTCCTGGCCGAGATGAATCCGATCGAAGCAATGGAATTTCTGGTCGACCGCATGAAAAAGACCAAGAACAACAGCAAATTCCTGAGCTCGATGAAAGACTGATCCGCAGGAAAACAGCCTTTAATTTCCCTCGGGAAAACAGCTTAAATTTCTATTTCTTTGAGATTTCGCTCCTGACATACGGCATCAAACCGCCGCAGTCAAGGATGCGTTCTATGATTTCGGGAAATTGGGGGATTTTGAACGACCCGCCGGCATAGACTATTTCGCCCCGTCCAAAATCGATTTCGACATCGAGACCGTTCTCGAGATTGACCGGTATATCCGTCTCGATCACCGGCAAACCGATATTGACCAGCGCCCGGTAAAATGCGCGCGTCACATTTTTGGCCACGATACACGAGACACCGGCGCTTTTCAATGCGGCCGCGGCCGCCTGTATATCGTCGCCGTCGCCGAAATTCTTCCCGGCCACGATTATGACACCCTCGTCGGGCCTGATCCGGCCGTTATTCGAACCGCCGGACGGTCGGTCGGTATCGATGGAATTTTCCGTATCGGTGGTCGCCTCATCTATTGCAGAAACGAGCAAATCGGCGTCATCGGCATTATCGGCAACATTTTCGGCGTGACCGCCGTTGCCCGAATTGCCGTTATTTCGGTCGCCGGGGGGCAGAAACCGGTTGCTGCAAAAATTATCCTCGAGAAGCAGAATCTTGTTTTTTATATTGGCCGGCAAGCTGTTATCGTCTCCAAATAGTGGTTTTTCGCTCAATAGCTGTCCAATTTTGTCATTAATATAAATCGGCAAAAAGTTTAAACAATATAAAACATCCGACAGGAATGTCTGACCCACGGGTTGACTATTGCGCTTTGTTTGTGAATTCAGCGAATCCATCCCTATTTTCCGTAGGGGCACGGCGCCCGTGCCCGCATTGGGGCCGGGATTGTTTTTACATGACCAATGTAACATTTCATGCGTAAGGACAGGGCAGTGCCCTGTTGAAAATCCTGAATTTATATGAAGGGTCCGCGTTTTGGCAACATGGTTGCTATTGCAAACAAGGACAGCGCGATTCACTGTCCCTTAAATGACCCAATCCCATACATTTATGAAGCAAATCCCGGTGTTGCTGTAATTTTGTTACTGTCACATATTGTCACACCATTTTCCCTTGTAATCCAGTGGGCGGCAGATCCTTCGTTCCTCAGGAGGTCTGTCCACATCTGCCCGTTTTCCCGAGCCGTCAGGAACCCCTTCCTGACGGTCCGGGTGGCATTCCCAAACGAGATTAATGTCGTGCATTAATCGAGTTTGGGGATGAAACAATGTTTGTTGATGATCCTCTTGTTCGAGGCGGGTCACCGTCAAAATCCCGAGCTTCGAAAGACACCCGGCGGGTCTGAGGACCCGCCGATCACATTGTATTTTACTATGAAGAGATATTTTAATTTCAATAAATCATCCGCATTCGCCGTGGATGGAATAAAACGCGCTCAGGCGGCGGAACTCATTTCAACAATAACATTTTCTTCGATTCGGTAAAGCCGTCGGCCTCCAGCTTATAGAAATATATTCCACTGCTGAAGCCGGAAGCATCCCAAGTTGCCGTGTGGTTCCCCGCCTGATAAATATCATCAACCAGAGTTGCCACCTTCTGCCCCGTGATATTATAAACTTCCAGCTTTACATCCGAAGCCCTCGGCAGTTGAAATTCAATTTCGGCGGAGGGGTTGAACGGATTAGGAGAATTCTGATAAAGAACGAATTCACTCGGAGTAATTCCTGCTTCAGGAACAGCTTCGCTGTTTCCCTTATATACTATATTGGGTGTCTCCAGCGGTATAACGCCGCCGGCAATCATTATTCCCATGTGCATTCTCTGCAGATTTACGGCGGCGACGTAAGCGTTATTAATTCCGCCGGTCAGGTAAAGCCCGGCAAGATATGTAAGCGCCTGACTTGCAGTGGCTCCGTCAAGGCTCACGACCTCATATTGATTCATCCTGCCCGAGGCAATATTGAGCAAATTGGCACGCAGGGATCGTTTTACAGAGGCATCGATGTCATTCGAATAAACGCCGAGAAATATATCGGAAAGCTCCTCGAAAGCGATGGACCTGGGCGGATTGTCAATATATGTTACCGAGTCGATTTGAATTTCAAAGCCATCGCCTCTATTGTAAATGTGCTCAAAAATCAATTCCGACAACCTTTCGAATTCATCAGGTGAAACCTCAACCAGCCTTTCATAAAAACCGCCCTGTTGAATATATGTAAACTGCCTTTGCCACCACCACCAATGGTAGTACCAATTAGTGACAACCTGGTTGGTCAAATCAAAACTAACCTCGATCTCATAACCTGCGGCTGAGACCTGTACCGATGTATCAGTCACCGGAATATAGCCGAGGGGAATCGTTAATTGTACCGCATAGCCGCCCTCAGGCAGGTCATCGAATGAATAAAAACCTTCCTCATTTGCAGCTATGTCGGTCAGAAAATCTCCGTCGGAATCAAACAGGTTTACATCGGCATTATACAGCCCGATTCCATCCGCCGTCACCTGCCCGAAAATTCTTGATAATGCCTGGTTCCCGGTATCGATATAAATGTTCTGCACACAACGGGTGCTGTTGCCCGCATTGTCGGTCGCCGTCCAGGTTCGCGTGATAATATTGCTGTCGTCAATTTCATCAAAAGCCACATCCACATCCGGATCACAATTATCAATAGCCGTCATCGGCGGCGGATCAGGGATGGCATCAGGCTCCACCGTCGTATCCGGTGGACAACCGTCGGTAAACCATGGCGGGGCGGTATCCAATACCGTGATAGTCTGAACACATTGGGCGCTGTTGCCCGCATTGTCGGTGGCCGTCCAGGTTCGATAAATATTATCATCGTCGGTTATTTCTTCAAAAACCACATCCACACTCGAATCGCAACTGTCGATAGCCGTCATTACTATTGGATCGGGAATAGCGCCGCATTCTACTGTCG
>Ga0272443_10001283_pt1 | contig 37914 bp, 34 predicted proteins | sample SSMAcet12_FD_193581 | JGI IMG/M metagenome (GOLD analysis project Ga0272443, IMG submission 193581) | Marine sediment archaeal communities from Little Sippewissett salt marsh, Falmouth, MA, United States - SSM-Acet-12 | ecosystem: Environmental > Aquatic > Marine > Wetlands > Sediment ...
TGATAAGTCGTGCTTCTCTGGGGAAGATTGGTAAGTGTAGTTGCATATTCCAAATATACCGCATTTTCTTTTTGCGATAAAACCTTCGGAAATGCCTAATTTTATGTCACCAGATCAGGAGTTCTGAAATTGATTACACATTTTCAAGAGTGTCCCGCCTTTTGTTTTTAAGCATTTTAAAATGGGTTGGTGTTAATCCTGTAAATTTTTTAAACTGATTTGAAAGATGGGCAACACTGCTGTAATTCATTCTGTATGCTATTTCTGAAATATTTAGTTCATCATATACGATTAATTCTTTTACTCTTTCGATTTTATGTGTCAGATAAAACTTTTCGATAGAAATCCCTTTCACCTCTGTAAAAATATTGGAGAGATAGGTATAATTGTAATTTAGCTTTTCGCTGAGATAATCAGAAAGGTTGACTTTAATCTGCTCCTCTGTGTAATGTACAAGCTCAATTATTGAACTTTTTATTTTCTCAACCAGGATGCCTTTTTTATCATCCATCAAAAGCAGTCCGGATTTTTTTAATGCTATTCCCAGTTCTTTGAGTTGCTCCGATTGAATATTACCGGGAATAGCAGCCTCTCCAATTTTGACATATGTGTACTTCAGCCCGATTTTTTCCATTTCGGCTTTCACTACCATCTGGCAGCGGATGCAAACCATATTTTTAATGTATAGCTTCAACTCAGGTTTATCTTACAAAGGTAAAAGTTCGACTGAAAATATAAGAAATCTATGTTTTTTAGTCAATTCATTCATTACAGATTTTCATCATCAAGACCGACCCGTGTTAAATCGCTGTTAATTGTGATCTATCTTAGATTCAGTCTAAATAAAAGTCATAGTTTTATTCCAAATCTGACAATAAAAACAACCAGCCATGAAAAAAACAATTCTAATTATCATTACAGCAGGACTTTCCCTGTTACAGATCAACGGACAGGATGTATCCATTCCCCAGATCGGCGTGAAAGCCCCATCATTCAGTGCGGAATCGACTGAAGGATTCATCAACTTCCCATCTGACTTTGGTAATAAATGGAAAATATTGATCTCCCATCCGAAGGATTTTACACCCGTATGTTCGTCCGAGATTCTCGAACTGGCCCATGAACAGAAAAGTTTCGAGGAACTTGGTGCGCAACTCGTAATCGTCTCCACCGATGTCCTTCAGCTTCACCACAGCTGGAAAGAAGCGCTGGAAGAGGTGGATTACCCGGGCAGGGAATCCGTGGAAATAAAATTTCCCCTCGTTGCCGACGATGAATACAGGGTGTCCAAACTGTATGGCATGATCCACTCGGCCGAAAGTATGAGTCAGAATATCAGGGGCGTATATTTCATAGATCCGGAGAATACGATCAGATCCATCCAGTTCTACCCGAATGAGGTGGGCAGGAGCGTGGATGAATTGAAAAGGACCCTCCAGGCCCTCCAGCAAACGTATGCAGAGGACAATGTGGTTACCCCGGTCAACTGGCAGCCGGGTGATGACGTGATCGTCCCCGTCCTTACCGAAGAGGAGAAGCAAAAGCTGGGAGTTCCCGGATCTGATTATTACCAGCTGGCCTGGTTTTTGACTTTCAGGAAAGCAAGGTAAGTTTTATAAGAATCACACGGCATTGACTCTTGCAGGCTGTCCGTATTACGGATGGCCTTTTTTACAACGACAGCAACATGTCTTCGTTGGCAGGATCGGTCAGGATCCGCTCCAGTGCCACGAGCAGGGTGTTGGTATGGTAGGTGGGATCATTCATATCCCAGTTTTCTATCAGGGATGTATCTCCGGTCTTGCTGCGCAGCAATAATATCTGACTGTCAATCTCGATCTTCGCCGTGAGGGTGTATTCCCCGTTTACCGAACGTGACTTATCGATCCAGTGCAGATGGATATTTTTCGACAGAAGGCTTTCCGGGATGGCTTCTTTCAGTTCCTGATTCGTGATCCCTGGTTGATGGGATGAAATAATCGCCATGTTTCTGATTTCAGTCTTGAATCGTTTCCCTAAGTTAAGAAGAATCCACGGCAAAAAACAACAGGACCCGGGAATAATCATCACGCACCTGATCGGATTGGCTCGGACGCTGATTTTTTGCCGAAGGCCACATCAAGGCATAAAGACTTTTTATCAACCTTAAAACTTTTTACTGATGAAATCATTTTATGCTTTACTGGTCTTTCTGATGATGATCCCCTTCGTCTCCTGTCAAAAAGAGGACCCTGAAACCGGCACCGGGAAGGGCGCCCTGCACATCAACGTCGGATTGGATATCCAGGTGGTGGAACGACAGAGCCTTCTGAAATCAACCCAGCAGACGGAAGATTTCAAAGTGGTGATCTACAAAGCGGACGGGACCGTGGCGATGACATTTGAAACTGTCATGGAGATGCCGGAGATCATCGAACTTGAAACCGGCGATTATTATGTGGAAGCACATTCCGACAACGACCTTCCGGCTGCCTTCGAAAATCCTTATTACTACGGGATTTCGGATCTGTTTACCATCAGCAGCAATGCACAGGAATCGGTGACGGTGACCTGTCAGCTGGCCAATACAATTGTATCGGTGGTCTATTCCGCAAACATCATGGACAATTTTCTTGATTACACGACCACCGTTTCATCGGTGACGGGCTCCCTGGAATTTTCAAAAGGGGAAACCAGACTGGGTTATTTCCAGACGCTTCCTCTCGAGATCCTGGTGGAGCTGTCGTACCAGAAGCTGGACGGAACGCAGGTCACCAAAACATTATCAGGAAGCATTCCGGATCCGCTGGCGAACAGGCATTACGAGATCCATGTGGATGCATCGATCGATGAGGGAATGGCGACTTTTCAGATATTGCTGGATGAGACGGTGGTGCAGGTGGAAATCGTTGAAATCTCTGATGAATCAGGGAACCAGCAGAACGGGGCAGTCGGATATGGCGAGCTCCTGATCACCGAGATCATGTATGATCCCTCTGCACTATCCGACACCGAAGGAGAATGGTTTGAAATATACAACAATTCGGGACGTACGATCAACCTGCAGAACCTGATCCTGGCAAGGGACGATGCGAACAGTCACATCATTGCCGATCCCATTGAATTACCCCCGGCAGAATATTTCGTCTTCAGACGGACCGACCTGGCAGTGGATGTGACCAACAGCCACACATACGGTTCGGATATTACCCTTTCCAATACCGGGGCAGTGCTGGCCATTTACAATGAGGGAACGGAAACCGATCCCGGGGCATTGATATTTTCCCTGAACTACGGGGAAACCGGTTTCCCGGGCGGCTCAGGAGCATCCATTGCCCTGAACCCGGATCTGCTCAACGCCGCGGATGCAGTCCTGGGGAGTTCCTGGTGCACCTCCACATCTGCCTACAGTACGGGGGACCTGGGCACACCGGGAGTGGTAAATGATTCCTGCCAGTGAGGACCATGGGAACGAGGGCTACTTGTACAGGTGCTTCAGGGAATCCATCAGGTTGGACAGCTCGGCAGGAGGTTTATCGGCATGCTTTGAATAGACCATGTAATGAAGCTCATTGATCTCCTCCAGTACCGGCAAATGCTTTTTCCACTTGTTGTAGCTGGTGCATGCCAGGAACATGTTCCTTTCAACCTGGAGTCTCTGATTCGCCTGTTCAAGGACCTTCTTTCCCTCAGTGGTGAGCGTCAGCAATTTCGCACGCCTGTCGTTTTCGTCCGGCAGCTCCTGAAGGAGCCCGCTGTCCACCAAACGCCTGATCGTGTCCATCCCCGTGGTATATTCCACGATATGGATATTGATCAGGTCTGTTTTTTTGGACTTTTCCATAAATCCCACGGTTGAGAGAAACAGATATTCAAGGCGTGAATTGACAGGCAGCTCTTCAAGATATTTTCGAATGTAAAAATCGTGCAGCCTTGAAATTCTGGAGATGCACTCAAGAAACCTTGATTTTTCATCAAGGTTTTTGACGTAATCGAACTGTCCCGCATATGTGGTCCCCGGTTTGCTTTTTTCATACCGTTTGTTCAGCCCGGGACTTTCTTTGATGCGCGCGATCATCCATTCCGCAAAACCTTCCAGATCAACTTGTTTCGATTCTTCCTGTTCATATAGGGCCAGCAGATCGATCACATGTTTGAGAATAAGATAACTGCTTTGCATTCCTGTTGTAAAATTTGTTTAAAATTAAGATTATATTTCTTAAATTTACATCGGATACGATATTATTTAAATCGTATCCGATTTTATTTCATCTCATGTATAACTGCCGTCAAGGCCATGTAACGATGAACAAAATACCGTCCAAATTTACAGCCGGCTCCAGGAAGCCGAATAAATCTATCACCCTTTCGGATTATAACAGGATCATGGACTATATCCAGCATGATCTGGGGAACCAGCAGGTTCCCCCGCATGTGCTCCATTATCTGTATCTGTTCACTTCTTCGAGCAGGAAATTCTATTCCTCCGAGATCCCGGAAAACGTGGTTACGATGAATTCGGAGGTGATCCTCCGGCTGGATCATGACCGGAAAGTGAGGATCCGGATCGTCTACCCGGAAAATGTAATGGGCTCCAATGATATCTCTATCTATGATTCAATCGGGCTGGCCTGTCTGGGCGCCACGGAAAATTCCTGTATTGAATTCAGCGATGCGAATGGCAGGAATGTTGCCCTGATTGAAAGAATTGTTTTCCAGCCCGAAAAGGAGAAACTTTATTACCTGTAACGGATTCCGGCCGGGAGCTGCTTTTCGACCACTCCAGCGATCATTCCTGTCCGGACCTCACTACCAGCTTTCTGCTGACCAGCCCGGACCCCGACCCGATCTGGAGGAGATATATGCCCGGGGATAGATCGGTGATGTAAAGAGCAGCTGTTCCTTCTTTGGGATAAAGCGTATTTGCAGATACAACTTTTCCCGAGATATCCATTATTCTCAATTCCTGTTTTTCATCCTGACCCGACGGAAATCGAATGTGAAGGCTTGATGTGGCCGGATTGGGAAAAATGCGGTACTGCAGGGATCCAGTTTCAGGGACTTGCCGTGACACCGGATCACATATCGTGTCCCTTTCCAGCGGCACAAAAGGTGACTTCCCTGCAGCTGTAAAATAGAGCCAGCTTGTACCGTCCAGGCTGGCCCATGGTTCGGCCCAGATTGCCGCCCTGGCTCCAATGTCATCATTATAGTGAGGTACTGAGCCGTCCGGGTTGATGTACGGGATGATATTCCGGAACAAATAATTGCTTCCCGGACCCCTTGCATTGATATAGGATAACGTTCCTTCGTACCACACGGCAATGGGTCCGATCCCGTCAAATCCGTAGGGTTCGCCCGGACCCCTGGTAAAAAGAAGCCTGCTTACGAGAGACAATGCATCCATGGCCTTCTGGTTGAATCCGCGTTCGTGAAGCAAATTGGCCATCCATGTATTGGCAAAAAGAACCACGCGGTCTGAATATAATCCCTCATCCCACGACAGAAAGGTGTCGTTCCAGGTCCTGCTTTCTATATACTGAATCATTGTGTTTGCCACATGTTCATCACCTGTTTCAATCAGTGCCGCTATTGCCGCCACATAGGCCTCGGTGCTGGTAACCGCCTCCCTTCCCCCATTGATTTTATTAACAGTATAAAACCTGCCATCTGGCTCTACGAGTGAAAGCAAGAATTCCCGCGCCCTGTCCCTGGCCGCTGCAACATCTGTGTCACATACCTTTTTCAGATAAGCTTCCAGTCCCATCAGTGCAAAAGGGAAATCACCCATCCAGATGGTACCGTCATTCTCATAAGGATACAGGATGCTGCCGGTGCGACTGTTCCATGCTCGCGGCCAGGAACCGTCACCATACTGGTGTTCTGCAAGAAACCGGGCAAGCTTTTCTGCAGCCATTGCATACCCGTTGACAGGAATATTGCTCTCCCATTTCCCCTCCAGGACTAGGAGTTTCAGGGCCAGTCCCTGACCGTACAGCCATGAACTATGATCTTCCTCCCAGGTGGTCAGCAGGCCGGTTGTTTCCTGGCGTCCAAGGATGAAGGCAGCTGCATCGCCTGCGATCTTTTTCAGGGTATCACCCGTTATCTCCAGATGCTCGGGGGACAGGCTTCGATCCCAGGAACCGATATGATCACCCACAAATTTCCGGAATGAGACAATTCCCGAATCAGAAAGTACATTTTCGTAATCCGGGTAGGACCTGATCGCGATTGAAAATACGGTGAGGGAATCCCAGTTAAATCCGGCCGGGATATAGAAATTCTCTGACCCACGAAGGAAAAACAACCGTTCGATCCACCTGTCCACCGAAAGCAATCCGGGTTCTCCCCTGCGCTCGAACACAGCCTGCCTGGCGCCATTCTCAAATTTAATTTCCAGGCTGACATGATCATGACAGGGGCCTTCTGACTGACAGGACGATCCATGTATATCCAGCGCATAAACATCTTGATCGCTCAACGATATGGGAGGATTAAAAACCGTGTACGCCTGTACCCAGCGGTAATTGCCGCCTTCCAGGTACCACTTCAACTGCAGGCAGGAATCATTTGGTATGAGAAAGATGGAATTCCCGCTCTGTGCATTGGGTACCCAGGAACCGGTATTGATGAAAGCTTCCCCGGGAATGATTTCTTCCCCTTCCCAGCCCAGAAGATTGGATCCCTGATCCTGGGCTCTTGAAAAGCGGGGATGGGAGATCAGAAGCAGGGCGACCAGGAAATAGAAATATTCACTGGATGGGAACAATTTCCTCATGATGCCATTAGTTTATCCCGATAGCGGTTTGATTAAATATATGAAATATTTTCATGCGGACCCGGGACAATCGCACAGAGGTAATTTCTGAATTCTGTAACGAAGAAGGCAGAAAATGGACTGGCTGTTTTGATAGTATTGTGTAAATTTACCGGCCGGTCAGCCGATGAACATGATCACATACAGACCCATCGGGGTCATCCATTCCCCTTTTAAAAAACCTGAGGGGACTCCCATCCAGCCCGGATCCGGAAGAAGAGTGGAAGGAACTGTTGAGATTTTTGCGGAATTCGCCGAAGGATTGAAGGACCTGGAGGGTTTTTCACACATTGTCCTGGTCTGTCATCTGCATCTGGTCAGCGGATCCGAATTGCAGGTGATCCCTTTCATGGACGACATCAAGCACGGGGTGTTCGCCACCCGGAGTCCGCGCAGGCCGAATCCCATCGGTATCTCTGTGGTGCGGCTCGAGGGCGTGGATAAGAACATGCTCAGGGTCAGCGATCTGGATATGGTGGACGGAACACCGCTGCTGGATCTGAAGCCGCATGTTTCAGGTTTTGATTCCGGGGAGGCGGTACGGATCGGCTGGCTGGAGCAACACATCCAGAAGCTACGGGAAACCGAAGACGACGGAAGATTTAACAAGTAACCTCAACAACCATAATCTCATGAAAAAATTTTATGCCCTGACAAACCTTCTGGTGATCGTTGCGGTGATTGCCTGGAACTATGTGGCCAATACAGGAATGATCAACGGGAACTCTGTCGGATCTGTGAGCGCACAACTCTACAATTTATTTACCCCGGCCGGATATGCTTTTTCGATCTGGGGATTGATTTACCTGGGACTGGTGGCCCACGGAATTTACCAGGTGAAGAAGGCTTTTTTTGACAAAAAGGACGACGATTTCATTCTGCGGATCGGTCCCTGGCTCATCATCGCCAATTTGGCCAATGCAGCGTGGATCTGGTTCTGGCTCAACGAGAACACGGGGATCTCCGTGCTGATGATCATGCTGATCCTGGTATCTCTCCTGGTGATCGTCATCAGGCTGAACATGGCCCGGGTGGAAGCTTCCGCTTCCCTGGTGACATGGACCTGGTGGCCCATCAGCCTGTACAGCGGATGGATCACGGTGGCCACCGTGGCGAATGTATCGGCGTATCTTGCCAGGATCGGCTGGGAAGCCCTTTTCACTGAAACCACCTGGACAGTCATCATGGTCGCGGTGGCCACCATCATCAACCTGCTGGTGGTCTATACGAGGAAAATGAAAGTATTTGCGGCGGTCGGGGTCTGGGCGATCCTGGCAATTTCGGTCAGGCACTGGGGCGACATCCCGGTACTGCAATGGACCGCGTTAGTTTGCGCCGTCCTGCTCTCTCTGGCAATTTTATTCCAGGCGTTCCGGCGAAAAGCCGCGAATTGACATCTACAGCGTCATCCGGTCATGAAAAGGGCTGAATTGTTTCATCCGCGTGTTTTCGACAGCAGGGAGTGGGCGGAAGGCTATTATAAAAGGAATAAGTGGAACATCACCAGGGTGGGCAAGGACTTTGCCTCCCTGCTGAAAAAGAGCAGGTTTACAGGAGGAAAGATCCTCGATGTGGGATGCGGCTTTGCAGCCGTTCCCATCGAGATCGCCAGGGTTTTTCCCGGGGTGGAGATCACGGGCATCGACCTGGGGCTGCCCCTTCTTGATCTGGGTCGGAGACTGGTGGAAGAAGCTGGATTATCCGATCAAATCACCCTGCTTGAAGGAAATGCCCACGACCTGTCCTATGAAAGGGATTCTTTCGATGTGGTAATTAACACCTTCATGCTGCATATAGTGGATGATCCTGTTACCATGCTGAATGAGATTGAAAGGGTGGCACAGCCTGTAGCCCGGATCTTGATTAGAGATCTGAGGCGCGGTCTGCTGGCATACGTGATGAAGAAATTCAGGACATCCTGCACCATTGAAGAAGCCCTGGAAATCATTGAAAAGTCCGATATTCGCGAAGGCAGCGTATCCAGGGGCCCTTTCTGGTGGGATTTTATGGCTGGCATGTAAGTGCCTTCCGTCCCGGGAAGTATGTTGACTTATTTGAAACAAACGACACAATATGAGCCCGACCAGGCTTGAACTTTTACAGGAACTCTCGGACAGGTGGTCCGGAGAACGGGTGGTTTCCATCAACAAGCTGCCCGTTTCCGGTTCGAACAGGGAGTATTACCGGATCACCACCGGGAAAGGATCGTGCATCGGGGCCATCAGCGAGGACCGGGAGGAAAATGAAGCCTTCATCGCCTTCAGCAAACATTTCAGAGCAAAAGGGCTGAACGTTCCTGAAATATACCTGACCGACCTGGACCGCCATGCCTATCTGCAGGAGGATCTCGGTGATATAACATTGTTCGATTACCTGATCCTTACCAGGAAAGATGACCGTTTTCCGCAGGAGCTGATCCGGGTTTACGAGCAGGTATTGCAGGAACTTCCCAGATTCCAGGTCACCGTGGGATCCGACCTGGATTACAGTGTCTGTTATCCCCGTCCGGCGTTCGACAGGCAGAGCATGCAGTGGGATCTGAGCTATTTCAAATACTATTTCCTGAAATTGGCCGACATTCCTTTCAATGAGCAAAGGCTCGAGGATGATTTCAACAGGCTCATCGACTACCTGCTGGACCGGGATACCGGGTATTTCCTTTACAGGGATTTCCAGTCCCGCAACATCATGCTGAAAAACGGCACGCCTTACTTTATTGACTACCAGGGCGGCCGCCGTGGTGCCCTGCAGTATGACGTGGCTTCCCTGCTGTTTGATTCCAAGGCCGACATCCCTTACGAGATCAGGGAGTCCCTGCTTGAGTATTACATTGAAGTCCTGACAAATTACAGGAGTGTGGACCGGGAAGAATTCCGAAATTCTTACTACGCCTATGTCCTGATCCGGATGATGCAGGCCATGGGTGCTTATGGTTTCAGGGGATTCTATGAAAAAAAGACCCAGTTCCTGCAGAGCATCCCTTATGCCCTGAAAGACCTGCGATGGATCCTGGAAAATGTAGCGCTTCCGCTGCAGATCCCCTCCCTTGTGGAAGTGTATCACCGGCTGCTAAGCTCACGAAAGCTGAAGCGGTTCAAGGCAAAGGAAGAGCGGAAGTCCACCCTGACGGTTTTCATCAACAGCTTCAGCTACCTGCACGGCATTCCCGAGGATCCTGGCGGGAACGGGGGAGGCTATGTGTTTGACTGCAGGGCGATCAGCAATCCCGGCAGGATAGAGGCACTCAGTTCAATGACGGGAAAAGACAAGCCTGTGATCGATTATTTGAATCAGCAACACGATGTGCATGAATTCCTGAGCAATGCCTTTGCGCTGGTGGACCTGTCGGTCGGTAATTACGAGGAACGCAATTTCACCCGCCTGATGGTAAGCTTCGGCTGCACCGGCGGCCAGCACCGCTCGGTTTACTGTGCCGAGAGGCTGGCCGAGCACCTCCGGGAGAGCCAGTCCGTCCGGGTCATCCTCTGGCACAGGGAGCAGGACTGATCAGTATGCCGAACGGAAATCGTACTTCCCGCTTCCCACGGCATACACCGCATATCCATCTTCCATCCGGAGGAAGTTGATCCCGGGGACCTTCCCTGCATTTCTGCCGCTTTCGAAAACTCCTTCAGGGTCTTTCGCAGGAACGAACACCGTGGCCTGGCAGCTGACCGGGACAATGATTTCCATGCGGAGTTCATGATTCCCGTTCCTCCAGGTAATACCAGCATTCCCGTAGGAGGTCAGGTTGGTATAGGTGACCCGTTCAAACGCTTTCTCAGGTCCGGGCCTGAAGATGATGTGGCGGTAACCGGGCTGGTCAGAGTCGGCCTGCATTCCTGCCAGGTTCCGGTAGAACCACACCAGGCCTCCCCCGAACATGGGATGGTTATGGGAGCCTCCTTCATCCCACCTTTCGCGTGTGGTGGTGGATCCCAGTTCGATCCAATGGCCGTATGAAGGTTCCGATGTTTTGTTCATGGCGCTGTAAGCCAGTTCCTGCATCCCGTTCTCCGAAAGCACCTCAAAGAAAAACCGTGTCCCGAAGATCCCCGTATCCAGGTGACCCCCGTTTGCCCTGATGTTCTCTCTCAGTACCGCCACGACCCTGTCATACCGGTCGTCCGGCACCCCCATTCTGAGTGCCAGGATATTCCCCCCGCCATTTCCGTAGGTTCCGTTTTCTTCGTTATAGAAACTCTTGTGGAAAGCCTGCCAGGTAGCACCCGACAGAGCCGCATACCGGGCGGCATCATCTTCCATTCCCAGTATTTCCGCCGCGTGTGCTGTGATTGTGGCGCAGTACCACAGGTAGAAGGTATGGACCATGGCATCGGGGATGGTTTCACCGGGGGCCACCCATTCACCCAGATTGAACCATTTCAGAGGCTTCCCGTCCCTTCCTGTCCGCTGCGAATGCATGATACCTTCTTCATTAACCCATGTCTGCATATACCCCAGGTACCTTTTCATTCCCGCATAGGTATCCTCAAGCATGTCTAGGGCACCATAATGCATATAGAAGTGCCAGGGAATGATGCAGATTGCGGCCCCCCAGGCGGGACCGCCCCCGCAACCCGGCTGCCATGGCGCTCCATTGGGGACATAACCGGTACTCACGATCTGAGCGTCCAGCATGTCCTGCACCCATTTCTGGTAGAAATTCCGCGCATTGAAATTGTGCATCACCGTGATACTCGTCACCTGTCCGTCCCCGGTATAGGGCGAACGCTCCCGGTGGGGGCAATCGCTGGCGACCCCTCCATGCATGTTGTCGGTCTGGCTCCTTCGCCAGATGGTATTGATCCTGTTGAAAAGGGTATCCGAGGTCTCAAAAATGGCAGATGGCTCAATGAAGGTGTTCACCGCCTCCGCCGTCAGGTCTCCCGGTTTCAGCTCACCCGGCCAGTTGATAATCTCCACTCCGCTGAAAACAAACCAGTTGAACCTTGGCGCATAGGTCTCCGTTCCTTTCCCCCCGCATATGTAGGTGTTGTCGCCCGAATACTGATTGCTGTTGAACCGGATGTCGATGCGGTGACCCGGCGCACCTTCCACACGGTTAAGCCTGACCCATCCGGAGATCTCCACCCCGAAATCAACAGCGTAGTGTCCGCTGTCCAGCATGGTGACGGAAACCGGTTCCAGCCTTTCCGTGACCCGGTCCGGATGCGCCGTATGTGCCACCAGCTTTCCCCGCGGAGCTTTTCTCAGGACAACCGGTTCCCACTCCGAATCGTCAAACCGGTGCGTGCACCATCCGGGCTGTTCCTCCCTGGCGTCATACACCTCGCCGTAATAGACCATATCCATCAGAATGGGACTCCTGGAGGCTTTCCATGAATCGTCGCTTACAATCACCGATTCAGTTCCGTCCGACCAGCTAATGTGCAGCTGGCACAGAAAACGGGGAGAACCGTATCCGGCGGCCCAGAATTTGGCCGGATTATAGAATCCGTTTCCCAGGATGCTGCCGATCACATTTTTACCCGGCCGCAGCATTTCTTTCACATCATATGCCAGGTACATGACCCTGTACCCGCGAAAATCATCCTGCAAAGGAATGGGGGCTGAAGGCAGCTGGGGACGTTCCCCGTAATTGGTCTGGTTGGGGACCAGCACATCGTCCCCCACCCTGCTTCCGTTCATGTAGAACTCAAAATAACCCAGTCCGGTAACATAGGCGATCGCCCGTTCCACCTTCTTTTCCACGCGGAATTCCTTTCTGAGCAACGGGGCCGGGGGACCGAACTCCGTTGGCCTGGCATCGGGGCCTCCGTCGGGTTTGGGCAGGTGATCCTCCCCCTGCCAGGGAGCACCGATCCACTGCGCCTTCCAGTCTTCCGCCTCCAGCAAACCCATGCTCCAACGGCCGGGTTCACTCCAATCCGAAACGATCCCGTCACGGTCCCACACCCGCACCTGCCACCAGCACTCCTGCCTGGATTCCAGAGGTTCCCCTCCATACCTGATGCGAATCGATTCCCCCGACAGTCTCTTTCCGCTATCCCACAGGTCAGGCCGATCCAGCATCTCCCCGGCACTGGCCACCCGTACCTGCCAGGCAGTCTGCAATTGTCCCCTTTCCCCCTCATCGGCCACATTGATCCAGGATAACCTGGGCTGCAACACATCCACCACGGAGGGATTTTCCAGGTATTCGCAGGTAAGCCTGACCGGCCTGATCTTTGCCGCGGCAAAAGCGGTGCATATCAGCATGATCGCGGTCAGTAACAGGGTCCTTTGTATCATATGATGATCATTAGCTCCACTGCCTGTCCCACGAGCGCAACTGGTTCCACTCATCGGTGGGGGCAAAGAATTCCTCGCCCCTGCGCAGGTGCTCCTTCACAGCTTCTTCATTCAATTCCAGTCCCACTCCCGGCTTTTCCGGCACTTCCACGTACCCCTCCTTCACCAGGGGTTTGTCCAGGCCGGTGACCAGCTCCTCCCACCAGGGGTTGTCCACCGAGTGATGCTCAAGTGCGATGAAATTTTCCGTGGCAGCTGCTGTGTGGACACAACCGATGAAAGTGATGGGTGAGGAAGCGTGGTGCAGGGCCATGGCGATGCCATGTTCTTCCGCGTAATCGCCGATCCGCTTTGTCTCCAGGTATCCTCCCGCGGTGACCGGGTCGGGGTTTACAATATCCACGGCACGGTTCTCAATAAGATCCCTGAATCCTTCCTTCAGGTAGATATCTTCACCTGTCAGCGTGGGCACATCGATGGCCCTGGAAATCTCTTTCCACTGGTCGGTATACTGCCAGGGGATCAGGTCTTCCATCCAGGCAATGTTGTAGGATTCGAAGGCTTTTCCCAGCCTGATCATGCTGTTCACCCCCATATGGCCCACATGGTCGATCCCCACAGGGATCTCCCAGCCGATGGCCTGCCTCATGGCCGCCACGTAATTGACCATTTCCGCAATTCCCTTCTCGGTGATCTGCACCCTGGTGAATGGATGCATGGTGGACCCGTAGGTGCCCCTTTCGGAGTCCCAGCCCCTCAGTCCATCCCACGGCTCCGTATTGGTAAGCGTTCCCGGGATATCCTTTATCAGTCCGATCCCGATGTCCATTTTCATGATGGTGAAGCCCTGTTCCAGTCTGCTTTTCATCTTTTCAGCAAATGCCTGCGGGTCTTTCACGGTTGGGGTGTCCACGTAGATCCTTACCCTGTCCCTGTATTTTCCTCCCAGCAGCTGGTAAAGCGGGACGCCGTATACCTTCCCGGTAAGGTCCCAGAGGGCCATTTCCACCCCGGAAACACCGCCTCCCTGCCGGCCATGGCCACCGAACTGCCTGATGATCTTGAAGATCTTTTCCACATTGCATGGATTCTGTCCCAGTATGCGGCTTTTCAGCATCAGCGCATAGCGCGGATCGGCCCCGTCCCGCACATCTCCAAGACCATATACATCCTGGTTGGTAAATATCTTTACAATGGGGACATTACCCACCAAGGCGATACGCATGTCGGTGATCACCAGGTCAGACGGGCCCGAGTAGCGGCTCACTCCCCCCGTGAGGGCTTCGATCTGTTCCTCCAGGGGCGCCCTGAGCAACAATCCCAGGCCCAGTCCGCCCAATCCGGCCTTCTTCAGAAACGACCTGCGGTTGCTGCCGTCGCTGTTTGTCTTCGGAATCAAGGATCTTCTGTTTTCCATTTGAATTGAGTTTTTCTATGCGTAGTTTTGAGCATACAAATTATTAAATTAGTTTATATATCTCCTCTTTCATCGAATGAAGAAAACGTTGTACAGGATCCTGCAGGGCATTTCCGTTCTGGCACTTGCATTGTTTCTTGCGTCCCTCCTGTTCCACTGGAAAGGTCTGCCCGGTCCGTTTCTGATTGCCTTCTTCATATTCCTGGCCTTCGGAGTCAGGGGAAATGCCTTCTTCAGGAGTTTCTCCTACACCATTATGATCTTTGCCGCGGTGTCCATTTCCATGTTCTATCCCCGGCTCTTCATCCAGTGGGGCGATTTCAGGCTGGAGGCGGCCATTGTCCCCCTGCTGCAGATCATCATGTTCGGGATGGGATCGCAGATGAGCTTCAGGGATTTTGCCGGGGTCGTAAAAATGCCGAAGGGGGTGCTCGTGGGACTCACCTGCCAGTTCACCATCATGCCCCTGGTGGGATTTGCCATCGCTTCCACGTTCGGATTCCCCCCCGAGATCGCCGCCGGTATCATCCTGGTGGGAGCTTCTCCTTCAGGACTGGCCTCCAATGTGATGTCATTTATCGCGAAAGCGAATCTGGCCCTGTCCGTCACCCTGACGGCAGTGGCCACCATGCTTGCCCCTCTGATTACTCCTTCCCTGATGAAACTGCTTGCAGGCCAGTTTATCGCTGTGGATTTCTGGGACATGATGCTGGGGATCATCAACATCGTGATCCTTCCCATTGTGGCCGGACTCATGTTCAATTCGGTGGCCTATGGCAGGGAAACCAGGAAAAGCATGTTCATCCAGGCACTGGTATACTTTCTGATCATTACAGGCAAGAACATCATTCTTTACCTTACGGCCGGGGTGGATACAGGAGAAGCACTGATCCAGTTGCTGAAAGATTTAGGCTGGTTCCTGGCCCTTCCCGTGGCGGGAGCCCTGGCATTCAATTACCTGGCCAGAGGCAGCAAGAATTACCTGGACAAAGCCATGGCATTCCTTTCCATGGCGGGGATCGGTGTGATCATCGTGGTGATCACCGCGGCGGGAAGGGACAGCCTGCTCGATATCGGGTTTCTGCTGATCCTGGCGTGCCTGTTGCACAACTGTACGGGCTATCTGCTGGGTTACTGGATCTGCCGGCTGGCAGGCATGGATGAAAGATCCTGCAGGACCATCGGGCTGGAAGTGGGAATGCAGAACGGGGGTCTGGCCTCCGGAATTGCCATGCAGATGGGAAAGGTGGCCACCATCGGACTGGCCCCGGCGGTGTTCGGGCCGATGATGAACATTACCGGATCGTCGCTGGCCACCTGGTGGCGCGGAAAACCATAATTTAGAGACCATGCAAAAGAAACTGATCATTATCGCATTCCTGATGAACGCCTTCATAGCGGATTCATTCTGCCAGTTTTTTAATACAAGGGAAGAACTGGTCTACTATACGCAGGAGTGGAAAGGAGAACGATTTGAGGACGGACGCCCGCGGGTCCCGGACGAGATCCTTGAAAGGATGAAAAAGGTATCTATCGAGGAAGCCTGGGGAATCCTTCGTTCCCGGGGATATCATAACCAGTTCGAAGGAGACTGGGTGATCCTTCATGAAGAAGAGCCTGTGGTGGGAAGGGCACTCACCGCCCTCTACATGCCCAGGAGGCCCGGACTGATGGACCGCCTTACGGAAACAGGCCAGCAGCAGGGCCGCATAGGAGCCATGAATTCCTGGCCCATTGATGCATTGCAGAAAGGCGACGTATATGTGGCCGACGGATTCGGGAAAGTGGTGGACGGGACACTCATCGGCGACAATCTGGGGAATGCCATTTTCACCAATTCAGGGAACGGAGTGGTATTCAACGGGGGATCCAGGGATATGGAAGGGCTGTCAGAGATTGAAGGTTTCAATGCCTTTGTGAAGGGCTTTGATCCCTCCTACCTGACAGAAAGCATGCTCATGGGGATCAATGTTCCCATATGCATCGGAAGGGCGACGGCCCTCCCGGGAGATGTGGTGCTGGCAAAGAAGACCGGGGTACTTTTTATTCCGGCCCACCTGGCCGAAGAGGTGGTGGTCCGGGCCGAGTTCATCATGCTCAGGGACACGTTCGGCCATGAAATGCTGAAGAAAGGGATCTATACACCGGGACAGATTGACGGCCGGTGGACCGATGAGATCAAATCTGCCTTCCTGGAATGGGTGGATGAAAACCCGGAAGGATTGCCCATGACCCGGGAAGCACTTGATGAATATCTCAGGGACCGCACCTGGTAATCCCGTATGAAACCATTTGGTAAGTTTTTTCGTCCTTATATCAACCCAAACAGCATTCCATTGTTTAACCAAACGTACACTCATGAAAGCCATGCAACATGCAAGACACCTTTTAGCTCTTCTGCTGGTGGTTGTTTTTTCGGGGATGATCCTCGCTCAGGAACCGGTGGAAACAGAGCAGTCCCAACCCGCAAAGATCTTTGTCGTCATCAAGAATGACGGCGCCCGTTTCATCGGTCCGATCGTTTCCCAGGATGAAAGGGAGGTGATCATGGATACGGAAACCATCGGCCGGGTGGCCATTCCCAGGCATGAGATCAGGGAGATCAGGGAGGCAGATCCCGGCGATCTCAGTCAGGGACCGGAGACAGGGAGCGGAATGTTTTCGTCCAGGCATTTTGTGTCCACCAATGCCCTGCCCCTCAAAAAAGGGGATCATTTTGCCGCCATCAACCTCTACGGGCCCGAAGCATATTTCACCCTTGCCGATCATTTCACCCTGGGAGGGATTACCACCTGGATCGGGGTTCCCATTGTCGCATCGTTGAAATACACCTTCCATATCAACAGGAACCTGCACCTGGGACTGGGCCTGTACGGGGGAACCCTCAGCTGGGTCAGTTTCAAATCGGTGGGGGGACTCGCATACGGAACGGTGACGGTCGGCAACTACCGGAATAACATTTCCCTTTCGGCCGGTTATGCGGGGGTGACCAACGGAGAGGATTCTTCCGGAAGTGAACCGTTGCTCTCCGTGGGCGGTATGGTGCGGCTCGGAAAAACAGTCTCTCTTGTGGGCGACTCCTTCATCTATGCAGGGGAGAATCCCGTGGCACTCGTAATGCCGGGGCTGAGGTTTTCCCGCAACGAAAGGAGGGCATTTCAGTTCGGTCTTGCCGGGATCGTCTTTGAGGGGAATGCCATTCCGTTTCCCATACCGGTCCTGGGATGGTTTATCCAGATCTAGCCTGTGCAGATATGATGAATGATGACCCGATGATCAGCGTGATCCCATGACTTCCGCCGAGATACCCAGGAAAAACATCACCCTTGCCGGACTGCGGAATGCATTCAAACTCTACAGTTACATCAAACCCTACCGGGTCATTTATTTTCTCGGGCTCTTTTTCCTCTTCGGGTCGAGCCTGGCCAACCTGGCCTTTCCCAAGCTACTCGGTGACCTGGTGAATTCGGGAAATGAAGGGAACCTGGGAGCGGACCTCGACCGGCTGGCGCTGATGCTTGCCGGGCTTCTCCTGGTACAGGCGCTGTTTTCCTACTTCAGGACCATCCTGTTTGTCAATGTGACCGAGAAATCCCTGGCCGACCTGCGCCGGGATACCTACAACCACATGATCCGGCTTCCCGTCAGTTTCTTTGACCGGAAAAGGGTGGGTGAGCTCAACAGCCGCATCTCCTCCGACATCTCCCTCCTTCAGGAGACCATGACCACCACCCTGGCGGAGTTTATCAGTCATGTGATCATCATCCTGGGAGGAATAGCATTGCTGGTGGTCACCTCCTTCAAGCTCACCCTGTTCATGCTGGCGATCCTTCCCGGGGTGGTCCTGCTTGCATTTTTTTTCGGGCGCTATATCCGCAGGTTTTCAAGGGAAGCCCAGCGCGAAGTGGCCAGATCGAATACGATCGTGGAGGAAACCCTGCAGGGGATCCAGAGCGTGAAAGCCTATACCAATGAATTTCTGGAGATGGTCCGCTACAGGGACCGGACGGAAGAGATCGCAAAAATCGGGATCCGCGGCGGAAAATACAGGGCTGCTTTTTCATCCTTCCTGATCCTCGGATTGCTCGGCGCCCTGGTGGCGGTCATATGGAGGGGATCGTCCCTGATGGCCCGCGGGTATATTGATGCGGGTGACCTGTTTGCCTTTGTGCTTTACTCGGGATTTATCGCGGGCAACCTGGGCGGGATCGCGGCCGTATTCACGAGGATCCAGCGTTTCCTTGGAGCCACGGAAGATTTGTTCGAACTGTTCGAGGAGAAAGTGGAGGAGCTGACCGAAGAAAAAGCAATCGAACCGCAGTTCCGTCTTGGCGGGAATATCTCATTCAGGGACCTTACCTTTGTCTACCCCTCCCGCCCCGATGAAATCGTGCTCGATCAGATCACCCTGGATATCAAAGCCAACCAGGTGGTGGCACTGGTCGGTGCCTCGGGTGCGGGGAAGACCACCATCGCTTCACTGCTGCTGAGGCTGCATGAACCGACGGGGGGACAAATCCTGTTTGACGGGAGGGATAGCCCCTCCATTCCGCTCTCCAGCCTGCGAAGACAGATCGCGCTGGTCCCCCAGGACATCTTTCTGTTCGGGGGGACCATCCGGGAGAACATCGCCTACGGAAGGCCCGGAGCAGGCGAAGGGGAGATCATGGAGGCTGCCGCACAGGCCAACGCCCTGGAGTTCATCAACCGTTTCCCCGAACAGCTGGATACCATCGTGGGGGAAAGGGGGACGCAGTTGTCGGGGGGACAGCGGCAACGGGTGGCCATCGCCCGTGCGCTGCTGAAGGACCCGGCCATCCTGATCCTGGATGAAGCCACCTCATCCCTTGACTCGGAGTCGGAAAGGCTGGTCCAGGAAGCCCTCGACCGGCTGATGTCGGGGCGGACATCCATCGTGATCGCGCACCGGCTGAGCACCGTCCGGAATGCGAACCTGATCTTTGTCCTGGACGGAGGGACCCTGGTGGAAAAAGGAACCCATGAAGAGCTCATCCGGGTCCCGAACGGAAAATACAGGGGCCTCAGCGAGCTTCAATTCCTTCCGGCCTGATCGCACGGCCCGCCCCCTAAAAGACAATAACCCCAGGACAAAGCCCGTTGATTCTGAAAAACCTTGTATATTTAACCCCTGTTTTCCAATCCTAAATCCATCCAGATGAAAACCCACCCGATTATCATGATGCTTGCAGCAGGATTGTTGCTTACCTCCTGCGGAAAAAAAGCCCCTGATTTTGTAAACTCAATTCCGGAGGACGCCGTTGCAGTGGTTTCCCTCCACCCCATGGAGATCTATAAGAAAGGTCAGCTCAATACCCTTCAGAATCTGAAAGAGAAGGTCAGGGGAAAGGTATGGGAACAGGTCCTGGAGGATCCGATGAGTTCCGGACTGCAGATGGATGAATATTCATTCGTTTTCATAAGAATGCAGGAGGAAGCCCCCGTGATCGGGGTGGTGACCGGAATGAAGGACACCGAAAAATTCGAAACCCTCCTGAAAAAGATCGACGGGGAGGTGGGTGAACATTTCGTCAAAACGGACGATTATACCTATGTCAGGCCCGATGAAGAGGGGATCATCGGCTGGAACAAAGAGCGGATGATCTTGCTGGCAACCCCCGACGAAGATGAGTTTGATACAGCTTTTCTGACCGCCTCCCTGGACTCCATGTTCCACCCGGTGAAAGAAGCATCCATCACAAGCATGGTTGATTTCAAAGATTTCATGGGGGATATGAAGGACCTCAATGTCTGGGTCTCATCCAGGGACCTGAGAAAGCTCGTGGAAAAGGCGATGAAAAATGACAGCGTGCAGTTCGATCTGCCGGTGGACCTCTCCAACAATTATGCCCGGGCCTACTGTGAATTTGAAGACGGGAAGATGCTGGTGACGGCTGAAACCCGGTTCAGCGAAGAGGTGAAAAAGAACCTGGAGGAGGTGCTCGTCATGAAACCCTCCCTGAACAAATCCATGCTGGAAATGGCTCCGGCGGGCGATTTGCTCCTGGCGGTGGCCGGTTCCATGGACCTGAATAAGCTGCAGAAGATCGTGAAAAGGCTTCCGACCGGAAACCTGGGTGAAACCGGGGAAAAGGTGGAACAGATGACGGGACTGCCGCCCGAAGAGCTGCTTGAGGCGTTAACGGGTGACTTTGTCATCTCGGTGAACGGGATCGGCGAGCAAAATATGATCCCCCTGGAGCTGTTCGTCGGCCTCGGGGTAAAAAATGACGTGCTCCAGGAAAAACTGATGGAAAAAGTCGGGGGCACCGTTCCGGTCGATCGCCAGCAGGATTTCTTTATCATCAACATCCAGGGCAACGAGATCTACAGCGGGATCACGGATCAGATCTGGGTAGTCACCAATGCCCGGGGTTACCGCACTGCCATGACGGAGGGAAAGATTGAGCAGCCGCTGACGGATTCAAGGTTCAAGGATTTTTCAGGCGGCTCGGTGGGGATGTACGTGAACCTGGACGCCTCCGCATATCCTGCGGCCGTTACAAGCATATTCAGCCAGAATCCGAAGCAGAAAAAATGGCTGGATTATATGGCTGAATCCTTCAGGTACCTGGGTGTGACTGCCGGCAATTACGAGGGAAATGCCATCCTGGAGACCAGCAAGCAGAATGAGAACAGTCTCTATACCATTCTGAAGATGACCGATCTCAAGGAGTAGGGAAGCGCTGATGAGGGAATGCCGTCCATGACCATCCGCCTGGATAAACTAATGCCCCTGCCCCTGTTGGAGCAGAACACCCAGGGCTCCCACATCTGGGAGGCGGAGCCGGTGCTGTTCCGGCAGCCGGGGAAATACATCATCCAGGCGCCTTCCGGAAAGGGCAAGACAACCCTGCTTTCGGTCATTTACGGGATCCGGAGCGATTATCAGGGCGGAGTGTTCCTGGACGGCACCGACATCCGCTCCTTCTCCCCCGGGCAGTGGTCGCAGCTGCGCAGGAAAAATCTTTCATTCATCTTCCAGGGACTGGAGCTGTTTGACGAACTCACCGCCATGGAGAACATCCAGCTGAAAAATGCCATGACCGGGTACAAGACCCGGCAGGAGATCACCGGGATGGCAGAAATGATCGGCATCGACGGTTTTCTTCACCGGAAGACCGGGATCCTCTCCTTCGGGCAGCAGCAGCGGGTTGCCATTATCAGGTCGCTGTGCCAGCCCTTCAGCTTTCTCCTGGCCGATGAATGCTTCAGTCACATGGACCGGGAGAACAGCCTGATCGCATACCGGCTGATCAGCCGGGAGTGTGCGCTGCAGAATGCGGGATTGCTGCTCACCTCCCTCCACGAACCGGAGCTGATGGAGGCGGATGAATACCTGAAACTATGAGGTACGTTTACCGCATATTATGGCAGGACCACAGCAGGGCCCATCTGATCTGGGCTTTTCTGGGGACGCTGGCGGGGTTTGTCCTGTTGCTTTCGGGGATCCAGTTCTACCTGGATTTTAAATCCATCCTGAAGGTGAACAGGGACCTGCTGGATCCTGAGTATATCGTGATCAACAAGAATGTGGGGATCGGCCAGACCCTGGGACTGGGCCGGCCCGGGTTTTCGGAGGAGGAGATTGAGGATATTGCCCGGCAGCCGTTCGCCGAAAGGGTTGCCCCGTTCATCTCCAATGAGTTTCCGGTAAGCGCCTACACAGAAAATGAACGGTTCCCCGACTTCTATACGGAATTGTTCTTCGAGGCCATTCCCGACGAATATGTGGATGTGAAATCGGAAGCGTGGGAGTGGGACCCGGAGGCGGGGGTGATCCCCGTGATTATTCCCCAGGATTACCTGAACCTGTACAATTTCGGATTTGCCCAGAGCCAGGGCCTGCCCCAGATTCCCAAAGGGGTCATCTCCATGATCAACTTCAGGATCAGGCTCCGGGGAGAGGGACGGGGAAATTTCGACGACTACCGGGGACGCATCGTGGGATTCAGCAACCGCATCAGTTCCATCCTGGTGCCCCATGACTTCCTCCAATGGGCCAATGAAAAATACGGCTACTTCACAAAAACCCAACCTTCCAGGGTGATCATCGAATCCCGCGACCCTACCGATCCGGCCATCATCAAGTTTATCGAGGACAAAGGCTATGATACCATCCGGGAGAAACTGAAGAGCAGCCGGCTGAACATCATCCTGAAACTGGTCCTCAGTTTCCTGGTGGTCCTCGCCGGGATCATCATCGGTCTCGCTTTCATGGTGTTCCTGCTGAGTCTCCAGCTGATGATCAGCCGCTCGGCCCGGAAGATCCGAAGGCTTCATCTGCTGGGGTTCCACTACCGTGAGATCAGCAGGCCCTATATCTATCTGCTGCTGATCCTGATGGCGGGAGTGACCGCGCTTTCCCTGCTCGCCACCGGCCTCCTCACCAGGCATTTCTCAGGCATGGCCGGGGAATGGAACCTGGAACTCTCCTCCAGGCTTCACGGGATTGTGTTCGGCACCTCGCTCGGACTGATCACCCTGATATTTATTGCCAACGTGGCAGCCATTCTGCTAAGTACCAGGAAAATGTGCAAATAGCAGGATAATTTCAGGGATTGTTTTTTTAATTGAAATTAATCACTATTTTTGCATCCCCAAATGAATCAAATTTAAACGATGGCGCATCATTTATCGGCAAAAAAACGAATCAGGCAGAACGAATCCAGGCGGCTGAGGAACAAGTATGCCGCAAGGACCACGAGGAATGCCGTGAAGAAACTCCGTCACACCACGGACAAGGCGGCTGCCATGGAAGAGTACCCGAAGGTGGTTTCCATGCTGGACAAACTGGCAAAGAACAATGTGATCCACCATAAAAAAGCCGCCAACCTGAAATCAAAGCTGGCGAATCACCTGAACAACCTGTAAGAACCAGGGTTCCTGAAAATATAGCGAGGGAGGCTGTATCAAACGATACGGCCTCTTTTGCGTTATCCCCGCCCATCGCTAAAACCGGGCCTGAGATCCGGCTGAAATTCTGCTTCCCGGCTGGCGATGCCGGCGGTACCCGGCACATTAATCCCAAAAAGAGCATGCACAGATACAGACCAGGGGCCATGAAGACCTGGGCGGTGGAGGAACGGCCGCGGGAAAAAGTCATGGCCAACGGGATCCAGTTCCTGTCCGACTCGGAACTGGTGGCCATTCTGCTGGGATCGGGGATCCGGAACATGACGGCAGTGGAGCTTGCCAGGCACCTGCTGCAAAGCGCAGGAAACAACCTTCATGAGCTGGGCAGGCAGTCCCTGTCCGACCTTTTGAAGATCAGGGGAGTGGGACCTGCAAAGGCCATCACCATCCTGGCCGCCATGGAGCTGGGACGCAGAAGGGCGGGGATGCAACAGGTGGAAAGGATCACCGTAAAATCCAGCCGGACCGTATATGACCTCTTCCATCCCCTGCTGGGCGACCTGGAACATGAGGAGTTCTGGCTGCTCATGCTGAACAGGGCAAACAGGGTCCTGGGCAGGTATAAGGTGAGCCAGGGGGGACTGGCAGGAACGGTGATCGATACCAGGATCATCCTGAAAAAGGCCCTGGATCATCTGGCCTCATCGATCATCGTCTGCCACAACCACCCGTCAGGGAACAAGCAGCCCAGCGATGCAGATGCCCAGATCACGGAAAAGCTGAAAAAAGCTGCCGATATGATCGAAATAAAACTGCTGGACCATGTAATTATTGCAGATAAGTCTTACTTTAGTTTCGCCGATGAAGGACTGATCGTATAAGTGGTACAGATCGTATAAGTGGTACAGATTATCTTAACCGTCCTCCTCAGTTCCGTCAAGTTTGCGATGACCTTCCCGCTGGTGATCCTGGAATTCCAGTTTGGCTTTTTCAAGACCATTTTCTGGACCAATGTGGGAGGAATTGCAGGGATCTACTTCTTTGCCTACCTGTCCCAGATGCTGATCGACTGGTGGAACAGGACCTTCAGGCCAAAAAAAAAGGGGAAGGCCGGCAAACCCCGAGAACCCAAAAAAGTGTTCACCAGAAAGAACCGGAGGATCGTTCGCATCAAGCAGCGGTACGGACTCATCGGCATTGCCGCCAGCACGCCCTTCCTGCTCTCCATCCCGGTGGGGACATTCCTGGCGGTGCGGTACTACCGCTCCGTAAAGACCAGGTTCATCTACCTGATCGCTTCCAATGTGGTGTGGTCGGTGATCTATGCGGGCTTTTACATGTTCTGGGATGACCTGGTGCTGAAACGGATCTGACCGGTCAGGGCAGCGGCCGGACTCCGCCCGGATCCACACACTGCTTCAGCATCTCCCTGATGGTAATGTTTTTCAGGGGATGAACCACCTCCGGTGCAATCTCCGCAAGGGGCAGCAGCACGAACTTCCTGTGTTCCATCCCGGGGTGGGGCAGCTTCAGGTACCGATCGTCCAGGACCAGGTCTCCGAAAAGCAGGAGATCGAGATCAATGTGCCTGTCGGAGTAATTTCTCCCGGGGGAAGATGGGGTCATGTCCTCCCATGTGGCTGGTTCCATAACCGGACCGGCGTCAGATTCCATCTCCGCGCGGACAGACATGGTCATCTCGCTCCTGCCTGACCTTCCCAGGAACTGCTCGATGGAAAACAATGCGCGCACCACCTGGAAAGGATCCTGGCAGGTATCCACCGCCAGGCAGGCGTTGATGTACGTATGCCCGCTGGTGTAACCCCAGGGCTCCGACTCGTAAAAACGGGACCGTTCCCTGATGCGTCCCACGCGCAGTCCGATCAGTATTTCCGCATGCTGCAGGTAGTCCATCCGTTCACCCAGGTTGCTTCCCAGGCCCAGATAAATTCTTGTTGGCCTCGGTGTTTTCATCCGCTCATTTCTTCAGGCGAAGATATCCATTATCAGATGCATTTTTAGTAAATTGCGCACTTTCTTTCCAACGAGGGAAGAATCGGCATTCCCTGCAGGACACTGCCCGGATGCCTTCAGTTTAAAATTAACGCATACGTCCATGAAACATTTTCTTTCAAGCCTGCTGGCAACCATTGTGGGGATCCTGATCATGACCGTAGTGGTGATCCTTATCTTCGCAGGGATCGTGGCAGCCTCCACATCCAAGGAAGTCCCCACCGTCAGGGAGAATACCCTTCTGGTGGCCAAATTCAACACTCCCGTGCCGGACCGCTCGGATGAAAATCCGTTTGCCCAGTTTATTTCCCTGACCCCCGGCCTGGGTGAGCTCATGGGACTCGACCAGATCCTGAACACGCTGGATAAAGCCGAAAAAGATGAACACATCAAAGGGATCTTCCTGAATCTGAGCAGTGTTCCCTCAGGGGTCGTGATCATCGATGAGATCCGGAATGCACTGCTGGAGTTCAGGGAGAGCGGGAAATTTATCTATGCCTACGGGGATATGTTCACCCAGGGCAGTTACTACCTGGCCACGGCGGCCGACTCGATTTTCATGACTCCCGAGGGATTGTTCCTGTTCAACGGGCTTTCAGCCGAGGCCACCTTTTACAAAAAGGCCATGGATCGCCTGGGCATCGAAATGCAGGTGATCAGGCACGGATCCTTTAAAAGTGCCAACGAACCTTTTACCAGGGAGAACCTGAGCGATGAAAACCGCGAACAGATTGAAGCCTATGTGGGAGCCATCTGGGAAAAAATGATTGCCGGGATCTCGGAAAGAAGGAACATCTCCGCCGGTAAACTGACCCAGTACGCGGATGAGCTGATCAGCCTGGAAAACGACAAACTGGTGGAATACGGGCTGATCGACGGATTGATCTATTATGATGAGATGCTCAGCCTGATGAAAGAAAAGATGGGGCTGGCAGAGGAAAAAGACATTGAATCGATCAGCATTGGACGCTATAAGGATGTCCCCCTGAAAAAAGAGAAAAAAGAATTCACCCGGGATAAGATCGCGGTGATCTATGCCATGGGAACCGTGGTTTCCGGGGACATGGGAGAAGGGTACATCGGATCGGACCGGATCGCGAAGGCCATCCGGAAGGCCAGAAAGGACAAATCGGTCAGGGCGATCGTGTTCCGCGTAAATTCGGGTGGGGGCAGCATGACCGCATCGGACGTGATCTACCGGGAGGCAAAACTGGCCGCCGAAGAAAAGGTCTTTGTGGCTTCCATGGGTGATGTGGCTGCATCGGGAGGATACTACATCGTGGCCCCGGCCGATACCATCCTGGCAAGTCCCGGCACCATCACCGGTTCCATCGGGGTGTATGCCAGCGTGCCCAATTTCCAGGGGCTGATGAACGACAAGATCGGCATTACAACGGATGTGGTGAAAACCAACCGGCACGCGGACATGATCTCCGTTTTCAACCCCCTCGACGCGGAGGAAAAAGCGATCCTGCAGAAAAATGTGGATGATGCCTATGAGACATTCCTCAGAGTGGTTTCCGAGGGAAGGAACCTATCAAGGGATGAGGTGGATGCCATCGGAGGCGGAAGGGTATGGTCGGGGAAGGATGCCATTGACATCGGGCTGATCGATCTGTTCGGGGGACTGGAAAGATCCATCGAGGTGGCTGCCGAAATGGCCGGTCTGGATACATACCGGATCCAGTCGCTGCCCCTGCTGGAGGATCCCCTTACACTGATCATGAAGCAACTGACCGGGGATGCCAGAATGCGGATGATCCGGAATGAACTGGGTGACGGATACAGGTATTACCAGCAGCTGAAGGATGCCGGCAGGATGCAGGGCATCCAGGCCCTGATGCCCTTCTCACTGGAGATCCGGTAAGCCGGTACCGGCCTAAAGCGGAGATCCCATCACCATTCGCCCTGAAGATGAAGCGAAATAAGAGGCTTAGCTGGAGGATCGTCCTGGTCCCCCTCTCCTGGATCTACGGCCTGGCGGTCTGGATCAGGAACGGCCTCTATTTTACCGGCCTGCTCCGGCGCACCGAATTCAGTATTCCCGTGATCTCTGTGGGAAACATTACCGTGGGCGGAACGGGAAAGACCCCCCACGTGGAATATCTGGTGGAGCTGCTGAAGGACCAGTACCGGGTGGCCACCCTCAGCCGCGGATACAAAAGGAAAACCAGGGGGTTCCGGATGGCTTCGGCGGATTCCACGGCGGATGAGATCGGGGATGAACCCATGCAGATCAAGCAAAGATTTCCCGGGATTACGGTGGCGGTGGACCGCAGGCGGGTGCACGGGGTAAAAAAACTGATGGAAGGGGACCCTGCGCTGGATGTGATCCTGCTGGACGATGCTTACCAGCACCTGGCCATTCTTCCCGGGCTTTCCATCCTGCTGATCGACCATTCCCGTCCCCTGCATGGGGACCGCCTGCTTCCTGCCGGGATGCTGCGGGAACCGGCAGGGAACCGGGACCGGGCGCGGATCATCCTGGTGACCCGTTCGCCCGAAAGAATGAAACCCATCGAGCGTAGGGAGGTTGTGAAAAAAATGGACCTTCCCCTGTCGCAGCACCTTTTCTTCACCACCGTCCGCTACGGCGAGCTGTACCCGGTTTATCCGGATGTGCCGCGAAGGGATAAAAGCTGGTACAGGGAGCGGAAATCCGCCGTGCTGCTGATCACCGGCATCGCCCAGCCAAGGCCCGTCAGGAACTATGCACGGGGCATCACCACCCATATGAAGGAGGTCTGTTACCCCGACCATTACCGGTATACGCCGAAGGAGCTGGACAAAATCACCGACCTGTACAGGGAACTGCATAAAGAGCGGGAGCAGGTGCTGGTCCTCACCACGGAAAAGGATGCCATGCGGCTTCGCGCGCTGGATCCGGACGAAGGGCTCCGGCAGGACATGCATGCGGTGCGCATCCATGTTGATTTCCTCAACGAAGACCGAACGAATTTTGATCAAATCATTACCAGTTATGTTAGCAGCAATAAACGAAGCAGCATCCTTTATCAGAAAAAGGATCAGACAGGAGCCTGAAACGGCGATCATCCTGGGAACCGGTCTGGGTTCCATCGTGGACCGGATCCAGGTGGAAGAAGTGATCGATTACGATGAGATCCCGCACTTCGGGGTTTCATCGGTGAAAAGCCATGCAGGCAAACTCATTTCGGGAAAACTGGGGGACACCTGTGTGCTGGTCATGCAGGGACGGTTCCATTTCTACGAAGGGTACACCCCGCAGCAGATCACCTTCCCGGTCAGGGTCATGAAATTCCTGGGAGTCAAAACCCTGGTGGTGTCCAATGCTTCCGGCGGTCTGAATCCGACCTTCGAGGTGGGGGACATCATGCTGATCAACGACCACATCAACCTCATGCCCAATCCGCTGGTCGGCAAGCATTACCCGGAATTCGGGGATTTGTTTCCCGACATGAGCCAGACCTATGATCCGGAGCTGCTCCAGAAAGCGAAGGCCACCGCTGCAGAACTGGGCATCCCCCTGCGGGAAGGCTGTTATGTGGCCGTCACCGGTCCCACCCTGGAAACCCCCAAAGAATACCAGTATCTGCGGATCATCGGGGGAGATGCCGTGGGCATGTCAACCGTTCCCGAAGCGATCGTGGCACACCAGATGGGGATCCGTATCCTGGCCTTCTCGGTCATCACCGACCTGGGCGTGCCGGGAAGGATCATGAAGACCAGTCTCCAGGATGTGATCGATGCCGCCGGGAAGGCCGCTCCGCTGCTGACCAGTCTCATCGACAAACTGGTCGCCCGCTGATGGCAAAAGAGCGGGACGGATTCCAGAGGGGAAAGATGCTGATCATGGGCGGTGCACATTTCGTGCACGATGTCTATACCTCTTTCCTGGCCCCCGCGCTTCCCCTGATCATTGAAAAACTGGGGATCAGTTACGGGATGACGGGACTGCTGGCCGTGATCCAGCGGATCCCTTCCCTGTTTAACCCGCTGATCGGGATCATCGCCGAGCGTCCCGTGATGCGGCACATGGTCATCTTTTCCCCGGCCCTCACGGCTTTGTTCATGAGCCTGATCGGCCTTGCCCCCGGGTACATTTTCCTGGCGGTCCTGCTCTTTTTCTCTGGGATCAGCTCCACCTTCTGGCACATCCCGACCCCTGTGATGGTCCGTACATTCGCGGGATCGAGGATCGGGAAGGGAATGAGCTACTACATGGTGGGCGGCGAGCTGGCCCGGACGGCGGGACCGATGGTTATCCTGGGTGTGATCAGCTGGTGGGGACTGGAAGGGACGTGGAAAATGATGCCCTTCGGATTCGTCGCCTCGCTGATCCTTTACCTGAATTTCAGGAATGCCAACTTCGAACACGTCTCTTCTCCACGCCGGCACCTGGAAGGGAGCTACTGGAAGATCTTCCTCCGGTTTTCGGCGGCCTTTATGCTGACCGGGGGATTCACCTTTTTCCAGGCAGGCATGAAATCCTCCCTCACCTATTACCTGCCCACCTTCCTCACCTCCTCCGGCAGCAGTCTGCACGTGGCCGAGCTGGCCCTCACGGTGATCCAGCTCTCGGGTGCCGCGGGGGCGCTGTTTGCCGGGACCATCAGCGACCACCTGGGACGGAACCGGACGCTCCTGATCATCAGCCTGGTCACTCCCCTGCTCACCCTGCTGTTCCTGAGCGTGAAGGGACTCTGGATCTTCCCCGTCCTCCTGCCCCTGGGTTTCTTCCTGTTCGCCCCCACCTCCGTGCTGCTTGCCACCGTGCAGGAACTGCGGACGGAAAAGAAGGCCTTTGTGAATTCCATTTACATGACCCTCAACTTTTTCATCAGCGTGATGGTCTATCCCGTGGTGGGCACGATCATCGACCATGCCGGGTTCATTCCCACCTTCAGGGCGATCACCCTGGTCGGCTTCGGCGCAGTTGCGGTCGTCCTGCTCACCTGGGGGAAGGTGGACAGGCTTACCGGTAAATGATCCCCGCGGCAGCCTTATCCCGGAATCGTTTCCCGGTGGCCGGATGGTAGCCGCTCAGGTGGACCACCCAGATCCCTTCCACTGTCATCCGCCCGTCATCTTCCCTCCCGTCCCAGGTATAGACGGAAGAGGGACCTGTCACATGGTTGTTGGCCAGCTGCCTGACCATATTCCCCTTCAGGTCGGTCACCCACAGGCGGATCACCCAGCCCGTTCCTTCCAGTCCGGGGGAGATCTGCAGGAAATCTTCGTAATCGTCGAGATCCGGACTGAAAACCGGAGGGTCCACCCGGAGCCCATTCCCGCCTTCGGTCTCCCGGAGCGACTGGGAATTCTTTCTCCCGGGTGTGGCGTATCCTTCGGCGGAAGCGGCCGAATGCCAGTTGCCCGGATCGGTGCCCGGTCGTTCGTGGGAGATCCTTTCCAGGCTGATCCCCCGGGTCTCGTCCATGATGGGCATGTGCATCTCATCCCTGTACTGCACCATTTCGATCACATTCCCTGAACGGTCGGCCAGGAAGATGGTCCCCCCGCCGTTGGTCAGGGAAGGCATTTCCTTCATTTCAATCCACAGGCCCGTTTGATCCAGGGCGTAATGTAGCCTGAGCCTTCCGGGATGCCGGGTCAGCACCACATATTCCCCGGGGGCCAGGATCCGCGATCCCTCGCAGAGGGGTACTAAGCGGTCCATGAGCCCGTCCCCCGCTTTGACATCCAGCCGGATGTCCCCCAGCTCGTGGAAGCGGTTGCCCGGATGAACCAGTTCGATGAATTCGGGACAACCTTCCGCCGGATCGTACATAATCTCGTTGATCTGGACGGAGGAGAATTGCGGATCGGATACCCTTCCCACCGGGATCTTCATTTCAGGGCATAGGTTTCCGGAGCAGTCGGATACCGGCGGGATCCACAGGATTGCTCCCGTCTCCTCCGGAAGATCCCGGGGAAAATGGAGGGTCACATGATCGAAGTACGGATTTCCCGCCGAGAGGCTGTCGCAACGGACCCCGGGAGGCAGCAGGTACGCCCGGCGCATTTGTTCCGGATCGAACCGGACCAGCTCCGAGAAATGCAGCGACACGGCGCCCGGTCCGGGATGGCCCATGTAGAGGAACCGGGGCGGCTCCCGGTCCTCTGCCGGGTTGAAGATGCTGTTCCGCTCCCCCGGGGTGCCGCCCCGTTCATCTTCGGAATATGCCCAGAGCCGGGATGTGTTGCAGGGCCGGCCTGGATCGGCGGATTCGAGGGACCAGCCTCCCTCCTGCTTCCAGGGCTCGCCGTTGCCGGGGTCTGCGTAACGCACCACGTGGATGAGGGTGCCATCGTTGTCGTACAGGGCCACCTCCGCCCCCTTGTTGGGCAGGGAACCGGACGAGGCAAACAGGGGGACCACCCGGTCCGCCGGCAGCTCCCCGATCACAGGGCCACACAGCTCCCCGGTAGCGGGCTCCCCCGGCTCCAGGATGCCGGAGCCCCCCAGCCTCCCGATCGCAGAGCCACCCAGCTCCCCTGTGGCGGGGCCGCTCAGTTCAACGATCCGGGGACCGCCCAGCACGGCGTACTCACCCGGGCCAAGCTTCAGGCTGCCTATTTCAAATCCCCTTCCGTTCACTTCCAGCCGCCATCCCTCCAGGTCCAGCGGGAAACGGGAGCCGTGGTAAATCTCGATGTACTCGCAGGCGGGCAGCAATACCTCCGGCTCGGGATCGCACATGATCTCGTTGATCACCACATCCCCCCACACGGCATCGTTCCGCATCAGCCGTTGGAGGGTGATGGCATCCCGGGAGTCGACTTCCCGTCTTCCGGGCGGCACCTGCTGCCAGTCGAAAACCGAACCGGTTTCGAAATCAAACAGGTATTGGGCAGATAAAACTGACGGGATAAGGAAAAAAAAGAGTATAAGATTTTTCACTTTCAGAAAATAATGATGATGTTTGCATCCTGACGGTCGAAAAATTAAGCCCATGAAAGTAGCAGTTGTCGGAGCAGCCGGAGCGGTGGGACAGGAGTTCCTCCGGGTACTCCAGGAGAGAGCGTTCCCCGTGGACGAGTTGCTTCTTTTCGGTTCCTCCCGCAGTGCGGGAAACAGGTACGCCTTCAACGGTGAACAGGTTACGGTGAAAGAGCTGAAGGACAATGATGATTTCAAAGGTGTGCACATTGCGCTTGTATCGGCGGGAGGAAGCACATCCAGGCAGTTTGCATCCACGATCACCCGGCACGGTGCCATCATGATCGACAACTCCAGCGCCTTCAGGATGGAAGAGGATGTCCCCCTGGTCATTCCCGAGGTGAACCCGGGCGACCTCCACTCCATTCCCCGGAACCTGGTGGCCAATCCCAACTGCAGCACCATCCAGATGGTGTTGTGCCTGAAACCCATCCACGACCTGTCACCCATCCGCCGCGTGCATGCCGCCACCTATCAGGCTGCCAGCGGGGCAGGAGCCTCCGCCATGGCCGAGCTGCAAAAACAGATCGGGCAGATCGCAGCGGGAGAACCGGTGACGGTGGAGCATTTCCCGTATCAGATCGCCATGAACCTCATCCCCCATATTGATGTGTTCACTTCCAACGGATACACCAAAGAGGAGATGAAAATGCACCACGAAACGCGAAAAATCATGCATGCGGACATCCAGGTGAGTGCCACCTGCGTGCGCGTGCCCGTGCTCAGGAACCACTCGGAAGCCATCTGGATCGAAACGGAGGATGAGCTGGAGCTGAGCCAGGTGAGAAAGGCATTGTCAGATGCCCCCGGGGTCACCGTCACGGACGATCCGGAAAACCTGGTCTATCCCATGCCGCTGGGCTCCGAGAGCAAGGATGATGTGTTCGTGGGCCGGCTGCGGAAGGACATCACATGCAGGGGCGGGATCGCATTCTGGTGCGTGGGGGACCAGATCAAAAAAGGTGCCGCGCTGAACGCAGTCCAGATCGCCGAATACCTGGTTGAAAAAGGCCTGGTCTGAAATCCCTGCGGCTGTTCAGTACAAAAGGTCGTCATAGGGATACCGGGTCACATGGATCTCCCTGATTTTCTGGTACATCTGATCTTTCAGCGCATCAATGTTCGTCCTGTGCAGCGCTGAAATAAAAATGGCATCCTTGTTCCTGGCTGCCCACATCCGCTTCACCTCGTCCAGGCTCAGGTTTTCACGGCGGACAGGGGTCAGGTCGTCCTCATCCTTCCTGACATAGGTGTATGCATCCGTCTTGTTGAACACCATCAGCAGGGGTGTCTCCTCCGTCCCCAGTTCCCTGAGGGTTTCCTCCACCACCGAGATCTGTTCTTCGTGATTGGGATGTGAGATATCCACCACATGCAGCAAAAGATCAGCCTCCCGCACTTCATCCAGCGTGGATTTGAACGACTCCACCAGGAAAGTGGGCAGCTTCCGGATAAATCCCACGGTATCGGACAGGAGGAAGGGAAGGTTCTCGATCACCACCTTCCTCACGGTGGTATCCAGGGTGGCGAAAAGCTTGTCCTCGGCAAAGACACTGGATTTGCTGAGCAAATTCATCAGTGTGGATTTTCCTGCGTTGGTATACCCCACCAGGGCCACCCTGACCAGTTTGCCCCTGTGCTTCCGCTGCACCGTCTTCTGCCTGTCGATCTTCTTCAGCTGCTCTTTCAGGCGGGCGATCTTATCCCGGATGATGCGCCGGTCCGTCTCGATTTCCGTTTCACCCGGACCTCTCAGTCCGATCCCGCCCCGCTGCCGTTCCAGGTGGGTCCACATCCGGGTAAGCCTGGGCAGGAGATACTGATACTGGGCCAGCTCCACCTGGGTCTTCGCATGGGCGGTTTTCGCCCTCCGGGCAAAAATATCCAGGATCAGGTTGGTCCTGTCCAGGATCCTGCAATTCAGTTCCCGTTCGATGTTGCGCAGCTGTGAAGGCGTGAGCTCATCATCGAAAATGACCAGGTCGATCTCCTCTTCCTCAACCAGCGCTTTCACCTCCGCCAGCTTCCCCGAACCGATAAAAGTTTTCGGATCGGGGGTGTCGAGCTTCTGGGTGAACACGGCCCCGGGCTCGCCCCCGGCCGTTTCGGTGAGAAATGCCAGTTCTTCCAGATATTCGGCAACCACCTCCTCCGTCTGGTCCCGGTTGATGATCCCCACCAGCACCACCTTCTCCGTTTTCGGCCTGTGGTCGTATGTGGTTTCTGTTCCCATCTTTCAGCCTGCAAAAATAACAAAAAAAACCGCCGGGGCAGCGTATCTGGCCGGCGGTTCAACAGTTCAGTCACAAATGCTTCAGGTCACTGGATGTACTGTCGGTTTGCATACACCGCATTCCGGATGGCCGGTTTGATGGTCTCGGTGCAGGTCATGACCATCTCCACATCGGACGGGAAGGGGACCTTCTGCTGCTGTGTCTTCTTCAGGGCTTCCTCTGTCAGTGCGGCCGGATCGCCGATCGCCCTCGCAGAAGAGTGCTCGAACACATTGGATGCGCCGAAAGGCTCCTTCTTGATCAGCCTTCTCTGCGGACGCAGAGCGAGGATCTCCACCTCGCCGCGGATCTCCACGGATTTATGCTGCCGTGTCTCGATGAGGGTGCAGGTGATATCCCTGAATTTCTGTATTTTGATATCGTTCCCGGCCGTGTCCTTCATCACATTGCCGTTGGCATCCAGCACATATTCGAATCCGTCGGCTATCCGCTTGTTGAAAATCTCATCCTTATCCTCGGTATGGTCGGGTGAAACTGCCACCGACAGCAGCTCAACGATCACCTCATAATCATAATCGATATCCTTGTCCACATGCTTGAAATGGTATTCCACCCACTCGCTGGACAGTCCCTGGGTGTCAAACGAGATCAGGTCCTCCTCCACCTGGACCGGCAACTGGATGGGGCTCTGGTTGACCACCCCGACGATCACCCTGCTGATCCCTTTCATGCGCGCCTCATAGATCATCTCATCAATATTGGGGTATTGTCCCCCGCTGTATTCCGAAGCCTTCATCAGCTGGAAGTAGGCATCCCGGTAATCGGTTTTCTGAAGCGCATTCTCGAGGAGCCCTTTGCCGTTCTCGTAGAAGAAATCCGCCGCTTTCCGCTTGGCGGCCACCATCTCCGCATCGTAGTCCACATACTCGTAGCTGTAGGTTTTGCCTTCCACGGTGAGCGGGGTGACCGTCCGCACTTTCCGCTGGCGCTCTTTCAGCACATTGTACCTGTTGAAGATCTCATCGTAACTGTCCGGATTGTTCTCCATTTTCAGAAACCTGATCCTGTCCAGGTCCCTTTCATTGGCCAGCTGATAAGCCCTGTCCATTTCGGCTGCCCTTTTGGCGCTGGGCTTTTTGAGCAGTTTCTTCACCGTTTTGTCAATGACGGCATCATACTGCCCGCGCTGTAATTTTTTTGTGGTGGAACCGCATCCTGCCACCAGCAGGATGGCAATGAGCAATGGGAGTGTTCTTTTCATGCCCGGGTGATTTAGATTAAGGCTGATTAATACGGAGCTAATTTATAAAAAAAAAAGCCGACCAATCGCCGGCTTTTTTTAACATGCATGTAATATCTTTTACTGCAGCACAAAGTTGATGGGGAAGGTGAAGAGCACCTTCACGGGTTTTCCGCGCTGCTTCCCGGGAGTCCATTTGGGGGATGCCATGACCACCCTGATGGCTTCCTTGTCCAGGGCCGGGTCCACGCTCCTGACCACCACCGCATCCACTACCTGTCCGGTCCTGTTCACCGCAAACTGAACGATCACGCGTCCGCTGATCCCGTTTTCGGCAGCAATTTCAGGGTACCTCAGGTTCTGCGCAATGTACTTGCGGAACTCCGTGGCGGGGTCGCCCCCGTTAAAGGTGGGCATATCCTCCACAATGTAGAAAACCTCTTCTTCTTCAATTTCTTCCTCATCATCGGAAATCACCGTGGTAAAATCGTATTCGGTGTCCTCGGTGGCTTCCATGTCGAAGTCGAATTCATCATCAATCTCCACGTCATCGTCCACGATGTCCAGCACCTCGGCCACCTTGGGCTGTTCGGGTTTGGGCTCCGGCTTGGGCTCCTCCCTCCGGGTGATCTGCATCATCTCATCCTCGAACTGGATCTCCTGCACCATTTCTGAAGTATCTTCCTTATCGGGACCCTTCGTCCACTCAAAGGCAATCAGAATGATGGAAAGCGCCACAACAAGGCCGACCTCAAGAAATATTCCTTTCCTTCTTTCAAGATCAACCTTTTCTGATTTTTTCTGTTCCATGGGTGTATTAGGATTTGGGCTTAAAAATACGGATTTACATTTTATATTTCAAACAGAAACTTCATAAAGATCATTCCTCCATCTAAATTACATCAAAAATTCTGCCAAACAAGCTTTTATTCTTCTGTATTTTTTGATATTTTTGCCACCCTGATCGGGGCATTAGCTCAGTTGGCTAGAGCGTTTGACTGGCAGTCAAGAGGTCATCGGTTCGATTCCGATATGCTCCACCCCCGCCCCCCGAAGCCTTGGCGTAGGGGGGCCTTTTTTATGCCTAGCGAGCTACGGTGTACGCAGTCCACAAGTAAATTGCGAAGGAAAGTTAGATTATCAAAGGGTTGTAGACATATGGTTTACACCCTTTTTTTATTTGTTTAACCCATTGTGTACATACGTACACCCTATTAAAGAACGACTTACAATTTCCATTCAAATATACAACTAATCTTTTAGTTTTACAACTAAATCATTAGTTTTTATAATAAATTGCAGTCAATCAGGTTCGTAGTAATTTCCTTTTTGCCAGAATTTTGCCAGATCTTGGTGTCAATGTTTAATTCTATGAGGAAAAGAATTAACTTCCTCTTATAATACATTTTATCTTCATAATATGTGGATACGGGCAGTTGAATGTATTTTATGCTTATACTCTTTGATAACATTTTGAGAAACAAACAACTGATATGAAGGATAGAAAGACAGTACTATTCTTAGGCGCAAGCATTACACAAGGCTTGATTAGCAGTAGTTATATCAAGATATTGAAAAGAAAGTTAGGGACTAATCAGTATAAGTTCATAAATCATGGTGTTGCAGGTTACGAATCCTATAATGTCATGAAGAAATTAAGTAAAGCAGTCAAATTATCGCCCGACTTTGTAATATTGTTAGTAGGAACAAATGATGTGCTATCATCGCTGGATCCAAAACTAGCTGAGCTTACAAGAAAGTTGAAGAAAATTCCACATGAGCCTTCAATCTTTCATTACCATAATAATATTACCAGTATCGTGCAGCAACTAAAGACAGATTCTGACGCAAAAATTGCCATTGCTTCATTACCCGTTATAGGTGAAAATCTTGACTCGCTGGAAAATAGAACGATAGCTGAATATAATGCCGAACTTAAAAGTATTGCGGGAAATGAAAATGTGGATTATCTGCCCATTTTCGAAAGGCAAACGCAGTTTCTATACCAAAGAAAAAATGGCAAAGGAAAAGACTCAGAACTCCTTACTTATCGCAATCTAATTTAGCGGAAATTTTGAAAACCATCCGTAAATCTGTTCCTGGAAATGTGGTTTCTGTTTGGTTCAACAGATCTGCAAGTATAGCAGCTGCACGATTATA
>Ga0272443_10001285_pt1 | contig 37890 bp, 33 predicted proteins | sample SSMAcet12_FD_193581 | JGI IMG/M metagenome (GOLD analysis project Ga0272443, IMG submission 193581) | Marine sediment archaeal communities from Little Sippewissett salt marsh, Falmouth, MA, United States - SSM-Acet-12 | ecosystem: Environmental > Aquatic > Marine > Wetlands > Sediment ...
TGGCATCCGTACGGCACTCCCTCTGGATCGGTCTGGTATCGGCATCGGTTTCGGTCATGACCGGTATGTTCCTTGCCCTCCTCATCTGGAATACCACTTCGAGGGTGAAAAAGTATTCAGTGGTCTATAAAATCCCCCTCATTCTCCCCCATATCACCGTGGCCTTTATCGTGATTATCATCTTCAGCCAGTCCGGTCTGCTTGCATCCCTGGCATATCAAGCCGGTCTGCTCAGTGAACCAGCTGATTTCCCGAATCTCTTCTACAACAAGACCGGGACGGGCATCATCCTGAGTTACATCTGGAAGGAAGTTCCCTTCGCTACGCTGATGATTCTGTCAGTACTGCAGAAGCTCGACATACGCTACATCCAGACCGGAACCATGCTCGGGGCCGGATTTTTTCGGAAACTCCGGCACCTCATCCTGCCCCACATCGCGCCGGCGGTCCATACGACCTTCATCATTCTCTTCCTCTACAGTTTCGGCGCCTTCGACATTCCCTTCCTGGTCGGCGAGAGTTCGCCGCAAATGCTCAGCATAACCGTTTTCAATCTCTACTTCCAGGCCCAGCTCTCCTCCCGTCCGCAGGCCATGGCAATTCTCACGATGATGTTCCTCTTCTCCATGATCTTCATCACGCTGTACACCAGGGCGGTGACGGCAGTGAATCCAAAAGCGAGGAGAATATAATGGGAAAAACATCCGGCGTCGCGCGGGATGCAGCCGAACCCGGGCTCCGCAGCTCACAAAAAGGCAGAATAAATGCTGCAGCCCGGGACGGTACGACCCTCATACTGCTCTTCATTCTCTTCGTGCTGCCCCTCGTCGTACTGCTGGTCTCCAGCCTGGCATCTGTATGGACCTTTCCCCGGCTGCTGCCCGAAAGTCTTTCTGGTCGCACTTACGTGTATGCCGTTTCACAGGGAAGGGAGATCTTCGCTTCCCTGTTGAGCTCCGCCGGCTACTCTCTGCTCACGGTGGCAGCGGTCTTTTTCATGACTCTCCTGCCCGCACGGGCATTGGCCCGTTGGGATTTTCCCGGCAAGCACCTTCTCGACGCTCTTCTGCTGGTGCCTGTACTCCTTCCGGCGATGACCTTTTCCATGGGAATCCACGTCATCTTCATCCGAACAGGTGTGAGCGATACCCTTGCGGGCATTGTCCTTGTACTTTCGATCTACAGCTATCCTTACATGCTGCGCGCCCTCATATCGGCTTATATGCGAATATCCGAGCAGTACTCCGTAACAGCCCGGAACCTGGGCGGAGGCTTTTTTTACACTCTCCTGCACGTGGAGGTTCCCATGCTTCTGCCAGGAATAGCCGCCGGGGCTTCGGTGGTCTTCCTGGTGGCTTTCGGTGAATACTTTCTCGTCTTCCTGATCGGCGGGGGTGCCGTGGACTCGTACACGGGGTACCTGTTTCCCTTTCTGCAGGGTTCCGATCACCAGACAGCATCTCTTCTCACGCTGATTTTTCTCTTCGTCCCGCTGCTGCTGTTCTTCCTGATGGAGTGGACGACTTCTTCAATCTATAGAAAAAGGGGGCTCGAAGCATGAGTTCGAAAAAATACACCCACGATCTGATTGTCATCGGCGGAGGCTCGGGGGGGCTGACGGTTGCCGCCGGGGCCGCACAACTCGGGGTCAGGACCGCTCTGATCGAAAAAGAGCACCTGGGCGGCGACTGTCTCTACTACGGCTGTGTTCCGAGCAAGACGTTGATCAAGAGCGCCGACACATGGGCATCTGCCCGCCGCGCCGCCGAATATGGTCTGCCCGAGCTGAAGATTCCGGGACTCCCGGATGCAGACAATGTGATGTCGAGGGTCCGGTCGGTGATATCGCATATCGAACCCCACGACAGCCCCGAGCGTTTCCGCGGCCTCGGCGTCGATGTGTATCTCTCAAGCGGAGAGTTCACCGGGCCACACACGTTCCGACTGTCAGGGGGCGGATCGGCAGGGTCGCCCGGACAGCAATCTCCGGACGGAGCGGTGCTCTCCGCCCCGAAGTTCGTTCTAGCCACCGGCAGCTCGCCCTTCGTTCCACCGATCCCCGGACTGCAGGAAGCCGGTTATATCACCAACCGGGACATTTTTTCCCTGAAAAAAATGCCGAAGAACCTGATCGTCATCGGAGGAGGGCCGATCGGCGTGGAGATGGCCCAGACTTTCGCTCGCCTGGGGATCCCGGTCACTCTGATCGATATGAGCGACCACGTGCTGATCCGGGAGGACCGCGACATGGCGGAGATCGTGCAGGATGCTCTCGCCGCCGACGGAGTCAGACTCGAACTGAATGCCGCAGTCGAATCGGTCCGGTCTGCCGGTGGGAAAAAGATAGTCCGGGTGCGGCAGGGAGCAGGAGAAACATCTTCCGTGAAAGACATCGAAGGAGATCTGATCCTCGTGGCCGCCGGCCGCCGGGGAAACACGGATGGGCTCGGCCTGGACAAAGCCGGTGTTCAGGTGGAACGCAGCTACATACCTACCGATCGCACGCTTCGGACCAGCGTCAAACACATCTACGCCTGCGGCGACGTCAATGGGAAATTCCTTTTCACCCACGCCGCAGGAGCCGAGGGCTCGGTCATCATCCGGCGGGCGGTACTGCATCTGCCGGCGGCAATGAGCTACGAACACATTCCCTGGTCCACCTACAGCGATCCGGAACTCGCCTCGGTCGGTTACAATGAGAAACGGGCCGCGGAAGAAGGTATCGACTATAGAGTGATTACCACCGGTTTTGACGAAAACGACCGGGCATGGGCGGAGAAGAGCGAAGGGGGCCGGATCAAGATCCTCCTCGACCGGAAGGACCGGGTAATCGGCGTGCAGATCGCCGCCGCCCATGCCGGGGAACTGATCGCGCCGGCTATTTTCGCCGTCCGGAAAAGCTGGAAGATATCCGAGTTCCTCAGTCCCGTTTTCCCCTATCCCACTCTGTCCGAGATCTACCGCAAGGCTGCCGGCACCTACCTCTCTCCGCGCCTCTTCAACCCAAAGGTTCGTGACATCCTCAGGATCCTGTTCCGGTACCGGGGGACGGCATGAATAGAAAGAAGTTCACATCAGCCGCAGTGTTGTGGTGTGTGCTGGCAGCGGCGGCACCGCTCCCCATCCAGGCAGAAATTTTCGAAGACTTCGACAGCCTCGACCGCTGGGAACCCCTCACTTTCCGCAAGATCGACGCTCACACCACGTACGATCTCGTCACGGAAGACGGGAAAAACGTTCTCCGCGCCCGGGCAGAAGCTTCCGCTTCGGGTATAATTTTTACCGAAAGGTTCAGGGTCGCCGAGACCCCCTTCGTCGAGTGGAGTTGGAAGATCAGCAACACCGTCGAAGGGGGGAACGCCGCCGAGAAAGACGGCGACGACTATGCAATCCGCATCTACATCATCTTTCCCTACGACTCGTCTAGGGTCTCCTTCCTCGACAAGGTGAAGTACGAAACCGTGCGCCGGTTATACGGCGAATATCCGCCTCTATCGAGCCTCAACTACATCTGGGCCAACCGCCCGCATGAGGCTGAGTATCTGCCGAACCCCTTCACCGACCGGGCCATGATGGTCCCGGTGGACACTGGGGGTCAGTACGCCGGTCAGTGGCGGACCCATACCGTAGACATCCGGGAGGACTACCGGAAGGCCTTCGGCGAGGAGGTCCCTGAAGAGGCCTCCCTCGCCATCATGTCCGACACCGACAATACCGGCACCTCCGCCACCGCCTTTCTTGACTACATCCGGGTGAAATCGTCCCGGTAAGACGAGTCAGAATCCCGGGCATCACAGCCCGATCTTTTCCGGCTATATCTCAAATTCTATTGTCCGGTTCTCCCGGTTGACGAGAAAGGTCTGACTGGCTCCGCCGAACCGGGATTGAATCGTCTCTTCCAAATCCTTCATTGCATTCTCCAGCTTCGGGTAGTGCTCCCCTTCGAAGCCGACGAGCTGAAAAAAGATGTTCGTACTCGCATCGGTCATTTTCCCCAGTTCGCTCTGACGCCAGAGCCACTGACGGGTCTGGATGGTTCTGCCGCTGGTAAATACGAGCTCACCGGATTCGACCATTTCGAAATCATCGGCGCCGAATGGAAGGAACCGGTCTCCTTCGACGGTCCGCCGGACCTCCAGGTCCGCGTCGATATCAGCCAGATCATGTCCTCCGAGGGAGACGACATGGGTAAGGGCTATGGTGTTGCACCGGTCAACCAGTGCGTTGATCCGGGGCAGCGACTGTCCCTTGAGGACCCGCTTGGCCATACCTTCCACGGAGTTGGTGTACTTGTTGGGATTGATTCCCGCGTTCACCAGCGCGTCCCGATACACGGCGATATCCGGGTGTTCTTTGATCGGCGTCCCGTCCAGTCGGGTCCGCAGACTCTCTTCCGCCATCGACAGAAGGGCATCGTCCTCTCCGGAACTCTGACAGTTCTTCAGTCCTCTGCCGACGACGATGCCGAAGCACACCGACGGATTGGCCTCGAAGACCCATGGATATACCGTGTATTTCATATATTCCTCTCTTTGTGCAGCGGTACCATATATTCAGCGACCGCTTCTTGGTTATCGTCTTCCAGTGTAAACCGGTCAGCTGGTGTCAGGTCAAGAGTAGAAAATTTTTTCAGAAGAAATCTTCATCTTTACAAACAGCCGGCGCGTAGTATGAAAATATCTGCCTGAAATAGACCCGGTGGCTTCGATCCTGTATACTCTGGATGAAAGTTTGTGTATTCCGCGGCAGCGGGATTTCCTGCGCGGATTTCACCTGTGTGCCGAATCTTTTTACCCGCAAGCTTCGAACCACCGCCAAGGAGCTGTCATGAAAAGAATCTTACTGAGCTGCCTGATGCTGACATTCATTCTGTCTGTATCCTGGGCATCCGATTTTGCTGACCGGAAGATGGATGCTTTTTTCGTAACCCTTCAAACCGGGAAGTATCGGGAGGGTATAACCGAACTTCTGACCGGTTCGGTACTCGAGGAGAAGGTGATTAACGTCAACCAGACCATGAATAACTGGGTGAACCAGTTCACCCAGATCAGATCCATCTACGGCGATTATCTCGGGTATGAGAAGGCGGTATCCGTGGAACTCGGAAGCCTGGAGGAGACTACGTACTTCGTACACTGTCGGGACTATCCGATCCAGATTGTGATTACCGAATACAACAACGGGCGGCAAATTCAGCTGGTGAACATGGTTTTCAACGACGAGGTCCTCGAGACCCTGCGCCAGTTCGGCGAGCCCGGCCGCTGACGGTAAAGCCTTCGCTGAAGATACGGCCGCTGCTGGTTATGCAGCCTTAGCTGAAGGCACAGCCTTCGCTGAGGATACAGTCTTCTCTGACGATGCAGCCTTGGCTGAAGATGCGGCCGCTGCCCGAATAGTAAGGCAGCAGCCGGGATCCGGATTGCCGCCCGGGCGGCCCTCAAAACACTCCTATTCTCCTCTGGCCGTTTTCAGTTCATTCCCCGCAGCCGCGGTGAGAAACAGCGCATCTGTGGCGACGGTAACATACCGGAACCCCTGCATGATCCTCTGCCTCCCTGCCGCTCCGTTGACGGCGAAGATCCCCGCCGCTTTGCCGTTCCGCTCGCACACATCGACGATACGCCGTTCCGCCTCCTTTATCCGCGGGTCTTCCACCTCCCCGGGAATCCCGAGAGAGTGGGAGAGATCGAAGGGTCCCAGGAAGATCACGTCGATACCGGGCACTTCGGCAATTGATTCGATGTTCTCCAGTCCCTCGGCGCTCTCGCACTGGGCGATCACGAGAGTCTGTTCGAGACTCTGCTGAAAATATTCCTTCACCGACAAAGCTCCGTAGTCGGCGGCTCTCGGCATAGCCAGTCCCCGGCGGCCGACAGGATGGTAATGAGATGCTGTCACCACCTCCCGCGCAGTATCGGCAGTATTGACCTGGGGCACCTGGACCCCCGCCGCTCCGATATCAAGGGAACGTAGAATAGTAGTGTCGAGGGCGTTCGTCACTCTCAGCACTGCGGGCACTCCCCTCACTTCCGACGCCCTGACGAGGTGAAGCGCGCTCTCCACCGACATAGGTCCGTGCTCGGTATCGATGACCAGGAAATCAAAGCCAGACCCGGCAATGATCTCGGCCGCGTCGGGACTTCCCGTGGTGATAAAACTCCCTATGATTGTTTGCCCGTCCTTCAGACGCTGCTTCAAATCATGCTGCATTTTCTCCTCCTGCTGCGTGTACTAAATTCTTTGGATCATCCCGAATGATACTCCCGACGGTTCATTGAATATGCAGATCTTCGAGCGTTCGGAAATCCTGAACGGCTCCTCTACGATAAAGCCCCCGGCAGCGGTGATCTCTTCGGCTTTCTTCTCTATCTCCTCGACCTCGATGTAGAGGGTGAGGAAGGGAAGCTTCGCCTTCCGAAGAGTGAAGATGCCTCCGTCTATCGGCCCGCTGCAGGACGTGCCGGGATCGACTGTATAGAATCCGAGGGTCTCATCGAAAGTGATCTCCCAACCGAACACCTCACGGAAGAACCGTACCGACTTCTCCTGGTCATGACTTGCAAGTTCCCAGAACACAATCGAATTATTCATATCCGCCTCCGTCTTCTTCTCTATTGTAGTGAAAAAGAGGCGCTTGATTCTACCGCCGTATCTATTAATATAGGAGTAACACGTATGAAACAGATCCGTATCGGCACATGCAGCTTCAATTACCCCTCATGGAAAGGCCTTGTCTATTCCGGGGACACGCCGGAAAGCTACCTTACCCAGTACGCCCGGCGATTCGATACCGTCGAGATCGACCGCTGGTTCTGGAGCCTCTTTCATCCCCGGAGTGTCGTGCTGCCTGACCCCGAAGTGGTCAGAGAATATCTCGAATCCACACCGGACGATTTCACTTTTTCCATAAAGGTACCCAACAGCATTACGTTGACTCACTTCTACAGCCGCGACACCGGAAGATCACTCGTGCCGAATCCTCATTTTCTGTCGACTGATTTGTTCCGGGAATTCATGGACCTGCTGCAGCCGCTGCGGGATAAGATAGAGAGTCTGGTTTTTCAGTTCGAGTACCTTAACCGGCAGAAGATGGGAAGTCAGTATGAATTTCTCGATCGGCTTGACTCATTTTTTTCCAACATATCAATGAACGCTCCGGCGGCCATCGAGGTGCGGAACAAGCAGTATATAAATCAACCCTACTTCGACTTCCTGAGTGAACATGACCTTACACATGTATTCATGCAGGGATACTGGATGCCTCCGATTCCGGAGATATATGGTCGCTTCGGGGAAAAAATCGGGCCGCGGTCAATGATACGGCTGATGGGAGAGGACCGCAGCGGTATCGAGAAACGTACAGGCAAGAAGTGGAACAGAATCGTTCTGGAGAAGGATGAAGAGATTCGCAGTATCGCAGGGATGGTCCGCTCGATCCTGGACCGGAACATCTTCGTCGCTGTATATGTGAACAACCACTATCAGGGCTCGGCGCCCCTCACCATAGAAAAACTGCGGGCGGAACTCGATCAGCCGCAGTAACCCGGGCCGGGCTGATGGAGCCGACAGAGAGAAACTCCGGCGCAGGAAGATCAAAGGTACTTGTTGAGAATCTGCTCGGTAATGAATCCCAGCTGGACTGCAATCTGGCCGAAGAGCATGCCGGGATGCTCTTTCTGATAGCGTAATACCTCCGCGACCTGCTGCTTGGAGAGCGCCCCCAGCCTGACCAGCATATCGCCCAATCTCTCCGTTGAATCCTGCATACACCTTCCCTCTTGCTGCAATAATACTAGATAGCAGGACTGTTGTCAGCGGAATATGTATTAATTTTACGCAAACCAGCCGTGATACAGAATGTAAGGTGCGAGGCATTCCGGGCTTTTAAATCACCTATCCAACCGAAGCGTAAGGATCCCGTCTGGTGTAGTGGGTGTGCAGCAGGTGATGAGCCCTCTCACTGCCTGGCGCTCCGAGATATGCCTCGTAGATAGCCTGAATCTCCGGATTTTCGTGACTGCGGCGGACGGACCGGTCCTGGTCTTCACGGTAGAGGCCGCGGATCCTCTCCTCCCTGCGGCGCATTGAGTTGTCGATCGGTTGACCTCCGCCGCCGATGCAGCCGCCGCGGCAGGCCATGATCTCGATGAAGTGGTAAGGACTGTTTCCCTTCTTGCCCTCATCGGCGACCTTCTCCAGCAGCATCCTTGCATTGCTGAGGCCGTGGGCTACCGCGACCCGCACCGACAAACCTCCTACCGGTATCTCCGCCTCCTTGATCCCTTCCAGGCCCCTCACCGGCTGGAATTCGACGTGATCGAGACGCTCACCGGTCTTGAGCTCGTAGGCGGTCCTGAGGGCGGCCTCCATGACTCCTCCAGTAGCGCCGAAGATCGTTGCCGCACCGCTGTAATCCGACATCAGGGGGTCCGCCGTCTCCTCCGTCAAGCGGGAAAAATCGATACCCGCCTGCCGTATCATTCGGGCAAGCTCCCGGGTGGTGAGAACGTAGTCCACGTCCTGATAACCGCTGGAGCGCATCTCCGGACGCCGGGCTTCGTACTTCTTGGCTGTGCAGGGCATAATTGAGAGGGAGACGATTTTCTCAGGATCGATCCCCCGGGTCTCGGCGTAGTAGCTCTTGATGAGGGCCCCCATCATTTGCTGGGGAGATTTACAGGTGGATATATGGTCGGTGAGGCTTGGAAAATACGTCTCACCGAATTTGACCCAACCGGGTGAACAGGAAGTGATAAGGGGAAAAGGTCCTCCCTTCTCCACCAGATTGAGGAACTCGGTACCCTCCTCCATGATGGTGAGGTCCGCAGAGAAGTTAGTGTCGAAGACGATATCTATGCCGATCCTGCGGAGGGCGGCGTAGATCTTGCCTATCACCAGGTCGCCGGGCTTCATCCCGAACTCTTCACCCAGGGCGACCCGCACCGATGGTGCAATCTGGGCCGCCACAACCAGATTCGGATTCTCGATGCTCGCCCACACATCATCGATCTGCTCCTTCTCGTGGAGGGCTCCCACCGGACAGTAGGCCACGCACTGGCCGCAGTTTACGCAGACGCTGGAACCCATATCGGTGTCTTTTCCCGGCGAGACGATCGTATCGGATCCTCTCCCGTAAAAAGAGATGGCCTTCACCGTCTGCAGCTCTTCACAGACATGAACACAGCGGCCGCAGCCTATACACTTGTTCATGTCCCGGACGACTCCGTGAGCGGTGACATCCACCGGCAGTCCGTGGGTGTACTGATCGTAGCGGAGCGTTCTCAGCTCGAAGCGCTCGGCCAGTGCCTGCAGTTCACAGTTCCCATGGCGTATACACTGGAGGCAGTCATCCGGATGAGCGGACAGCACCAGTTCGAGCAAACCCCGCCGGATTTTACGCAGTTCCCGGGTGCTGGTACGGATCTTCATCCCGTCCTGTACCGGCGTCATGCATGCACGGCGGTACGAAGGATCTCCCTCGATCTCTACGATGCACATACCGCAGGTCCCCGCCGGGGTCAGGTCTTCGTGATGACAGAGGGTCGGAATTTCGATGCCCGCCTTATCAGCAGCTTCGAGTATGCGGGTCCCATCTTCTACTTGTATTTTTTTCCCATCGATCGTTATCCGCGCCATCACACCACCTCCTTGACGTATTCCTGTTCCCTGATGAAACGCTCGATCTCATCTCCGAAGCCCTCCAGAAGAGTACGCAGCGGTGTCGAGACGGATTGACCGAAGGGACAGAACGAAGCCGCATCCATTACTTCGGTTGTCTCGACCATCAGAGGAATGTACTCGCTCTTCCCGCGGCCGGCAGCGATCTTGTTGGCCATGTAGGCGAGCTGACGGGTACCGTAACGGCAGGGAAAACATTGCCCGCAGGATTCCTCAGCGAAGAAGCGCATGATGATCTCGAGAACTCCGGCCATGTTGGTCTTGGAATCCATCACCACGATTGCGCCAGAACCGAGGGAGCCTCCAACTTTTTTCATCGATTCATAGTCGAGACGGTAATTCAGGGCCGCTTCAGTGTAGACGGGTCCTGCAGTCCCCCCGATCTGTACCGCCTTCAGGTTCCCCCTGACCCCGCCGGCAGACTTGATAACATCCCATACCGTTACACCCATAGGGAATTCGTACACACCGGGATTCTGTACCGCTCCGCTTATCGAGAAGAGCTTCGGTCCTGGTGAAGAGTCCGTCCCTATCGCGGCGAATTCATCTGCTCCGCCGGCGAGTATCATCGGCAGACAGGATATGGTTTCGACGTTGTTGACGACCGTCGGGAGGTCCCAGGCCCCTTTTTCGGTGGGAAACGGCGGCTTCATCCACGGATACCCCCGCTTTCCCATAAGCGAACTGAGGAGGGCCGTCTCATCACCGACTACATATGACCCCCCGCCTCTCCGTATCTCGAGGGATACGGAAAAATCAGTACCGAGGATTTTATCCCCGAGATAATCCTTCGCTTCGGCGGCCTGCACCGCAGTCATGAGCTGTTCTGCTATTTCGGGGTATTCACCGCGGATGTAGACGTATATCTTCTTCGCCCTGACTGCATAGGCGGCTATCACCAGGCCTTCCAGCATGAGAAAGGGCATCCGCTCCATAATGTAGCGGTCCTTGAAGGTCCCCGGCTCTCCCTCATCGGCATTACAGACCAGGATCGTGCCCTGTTCGGCGGCATCAGGCGGAAGGCTGGCCCATTTTTTTCCGGTTGGAAAGCCTGCGCCTCCCCGTCCACGCAGCTTTGAATCGAGCACAACCTGCCGGACCTTTTCCGGTGACAATTTCAGGGCTTCCCGAAGACCATGATAGCCTCCCTGCTGTACATATTCCCCGATTGAGGGGTTCTGTTGTGCATACTTCGTGATGTAGGTAGTGGATTCACGCCTTTTCATCGGAGGCCTCCTTTCTCAGCATCGCAATATAATCGTCAAGACTGGATACGGTGAGATTGCCCACCAGTGTATCGTTGACCATCATGTTAGGGGCAGTATCGCAGCTGCCGAGGCAGTTGACAATTTCGAGCGTGAACAGGCCGTCCGCTGTAGTCTCCCCTCTTTTCACTCCCAGTAGGCGGGAGAGGTGGGCGTAGATATCGATTGATCCGGCAACCCGGCATGACAGAGAATCACAGAGACGGATTACATATTTGCCTCTCGGACTGACCGAAAAGAGGTGGTAGAACGAGAGTACTCCGTAGACCTCAGCCACCGATAGATTCAGGTGCCGGGCGATGTCCCTCACCGCCTCCGGCGGAATATCGTTGGTATCAGCCCTCGCATTCTGAACCCGGTGAAACAGAGTAAGAATCCGGTCCTGTTCGGCGGGCAGCACTGCTGAATTCAGTGCCCCCAGATAGGTGTCCTGCATACATCCCTCCTTGTAGAAAATCGGAGGCTGCTACTGAACTCCTCTCAAGGAAAACGCTGCGAGGTGTACAATTCTCGGCAGGTGCAACTTTACTTTACTACTGCGGTACAAAAGGTGCTGTTATCGGTGCAAAATCATCAGCAACCTCATATATTACTATTATACTACAGTTTTATTGTGAAATAAAGGGAAGAGAGTATATTATCGTTGCAGAAAAAGCAGGCCGGCGCTGATTGTGCTGCAGGACTCGTTACTCCGCCGGCACGGCGATATCCACGGTACCTGAAAAAATACCGTCCCGGTCGAGTGAAATCTTCCTGACCCGCATCAGGGTCCTGTCCACCCCCGCAGCACGTGCGGCATCGATCAGCGCCTTCTGGCCCGGCTGCATTCGTACCCGCCCGCCGTCGATCAACTCGTCAGCGCTGAAGGAGAACTCCGCCTCGCCGGACTTCCGATAGCTGAGAGGATCGAGGGGTACGATTTCGGCTTCGTACCGCACGATGCCGATCGTTCCGACCGGATCGAGGAGCTTCTTTCCTGTAACGGGGAGGGAAAATTCACGGCTGGAGGCTATCCGCACCGCTCCATCGCTCATCCTGACATCCTGATAGAGATGGTACAATCCTCCCGCCTCGGGCCGGATGCCCGCCGACACCTGCGCTCCGGCAGGATCTTCCATCAGCATGTAGAACACGATTTCCCGCTTTTCCTCTGTCAGGATTTCCCCCTTTCCGGGAGCCTCCTTTTTTCCCAGAGTCCATCCCGCAGCGGGCAGTAGAACGAGTATCGTCAATGTCGTCAATGCAATTCGCGACATGGTTATTCGACTGGTCTTCATTGTGATTCTCCTCACCGGACAATGTAACCCGCCCGGGGTAAAAAAACCAACAATTCACAGCTGATCCCCTTACATCACCAATAATAAAGATAATACTCATATTTGGGTGGATTTATTTAGAGTATTTTGATAAAATAAAGCCGCCTTCCTGTGGAAGGATAATCTGAGGAGACCCCATGCTTGACCCCGGACTGATCAACGACATGACCGAAATGCTCTCAAGAAGCCTCAAACCCAGCCAGATCGATGAGATCGGCAGACTGCTGATGAGGCAGTACAACTCCCACGAAATACTCGGAATGGACCCCCACATCACCGTACCCAAGCGAAGGGCGGCGGATGCCCTCATATCCGAGTGCATCCGCATGAAGCATGAAGACAAGCTGATAAAGATCCTCATCGAACTCAATGAGCATGAACTTCTCGGCAAGCCGGTCGTATTTGAAGGGATTGAACGCTTCATGAACAAGCTTGCCGATACGGGGTATGTCTACGATTACAAAAAGAGACGGTTGAAGAGGATGAAGGAAGACATCGAACTCATGCCGAACTGGGGGGCGCTGCGCGAAGGCAGGGAGTATGACATCACCGTTGCCTGCATCGACATCGTAGCCAGTTCCTCGATTGTAAAAAAATACGGAGCGAAAAAATCCGAAAAGCTCTACCTGAAATTCCAGAACCTGCTGCGGCGGGTCCTGTCAGTCTACAACGGCAGGGTCTGGCACTGGGCAGGCGACGGCTGTCTGATCGCCTTCACCTTTAAAAAGCATCCGGTCCGGTCCGTTCTGTTCGCCATCGAACTGCAGAACCTCCTGTCCGTCTTCAACATCGACCCGGACCGCCCGATCAAGGAACGCATCGAACTGCGCATCGGCATGGACACCGGCCGAATAAAGTTCTCCAACGAGACCGGGAACATAGTATCGGAGACCATTAACTACGCCGCCCATCTGGAGAAGTCCTTCAGCCTTCCCGGCAGTATCTCCCTATCAGAAAAGGTCTGGAACTCCCTGCCCCCGGACCTGCAGCACCTCTTCATCAACAGCGGCGAATTCGAAGGCCGTTCCGCATACGTGAGTCCGGTAGGGAATATGAACTGACCTTCCCTCGGCTCATCCCGCGCGAATCACCCGGTCCGCCTCGCGTGAATCACTCCGGGCGGCCTAATTCTTTCGGCACACCAGGATCGATACGGTCTCCCGGGTCGGGAGAATTTTTTCCATGAAAAAACCGGCATCCGCGAGAAGCATCCTGAATTCCTCCTCCGTACGTTCCCTCCCCCCGCCCATGACGAGTACCTCCAGATCGAGCAGCTTGGCTACCGAGAATTCATTTTTACCCGGAACAATCGATTCCACTGCGAGAAGCCGGGCTCCGGAAGACATTGCCCGAGCGCAGTTCCGCAGTATCACACTGCACTTCCCGTCATCCCAGTCGTGAAGAACATGGGAGAGTATCAGACAGTCCGCTTCCCCGATTGCAGGCGGCAGCCCGCTGAAAAAATCACATGCAGCGACAGTGCACCGTCCATCCAGGTGTCTGGATCGAATCAGCTCCCGGACTTCGACAGCAACCACCGGCAGATCGGCAATGATCCCCTTCAGGTGCGGTCTCGCCTCCAGCACGGTGAAAAGCAGCCCGCCGTAGCCCCCGCCGATGTCGGCAACGAGGGAATGTGAACTGAAGTCATATACATCCAGGACCGCCGCGTGGCTGTTCCGAGCTTTGACCGCATTCGCTTCCTGAAAAACACGGCGGGCATCCTCGTTCCGGTCGAACCATTCGAAAGCCGGGAGACCGTGGGCAGTCTCGAAAGCGGACTCACCGGTCCGTACGCTGTGGAGCAGATACTCCCAGGCCCGCATGTGCCATCCGGAGAGGAACATGCGGGCAATCGGCCTCATCCGGTCGCTGCCGAGACTCTCGGCCATGGGGGTAAGACCAAACACCCCGTCTTCGGTTTCAATGAATATTCCGACGGAAGCCAGTGCGCGCAGGACCCGGTAAAGATACGGTTCGCAGGCGCCGCACTCATCAGCTATTGTACTGACCGCCTTCGGGCCCTCCGATAGAATTTCAGCGATTCCCAGTTCTGCAGCCACATAGATGGGCTGACTGATCCACTGTGAACTGATCAGACGCATGAGCTGCGCCTGGATCTCTTTTTCATCAATCGTCATGAATCTCTCCTTGGGGAAAAGTATATCCGGTTCAGGTTCATGATCACAGGTCCGGGGAATTGAATAACAGATGTGGGTGAAAGGAGGGATGAGCGGCACCGCGGAGGCGGCATGAATGGACGTACTGCCTTTTTTAGATACTCAATTATTGCACGTATCCACCCGGAAGACAAGATCGGGCCGGCGGTGCTTTTTTTTACCCAAAGGTTCGAGCCGGAATCATCTCATAGGCCGGAAACTCTACTATTATCTCTTAGACCACCTTGGCCGAAGGGCAAAATCGGGAAACCTGCCATCAGCACTTCGTCATGTAGTATAGTAAATGCACTTATACTTCCCAGAATTGTTCCCGCGCTTCTTCGATCAGATCGAAGACCCGTCCGTCGTCATCTAGCGTAGTACGGCCGGCCAGACCGTCAATCCACTCTCCCGGCAGCGCCTTCCTGCCATGCAGTGCGCCGACCGCGGCCCCGACGATTGCGGCGGCAGTGTCGTTGTCGACGGTATCGTTCACCGCGCGGATGACCGCCTCCCGCGGATCATCGGCGTGACACATCAGAATGTAAAGTACGCTCGGAACGGTTTCGAGCAGAAACGCCCCTGAATACCAGCCGTCGCAGGCATCCCGGCTCGTTAGGCCTGATTCATATGCCCGGGGCAGATACTCCTGTACGAAACCCCACAGAGACCCTATGTACTCTCCGTAATCTCCTCCGCGTGGTTCATATTGACTGCGCCCTTCGAGGGGTGCCGCAAGCTCCACGTACCGGTTCACCCACCACATCGGATCCGGAATATCCTGCATATCGAGAAGCTCCCAGAGCATTCCGATGAATGCTGTACATGCGGAGATGGATGCTTCATCGTTGTGAGTTATCATGGCTGACAGGACGGTATCCGTCCAGAGCGAACTACCGCCCGATCTCAGATGCGGCACGAGCATCGGAGCGATCCGCATCAGAGCGCCGTTCCCCGCCGAATGAGGTCCGCACTCATACCAGTAGTTACCCGCTTTGTAATTGCGGATAAAACTGCGCACCGTCCTGCCAATTCCGAAAATCCGCCGGCCGGCGAAGATATCCGCCAGCTTTTCCGGATCGAGGCCGTTGTTGTCCAGCATGCTCTCGAGAGTCCAGAAGGCCAGCTGGGTATCATCCGTGGGGAGTCCGACAGTTCTGCCGTTTGCCCAGGGATGCGGAAGATATCCCGTCACTTCGCCGAATGTGTGCTGGCGCTGACTGGAGGTCATTCCCTCCGAAGTAGCTCCGAGGGCATCGCCGACTGCCAGACCCAGCAGCATTCCCTCGACCCGGTCAAAGTCGAAGTCCGAAGACTTCCCCGCCGGATTGCTTTCGAGGAGGGATCCATACTGCAGGTTGATTTTCTCTGCTTCAAACAGACATTTTAATATCACTTCATTTTTCATAGTGCTATGATACCGTAGAAGTCACTTTTTGAAATCAACTTTTTTACATCAACTCGCTCATTGATTACATGGTCCTACTGGGCACTTGCTGCTGAAAGGACGAGAACCGTCCACACAGTCGACATGATGACACCGGAAATAGCCGCTGACCGCACATTCTGCTTGCGGGCGCTCTTCTGATATCCATTCAGGTAGCTGGCCGGTTCAGCATTCTCAGGTACGAAGCCCGGGGAAGGACTGCTTCCCGAAGCGATGAGGACCGTTATTCCTGTTCCGAGCCAGGAGAAAAGACCTCCTCCCAGCAGTCCGCCGATCATCCATCCTGTGGAACTGTGCTGTATCTCGGCATCGAGACTGCCGGCATTGAACGACTCGGTGCTGTTCAACTTGTCCGACTCCTGTGAATAGACGGTACAGGGAGCACACACAAGAGCGGCAATCATCACCAGGCACACTACGGTTGTTTTTTTCATACTGTTTCCTCCAATGCAGTTTTTTTCGTGCGCGTTCAAGACCGCCGCACGAGTATTCACACTGGAGTTAATGCAATTACCGTGCCAGGAAAAATGGGCAGGGCTGTCGTACTTTTTATTCAATTTATCCTTCTATACAGCCTGATGAGTGAGGCTGATAGAAAATTTTTTACACAGGAATAAAATTTCTTATATCACTGTGTGCAGGTAACCGACGACCGAATATTAATAGTCAATTAGAAACAGCTCCACATAGTAAAATACACTTGGAAAAGAGATAAATTTTGAGTATATAGTGCTTTTAGAACTATTTGTTAATAAAGGGCGGCCAGCTCTGCAGGCAAGCGAAAAATACAGCCCTTTTTGCATCATCGAGATATGACCGAAAGGAAACTCTATGTCCATTCGCTTTAAATTCGTCTTCTTCATTCTGGCAATCGCAGCGGCTTTTATAACCGCCGGAGCTGCTTATTATCTGTTGACCATTCCCGAAGGTATTCTAAAATCCGAACAGGAAAAATTCGAGGATGTCAGGTCGGCAATTTATCAGATATCCATCGATATCAGTCAGATCGAAAGCCGGGACATTCAGTACCAGCAGCAGGTAATCGAACATCAGAAGGAAATACTGGATGCGGCTTACGAAGAACTCAACAACCTGCAGCTCCTGCCAACCCTCAGCGATAAGATCAGGACTTCCCTTGTCTATATTCAGGAGGAAAAACAGGCCTTCGAGGATGACTGGGAGCGGTACGACCTCCTTCTTGCGGATCTTACGGAGCTGATTGAAACCATTTTTCCCCCGGATGCTGACCGGGCGAAAATCTCGTGCCTGGACTTTTTCACCAACGAAGAGGTCCGAAACCATCCAGATATTCTTAAGGCACAGTGGCAGGTTGAACAGCTGAATTCCTGGACCTTTATCATGAACAACCAGATGAAGATCGCCCGGGGACTGATTGAGAAGCAATCCGAAGTAATCACCGGCGAAATCAAACGAATCAGCAAAAGGGCATACCTCATTCTCACTTCGGTTGCAGTGATTATCATCTTTGTCTCTCTGTTCTCAGCCCTGATATTCGCCAACCGCATGGCGCGCCGTATATCGGTCATCGAACAGGCGATCCTGAAGATGAGTGAAGGTGACCTGACGGTACGGCCCAGTGTTCCAACCAGGGATGAACTGGGACACCTGTGCCGCCATCTGAGGAACTTCACAGAGACCCTGAGCGCTTCGTTCCACATTATCCAGGGCAGCTCCGCCGAAAACCTCGAAGTCGAGCAGGAACTGCTGAACGCGACAGACCATACGCGCTCAATGGTACAGGCCATTCAATCCAGTTCCGCCTCCATCCGCGAAAGGAGTCAGCAGCTTGAATCTGAAATACAGACCGGTTTCAATGAGGTGAAAAATACTGTGGGCTACGTCCACTCAGTCGAAGATCGTCTCCACGAACAATCTGCAATGGTAGTTGAATCGACTTCTGCAGTCACACAGATGATAACTTCCATAGGCAACGTGACTGAAATCACCTCCCACAAGAGAGAGGCCACCGAAAGTCTGATTACCTCCGCTCATGCTGGTGAGGAAAAACTGTCGACAACTCTGGCGGTTATCACAGACATGCAGAACAGTATCGACGAGGTTAGTGCGGCGGTGCGCATTATTCAAAACGTTGCCGCGAAAACCAATCTTCTCTCAATGAATGCGGCTATCGAAGCGGCCCACGCGGGAGAAGCCGGTCGGGGTTTCTCGGTGGTTGCCGAGGAGATCAGGAAGCTTGCCGAAACTACTGCGGTGAACTCAAGGAGGATCGCCGGTGTCGTCAGAGAAGTGGTTGAAAAGATAGAGACTTCTGCAGCGGCAGGGATCGATACGAAGCAGGCCTTCGAATTGATCACAGCGGAGATCACCGGAGTAACCGAATCATTCCAGGAGATCTCGGCCAGCATGACCCAGCTGCAGGGGAGCGGTACTCAGATACTCGAATCCATGCAGCAGCTGCAGGATACTACCCTCGATATCAAGACCCGCAGCGCCGAGATGACCGAGGCTTCCCGGAATACAGGTCGTACCATGGAAGCGATACATTCCATCTCCGAAGATTTTCTCCAGAGCATCGGCAGAATCCAGGATGGAATTGACGGCATCGACACGGCGGTCGGCCACACTCACAGCCTGGCAACCCGGATCAACGGGGTCACGGAAAACCTGGATCGCCAATGCGGGCTCTTCCGGACTGAAATCGTCCTATCCCCAGGCTTCGCGCCTGACAGCGCTGATATACCGGACAGCTTGAATCAGCCGGTATTAAGGGAAGAAGACCGGCAGACATACGTCTGATCGGCGCATCTCATGTATTTTGCATTCAAAACGACATTTTTGATAAATTTAATATAATAAACACTTGTTTTTATCGGTCGTCGCCTGTATTATATCCGGAAATCATACTCCTGGTGGTATATATGTCAGAGCGTATTCTTCTTGTGGAAGATGAACCGTTCATCGCCCGCTCGGAAGCCCGTATACTGGAGCAGCATGGATACCAGGTAACTGTGGTCCATTCCGGCGAGCAAGCGGTAAAAACCATCCTCAAGGATCCCATCTTCTCGCTGATTCTGATGGATATCGATCTCGGAACGGGAATGGACGGCGCGGAGACCGCCAGGAGAATCCTTGCCGGCTTCCGTGTCCCGGTCCTCTTTTTCACCTGTCACAACGAGTCTGAATTCGTGGAAAGAGTGAAGGACATACCGAGCTGCGGGTACATCCTGAAAGATGCCGGTGAATTCGTACTGGTCGAATCGGTACGGTCCGCTCTCAACCTGTACAGATCATCGGGTGAAGCTTGCACCCGGAAGTATGAACGCATCGTGGAGAATACGAATGAACTGATCAGCGAAGTGGACGAAAATGACACTATTGTCTTCGTCAATTCGCAGCATGCAAGAATCCTGGGATACTCCCCGGATGAATTAATCGGCAAACCAGTTGAAACACTTGTCCATCCCGACGATCTGCCGCAAGCCACTGAACGGTACCATGCAATCCGCGAGGAAGTTTCCTCCACTCTGGAGCTTATCCGTTTCCGCCACAAGAACGGAACGTACCGTACATTCGAATGCCGCGGCACTGTGTATGTGAACAACAGCGGGGAGAAGGCAACCATCATCCTCTCCAGGGATATTACCGAGCAGAAGGAAGCCGAACATGCCCTTCGCACCAGCGAGGCCCGTTTCGCCGCATTCATGGAACACTTCCCCGGGGCTGCCTTTATCAAGGACCGGGAAAACAGACTCCTTTACTGCAATCAGCTCTACGCTTCGATGCTGAACACAAGCCCTGAACAGCTCATCAACGCTGCCGGCATGGAGCAGGTCCCGGCCGATTTACAGGAGACCTATGAACGGGAGAACCGGGAAGTCATTGAGGAAAACAGGATCCTTACCGCCGAGAGCGTCTTCCCCTGGAATGGAAAAGATACCTACTGGTTGACGTATAAATTTCCCATCCGCGTCGGTGATGAAAGTCTCCTGGGAGCGATCAGTATAGAGATCACCGCCCAGAAGGAAGCCGAACAGCGTCTCAAAAAGGCCCTCGATGAGAAACAGTACCTCATGCAGGAACTCTCCCACCGTGTTAAAAACAATTTTCAGATGGTGAAGTCCCTTCTGAGTATTAAAGAGCGGGCGGCTGGTATTGACCTGGGGGAAGTGACGAAACAGATCGACACCATCAGGATCATACACGAAAAACTCCACGAGAATGACGGCACGGGTCCTGTGAATTTTGATGAGTACTGCAGTGTCCTGCTGGAAAATATCTTCTCCTCGAGCCCGATTCAGCCGGTCAAAGTCGAAGCATCTATCCCCCGCATACAGTTCGACGCTAAGACTGCTATGACTCTCGGCCTCATCATCAATGAACTTGCCACGAACTCGGTCAAGTACGGATTTACCCATGATGTGGAGGCGCGCTTTATAATCGCTCTGAAAGAGCTCGGAGACGGCAATTCATACCGGCTCACCGTCTCGAACACCGGGAACCCCTTTCCTGAAGAGATTGATTTCGGGAACCTGAAATCAATTGGCCTGCAGCTTATACAAATCATGGTGCAGCAGTTGGATGGGGAGCTCGCAGTTACCCGCCGGCCGCATCCCGTTTTCAGCATCGAATTCCCCCATCAATAGATCTTTGCCGCGGACCCGATTGCTATTCCGGCCGTTTTCATCGTCTCCTGAAGTAAAATTTGCCCTCCCTCATGGATATGTTTACACTATCACTTGAACACGGAGAAGCATAGGATGAAACTATTCAGTCTCTTGCAGCGGAAGGGCAGACGGCGTTTCGCCCGGTACCGGCAGATCCTATCGATCCTAGCAGTCCATGGATTCGGGGAAATCGTACATCAGACCGGAGTGGGGCAAATCCTGCGGACGCTTCGGCGCCTTTTCCGGCGGAAGAACAGAGATCAACACACCGGAGGACAGACTTCTATCGATCAGACATCAACCTGGGTACGCATCCGTATGGCCATCGAGGAACTTGGTCCCACCTTCATCAAGTTCGGGCAGATCCTCAGCAACCGGCCGGACCTGATCCCCCGGGAACTGCAGGATGAACTGGAGAAGCTCCAGGAAAATGTTGCTCCCTTCACCGCGGAAGAAGCGATTGAAATAGTGGAGCGGGAACTGGGAGAAGGCGTCGATACGCTTTATCAAAGCTTCGACAGGAAGCCCTTCGCGGCAGCTTCGATCGCCCAGATTCACCGGGCGGTTCTACCGGACGGTAAAGAAGCGGCAGTGAAGGTCCAGCGGCCGGGCCTCCAGGAAATGGTGGAGATCGATGCCGATATCTTCCGGGAGCTGGCTGCTCTTATAGAGCATCACTTCCCGGAGACCATTCAGGCAGGGCCCCGCGAGCTGGTGGCGGAATTCGAACGGGCCATGCGGCAGGAGCTCGACTTCCGCCGTGAGAGCGCTTCGATCGAGCGGTTTGCCGCTCAGTTCGGAGATGATGAACGGCTGATGATCCCGCAGGTCTACCGGGAGCTCAGCAGCCGCCGGGTCATAACGATGGAATACATCAACGGCCGTCCACTGTCGTCTTTTCTCGATCTCCAGGAAAAATCTGCGGGCCGCCCGGCGATGCAGGAGGACGAAACCGGCGCTGAAGGTACCCGTATAGCCGAGATCGGCGCCGAGCTGACGCTCAAGCAGATCTTCACCCACGGTTTTTTCCATGCGGATCCCCATCCCGGCAACATCTTCGTCCTCGAAGACGGAAGGCTCTGCTACCTGGACTTCGGACTTACGGGCAGCCTTATCCAGCGGGACCTCGAGACGGTCAGCGCCCTCCTCATCAGCATCATCGAACGGAACGAACAGAAAGCCGCCCGGGCGGTAGTGAAACTGTCCGGCTGCCGGGACTACGACACCGCCCGCAGTATCGAACGGGACATCGCCGAGCTGATCGACCGATTCCAGAGCACCCGGGCCGGAGATTTTTCCTTCACCTCCCTCCTGGCGGACCTCGTGGAGATCCTCGTCAACAAGGGGCTGCGGCTGTCTCCCGACCTCTTTCTCCTGGTGAAGGCGCTGATCACCATAGAAGGGGTGGCCACCGCCCTGGATCCGCAGTTCGACTTCTCCTCCCATCTCCAGCCTTTCGCCAGGGAGCTCGTGCAGGAGCGCTTCAATCCCGAGCGGATAAAAAAACACATTTCCACCGCCGCCGGAGATTACAGCGATCTGCTCCAGAGCATCCCCGGGGACTACTACCGAATTGTCGACTCAATCGCATCAGGACAAGTCCGTCTCTCGGTGAACGAAGAGAGCCTGACCCCCATACGGCACACGATTCTCCAGGCGAGCACAGCCATCGTCTTCGCCCTCGTCCTGAGCGCCCTGATCATCGGTTCGGCGGTTATCGTGCACTCCCGGGTTCCCCCGCTCTGGCATGAGATCCCGGTGATCGGCATCGTCGGCTTCGTCGCCGCCGGACTGCTGGGATTCTGGCTGTTGATAAAGATCATCCGGACAGGGGGAATGTAGGTCCCTGAGGGAGATGTATGAATTGGGTCCCGGTGTGCGGTCTATCCTGAATTACCGCGTTTTTTTCGATCCCCCATAATACCCTCCTCCTCCGCGGAAATATATGATCCACTGGTCTTCAAAGGGCATTCGCAGGAGGGTGTCGGCGTGGTTCCAGGCGATACCGATGGTGAGGTTCCCGAGGTAGTTCAATCCGAATATATCAAGGTAGGTAAAAAAGGGGTAATTGTACAACGACAGCTCCACTTTCCCGCCGGGTATGATACTGTCGTTGAATTCACACAGGGATCCTCTTGCAGTCAGCCGGAAGCTCATGTCCTTACCGGATTGCCGGACATCCCTGATGAGGGGAAGAGTGAAGCCTGCATCGAGATGTGCCTCTCCCAGACCGATGGATTCGCTGTCGATCCCCAGTTTTGCTCCGGCGTCGACATCGATGCCGGGCAATGGTTCCCAGGCAATTCCGGCGCCGGGTCTGAACGAACCGGCCCGCCCGAGATACTGGAACACGGGCCCCGCCTTCATTCCCGTCGCGGCCAGATCGAAGAGCTTCTCCGCGGCGAGCTGTTCAATATACTCCGCTGAGATCATCGTATCAAGATTCCATCCGTTCAGGGAAAAATCAGCATAGACACGGTCGAAGCTCGTCTCTTCAGTAATCACACCTTCTGAGTCACTCTCGTAGGCAAAGAGATTCGATCCATCGTCAATCATGGGCTCGACAAGGAGGACTCCCCCGAGGGTCAACCGGTCCCAGCCCCTGCGGGCCTGTACACCGAACAGAGCATACCCGGAGAGCCAGTTCAGGAAGGTCTCGTCGCCGAATACAGGATAATCCTGTTTGGTGGCGGTATCCATATTGAAGGTAAAAAAACTCGGCAGGAAAAGTGCCCGAAACGACACATCTCCGGTTTGAAACAGCCGGGCATAGAAAAAGCCGTCGATTCCCATGAAAGTCCCACTGAGGTTTCCCTCCGTGGAAGGAATAGTGCTGGATCGGGTATTGAAATCGACGTCGAATATTCCGTACAGCACCGGGTCCTGTTCGTCGATGTAGTCGTTGTACATGGAAATGACCCTGGGCAGGCTTACCGCCGCCAGGCTGGTCTCCAGGTATTCGGCGGGGTCTATACTCTGGGACCAGACTTGCACACCGGGAAGCGTCAGGACCATCACGAGACACACAAGTGACTTCAAGCTTGCTTTACTCATGCCATCCTCCTGCATCTTACAATCACGTCTGCTCTGTCGGTAAGTATACACCTTTTTCCGATCTCGAGGAGAAAAGTTATCCTGCTGGTGCAGACATTTGCAGTGTCGCTGCGGCGATGGCTGTGATACTATTATCCGGGATTATTTATCTTCAGCCGCTGAGATTCAGCCGGCACGGAAAGAGGTCAAAATGAAAATAGGAAACGTTATTACAAAACCTGGCACTATTCAATATGGACTATACGAAACCTTTGCCCATCCTACGGGCGAACGGGAGGACCTTCCCCTCATCATCGCCGAAGGCTCCAAAGAGGGACCCTGTATCTGGCTGACCGCTGCTATCCACGGTGATGAACACGCCGGCCCACTCGTGATTTATCGCCTGCTGGAGGACGTTCTGGAGCACGGTCTGCGAGGTACCGTTGTTGCACTGCCGGTACTGAATCCGGCCGGACTGCGGCAGAAGACACGTAAGTCATTCTACGACGACACGGACCCCAACCGCCTCTGGCCGGAGAGGCGGAAGCCGGCATCGGAGGAGTCCGGCTCGGACGACAGAGGATCTTCCCGCACAAAGGACAATCCCCGACCTCTCTCACCTCTCGAACGGGTATATGCGAAGCTCTACGAAGATGTGAGCGCTACAGCGGATTATCTCATCGACTTCCACTGCTTCAATGTGGGTGCGCTTTCCTTTGCCTTTCGGGACCGGGTCCTGTACGATCCTGATCATGAAAGGGACGCCGAAGCCCTGTCCGGGAAGATCGACCAGATGCTCGCCGCCTACGGCCACACGACTATCTGTGAATACTCATCCGACCGGTACCTCGAAGAGAAGCTCCACCGTTCGGTAGCCGGCTCGGTGCTGCTCTTCGCGGGCATTCCGACTTTTACCGCGGAACTCGGCACCAACATCGTTCCCGATCCGGGCATCGTGGAAGCCGCCGCGGCCGGTACGAGAAACGTCATGCGCTGGGCGGGAATGCTCGACGGACAGATGGAGCCGATTAATACCACAAGGGTGATCGATCCCGGCTACATGGTTCGCCGGGACCGCACGCCGGTGGTGGAAGAGTCCTGTATCGTACGTCATCTGCTGGAGCCGGGTGACTTTTTCAAGAAGGGGACGCCCCTTGCGGAGCTTATGGATATTTGGGGCCGGCCGATGGAGCCGAAGGTCCTGTACGCCGAGTCGGACGGCTTTGTTCTCTGCCGGTCGGAGGGAATCACCTTCTACCCGGGCCAGTACCTGTATACTCTGGCGGTGCGGGATGATTTTCCCCTGACCGGGCCGTATCCCCGGACCTGCTGAAAAGCCCGGCAGCGCCGGCCCGGCTGCGCAGAACCAGATAAAAAGTTTACCGCGCCGGAACACGCCCGGCACGCCGTCGGTGCGGCAGCCCGCGCCCCTGCCTATTTCGCCTCCTGATAGAGGTGGCAGGCCACCCTGTGTCCCGGTTCCACCTCGACGGAGGGTGGATAGACCTCCCGGCAGATGTCCATGCACTCGGGACATCGTGGATGGAAATGACAGCCCCGGGGCGGGTTGATCGGTGAAGGAACGTCGCCGAGAAGCACCCGTTTGCCCCGGTCTTTGCGCGGATCGATTCCCGGGGAGGCTTCGAATAAAGCTTTCGTGTAGGGGTGGAGATGATTCTCAACGATGACTTCCTTATCCGCCAATTCAACGATCCGGCCGAGATACATCACCAGAATACGGTCGGAAATGAACTCCACCACCGAGAGATCATGAGCGATAAAGATGTAGGTGAGATGATACTTCTCCTGCAAATCCTTGAGCAGGTTCAGGACCTGGGCCTGAATAGAGACATCCAGAGCCGACACCGCCTCGTCGCATATGACCAGTTCGGGGTTGAGAGCCACTGCCCGTGCCAGACCGATCCTCTGACGCTGTCCTCCGCTGAACTGATGAGGATATCTGCGGCGGTAGCGGGTTGTCAGTCCCACTTCGTCGAGGAGCTCGTCCACCCGCCGGGAGATCTCCTCGTGGCCGCCCATATTGTGGATTCTGAGGGGCTGGGCCAGAATACTCTCAATCCGCTTACGGGGATTGAGGGATGAAAAAGGGTCCTGGAATACCATCTGCATGGTCCGCCGCATCTCCTTGACGCCCCGCGGATCGAGTTCGAACACATCCCGGTTCTTGAACAGGACCGATCCGTCGGTTTTATCGTAGAGGCGCATGATGGTTTTCCCCAGGGTCGATTTCCCGCAGCCCGACTCTCCGACGATCCCCAGGACCTCCTCACGGTTCACGTCGAAGCTCACATCGTCCACCGCTTTGAGCCAGCTGCTTTCACTCATCAGTTTGGATGATTTTATCTCGAAATGCTTCCTGAGATTCTTCACTTCAAGCAGTTTTTCCATTGCTACAATCCTCTCTACGAAAAATCCAGCTGATCGGCGAAGTGGCAGTACACCTCGTGATTTTCCCCGATCACTCTTCGCTCCGGGAACTCCCGCCGGCAGATGTCCCGGGCGTAGACACAGCGGTTCTCGAAGGGACAGCCGTTGTGCAGCTTCAGGAGATTCGGCACCACCCCCGGAATCGCTTCGAGCCGGTCTCTGCCCCGGTACTTTTCATTCGCCGGAATGGAGTTGAGCAAACCGACGGTGTAGGGATGCTGAGGATGCTCGAATATGTCGTTGATATCGGCTTCCTCCACCTTTTTCCCCGCATACATCACCACCACGTGATCGGCAGTCTCCGCCACCACCCCCATATCGTGGGTAATGAGCAGGAGCGACATCTTCACCCTTTGCTGCAGTTCGTTCATGAGCTGCAGGATCTGGGCCTGTATCGTCACGTCGAGGGCGGTAGTCGGTTCGTCGGCGATCATCAGCCCCGGATCGGGCGATGCCAGGGCCATGGCGATCATGACCCGCTGCCGCATCCCGCCGGACAGCTCGTGAGGATAGCTCGTAATCCGCTTCTCCGGGGCGGGAATGCCCACCATTTTGAGCAGTTCCACCGCGCGTTCATAGGCCTCGGATTTTTTTATCTTCTCATGGGTAAGGAAGACTTCGACGATCTGTTCCCCCACCCTGAAGACCGGGTTGAGGGAGGTCATGGGCTCCTGGAAAATCATCGAGATCCGGTTGCCCCGGATGGAGCGCATCCGCCGGTCCGAATAGGCGAGGAGGTCCTCACCTTCGAAGAGGATGCGGCCCGATTCGATCCGGCCGGGTTTGGAGATCAGCCGCATGATGGAAAGGGAGGTCACCGATTTGCCGCAGCCGGACTCCCCCACCAGGGCCAGGGTTTTCCCCTTTTCAATCCGCAGAGAGACATCGTTGACAGCCTTCACCACTCCCTTCTGAGTGTAGAAAAAGGTGCGGAGATTTTCCATCTGCAGGACCGTGTTCGTTTTCCGGCCGGCGACATTCACATCGATCGCTTCACTCATTGCTCTACTCCTTCAGGCGGGGATCGAGAACGTCCCGCAGACCGTCGCCAAAGAGGTTGAATCCCAGCACGGAGATGAGAATGGCCACGCCGGGGAAGGTCACGACCCACCAGGCTGAAGCCACGAACTGCTTGGCCGATGAGAGCATCAGGCCCCACTCGGGTGTCGGCGGCTGGGTCCCCATTCCGAGAAAGGAGAGGGCCGCGGAGGACAGGATGGCACCGGCGTATCCCAGGGTAGCCTGGACGATAATCGGCGACAGGCAGTTCGGAAGAATCGACTTGAACATCAGCTCGAAGTTGGAAGCCCCGAGGGAGCGTTCGACGATGATGTAGTCGCTCTCCTTCTCCGCCAGGACACTGGAACGGACGATCCGTGCGTAACGCGGGATGCCGACGATTCCGATGGCGATCATCGCGTTCCGCAGGGACGGCCCCAGGGTGGCGACTATGACCAGTGCCAGCAGAATGTATGGGAAGGCGAGCATGATGTCGATGAGCCGCATAATGAGAATATCAAACACGCCTCCGTAGTAGCCCGCGATCAATCCCAGAAAGACCCCGAAGACCAGCCCAATGGAGACCGTGATAGTCCCGATCATGAGGGAGATCCTCGCTCCGTAGATGATCCGGGAGTAGAGGTCACGGCCGAAGTCGTCCGAACCGAGTATATAACCGTTTTCCATGGGCCTCGAGAGCCGCAGGTCGATGTTCTGGGCGATAGGATCGTGGGTTGCAAGGAGAGGAGCGAAGACGGCTACCAGAATGAAAATCACTATGATGAAGAGGCCCAGCATGGCCGACTTGTTTTTCCTCAGGAGAAGCCAGTTCTCGTAGAGAAGCGAATTCTCCAGGCGGCTCTGCCTGGTATCTGCAGTCTGTTCAATCGTACTCATGGCTAATACCTTATCTTCGGATTGAGAAGAGTGTACAACACGTCCACCGCCAGGTTGATCACGACGAATACGATGGCAATGACCATCACCCCTCCCTGGATCGCCGGTATGTCCCGGGCATTCATGGCCGAGAAGAGCCAGCGCCCCAGTCCCGGCCAGGAAAAAATCTCCTCCGTCAGCACCGCCCCCGCCAGGTTGAAGCCGAACTCGATACCGATGACCGTAATCACCGGCAGGAAGGCGTTCTTGAGGGCATGTTTGTAGATCACCACCCGTTCGGCAAGTCCCTTCGACCGGGCCGTCCGGATGTAGTCCTGCCGCAGCACCTCCAGCATGGAAGAGCGGGTAACTCGTGCTATGATCGCCAGGGGTACCGTCCCCAGGGCGATGGCCGGCAGGATGATATGGTGCAGTGCGGACAGAAAGTACTTCATGCTTCCGGTCCTGAAAAAATAGATCAGCCCGTCCAGAAGATAAAAATGGGTTATGGGGGAAAAGATCAGACGGATACCCATCCTTCCCCCGGTTGGAAAGAGATTCAGGTTCACCGAGAACACCATGATCAGGATGAGCGCCAGCCAGAAGACCGGCATCGACACCCCCACCAGGGCGCCGAACATGGCCCCGTAATCCAGGGCCGAATACTGTTTCGAGGCGGATATCACCCCCGCCAGTATCCCGAACACCGTCGAGATAATGATCGCCACGATCGACAGTTCAATCGTCGCCGGGAAACGGGCAAGGATCTCCGAAATAACCGGTTCCTGGGTCTTCAGGGATTTCCCGAAATCCAGCGCCGTCACGTGCTTGAGATAGACCAGATACTGCGTCGTCAGCGGCTGGTCCAGCCCCCATTCATGCCGCAGCTCCGCCACCGCCTCCGGAGTGGCCCGCGCGCCCAGAGCCAGCCGGGCGGGATCCCCTGGAGCCAGGGACATCATGAAGAAGACGATGGTGATGATCCCGAGGATGGTGGGAATGAGCAGCAGCAGCCGTTTGAGAATGTATTTCGTCATACCAGTCTCCTGAGAGAAGGTCGTTCTTCGGAAAAAAAGAGGTCCCGCCCGACCGGGCAAACATGCAGCCCGGCCGGGTACGAGGACCTCCGTGATTTTACTTTTTAGTCAACAAGCCGCACATGCTTCAGTACGAGTTTTCCTGTCGGGTAGGGAATGTACCCTACTACCCGGTTGCGCATCGGCATCGAGTCGACCACGTAGGCCAGCATGATAATGGGGGCCTCTTCGTGGAGGATCTCCTGGGCCTGTTCATAGAGCTCGGCACGATCTTCAAGACTGGTGCGCTTCTTGGCCTGAGTGACGAGATCGATGTACTCATCGTTGTACCAGCGGGCACTGTTGAGGTAGCCCTCGGTAAACAGATTGTACAGGAAGTCGTCCGGATCGCCTTCACCGGTCCAACCGGTCATGCAGAGATCGAACTCACCCGCATCGACCTTGTCCCAGTAGGTACCGATATCGTAGGAGATGATGTCCGCGTCGACTCCCACCGCGGCCAGCTGTGCCTGCATGATCTCGGCAACCTTCATGCCGTTGGGATTGTAGGGCCTGGACACCGGCAGAGCAAACAGTTCGCATTCGAAACCATCCGGGTAGCCGGCTTGCGCCAGAAGAGCTTTGGCTTTCTCGGGATCGTATCCGTACGGTTTTATATCTTCATTGTACGACCACATGTCCTTGGGAAGGGGAATGTGTCCCGGTGAACCGAGAACCCCGTAGACGCCCTTGATAATTTCATCCTTGTTGATGGCGTGGTTCAAGGCCCGCCGTACACGCACGTCGTCAAACGGCGCCTTTTCCACCTGGAAGCAGACGTAGCCGATAGAGTAGATCTCGCTGAAGTCCACTACGACGTTGGGGGCGGTCATGAGCTGGAGCAGGTTGTCGTAGTCCGGCGGTTCGATCATGTCGACCTCGCCCTTCTTGAGCGCCAGGCTGCGGGCGGTCGGATCGGGATAGACCTTCATGATGAGTCTCTGCACTCCTGCAGGTTCTCCCCAGTAGTCATCGAACCTCTCGAGAGTTACACGGTCGTCCTTGATCCATTCGACGAACTTGAAGGGACCGGTGCCGACCGGCTGCTTCTTGAAGTCCTCTCCGAGCTTCTCCGCCGCGGTGGGCGAAACGATGGAGGTAAAGTAGAGGGCAAAATTGTACATAATGGAGGTGTCCAGCTCATTGAGGAGCACCTTTACCGTGTAGTCATCCACCTTCACTACATCTTTGATCACTCCCGGATCCTTGAGGGTTCCATCCTCCTCGTAGCGGGGCGACCAGCCCTTGGAACTCCAGTATTTCCAGGGCCCGTACTGGTGGAAGGGATGGTCCTTGTCCAGCTGCCGCATGAAGGAGAAGACGACCGCGTCGGCGTCCATCTCGGTCCCATCGTGGAACTTAACCCCTTCCCTCAAGTAGAAAGTGATCTCCAGTCCATCGTCGGAGATCTCCCAGTCCTCAGCCAGGGCAGGCGCCAGGTTGGTCGTCCCCGGTTCGTAGGACAGGAGCGATTCGAAGATCTGGGTGGTTACACCCGAGGATCCTCCTTCGTCGACAGCACCCGGATCCAGAGCGATTGCAGGCTGCCGCTTGCCGAATACAAGGGTTCCACCGCCTTCCTCCGCGGCAGTCTCAGCCTCGCCTCCGGCGAACACCAACGCAGCGGCGATGACCAGCAGAAGAGATACGAACAACAGTTTTTTTAGATTTTTCATCTAGTACGTCCTCCTTTTTTATATGTAGGATTAAATGGTAAAGCATAAAATCCGATCACACAAGCTTTATTTTTTTACGAAAAGAAAGAAAAAAATGATGGAAGAGAGAGGCTGCATCAGCAGGAACATTTCCGGCGCGTCGCCCGGTTCACACTGCATGCCGGGAAACTATTTTTGCAGTCAGGCTCCAATTTTATTATCTTTAAAGGAAAGGCAAAGAAAAAAAAGGAGAATAGAATATGAATCTGACAGCATTATTGAAGGAGAGTTTCGGAATAGTCAGGAAGAACCTGCTGACGGCCCTGCCGCTGCTGGCAGTCTCGGTGCTCATTCTGCTGCTCTCATTGATTTTCACCGGATCAATGACCCCCTTCGAACACACGTACATGATGGGGAAAATATCTCCGGAAGCGGCGGCCGCGGGTGAGACCGGGTTCAGCTTCTTCGGAACCTTCGTGCTGATGTTCATCGGCAGCGTACTCGTCCTGCTCGCAGGCGGCATGACTACCGCCATGGTGGACCAGTCGATAAAGGAAGAAGGGACCGGCCTCAAGTCGGGATGGAACCGTACCATAGGCCGGATCGTCCCCCTTCTGATCACCTCCGTTCTGGTAGGCCTTCTCACCGGGGTGGGTTTCATACTCCTGGTCATTCCCGGCATTATCATCGCCTTCCTGGTGATGTTCGCCCTGCCGGCAGTCATGATCGATGAGTCCGGAGGATTCGAAGCGATATCAGTCTCTGCCAGAACCGCACTACGCAATCTCAAGACCACGGTGATCCTCTTTCTGATACTCATCGCTCTGGGAGTACTCTTTGGTATCGTCACCACCGTCATCGGCCTGATCCCTGTCGCCGGCCCCATTATCGATGCGGTCATTTCCGCCCTCTACGGCGCATTTATGACGGCATTCATCGTCCTGGCCTACGAGGGTATCAAGGCCAATCCGGATAACCCGCCGGAGGTTGAAGTATAAGCCGAAATTCGATCTCTAAGCCGGCTGCCGGCCAATAAGTGAATCGTGCAGCGCCCGGGCCTGTCTGACGCCAGGCCCGGCTGTACCTTGCAGCGCAGCTTCTGGCGTACGATGCCCGCCGCGGCGTGTTTTCCACGCCCCGGTTTTTTCCTAAATATATATAAAATATATTATATTCACACTTCCTTCACATTCCTCCTCTATCTTTCTCTGTAGACAGAATGCAATTACCAGGAGGAATACACTGATGAAGAAAAACAGAATCATGATTATCGGAGCAGCCTTGCTGCTTATTGGGGCAGCGGCTATGCCGCTGTGGGCGCAGAATTACGGACGGAGCAGCACGGACCCGGATTCCGGTAGTGCAGCTCGTGCTGATCGAACCGGCGGGGCTTACCGCTCGGAACAGACCCTGGACATCGAGTCGGTGATTGCCGGCATCGAACCGGGAACTCTGACTGCTGATGAGGAAGCAGGAATCCTTCTCATGCGTGAGGAGGAGAAGCTGGCAAGGGATGTCTATCTGACTCTGGCTGAGAAGTGGAACATACCCGTCTTCGCCAATATAGCCCGGAGTGAAGAGACCCACATGGAAGCCATGGAAATGCTGATCGACCGGTACGGTCTGAACGATCCGGTCGACGAGGCGAGCCTGAAGTCCCGGGGCAGCTACAGCAATGAGGAGTTCAACGTGCTGTACGCCGATCTTGTCAAAAGAGGGTCGCAGTCCCTGCAGGCAGCCATGGAAGTCGGTGCGCTCATCGAGGACCTCGACATTGCCGACTTGCAGCGCCTGATCGAAGAGAGCGGCAATGACGACATCAAAATCGTCTATCAGAACCTGCTCAAAGGATCCCGGAACCATCTTCGGTCCTTCTACCGGCAGATCAGCCGCGCCGGCACTGGATACAACCCCGAATATATCTCGCAGGGCGACTTCAACCGGATCGTCTCAAGCCGGAACGAGAACGGAGTGATCAGCGATCCCGCTTTTATCTTCTAAAGAAAAATATCCTGTCACCAGTGGCGGGCGGTACGGCCCGCCGCTATACTTGTATGCGGAGGAAAAATAATGGAAAAAAAGAAGCGCCGGCTCTCAAGGAAGAAAGTCGCCCGGATAAGAACGGGCGTCCAGATTTTCTTCCTCGTTCTCATCGCCGTGATCGCGGTCAACCACACCCTGTCGGAATCCGGCGGCGGGATCCCCTTCATTGCTGAAGCATCGCTTCACGCGGTGTGTCCATTCGGAGGCGTCGTGTCGATCTATCAGTTCGCCACGGTAGGCGACTTCGTCAAGAAGACCCACGAGTCGAGCTTTATCCTGATGCTCATTGTTTTTGCGCTTGCCATAGCCGCCGGACCTGTATTCTGCGGCTGGATCTGCCCCTTCGGCACGGTACAGGAGTGGATCGCGAAGCTTGGACGAAAGATCTCAGGCAAACGGTACAATACCTTCGTGCCGCCCCGGGTCGATAAAGTACTGCGGTACCTGCGCTACGCTGTAGCCGCCTGGGTTCTGTACGTTACGGCCCGTAGTGCGCAGCTCATCTTTGCGGATTACGATCCATACTTCGCACTGTTCAACTTCTGGACCGGTGAAGTGGCGGTCACCGCCTTTATCGCACTGGCGGCGGTCCTTCTGCTCTCGCTCTTCATAGAACGCCCCTTCTGCAAGTACGCCTGTCCGTACGGCGCAGTCCTCGGGATTTTCAATCTATTCCGAATCTTCGGCATCCGGCGTAATTCTGTCACCTGCATCGACTGCAAGGCCTGCGACCGCGCCTGCCCGATGAATATCACCGTCTCAACCGCCGACAGAGTCAGGGACCACCAGTGCATCAGCTGTCTCAAATGCACCAGCGAACAGGCCTGCCCGGTGCCGGACACGGTGGAACTCATGACTGGACGCTTCGCAGTTTCGGGCCTTGCCTCGGCCGGTTCCCGGGAGGTGACATCATGAAGTTGAGATCAGCACACATCGCAGTTATAACCGTAGTCTTCGTGTTCGGGGGTATTTTTATCAGCATGATACTTGGCGTCTGGCGGACCGAGAGTTCCAAAGTCCCCGCCGCCTACACCGAAGGTGAGTTTGCCGGAGAGTACAACCCCGCCGACATCCGCGGTTCCTACACCTTCGAGGATATTGAGAAAGCCTTCAACGTCCCGGTTGAGGCCCTCGCAGCAGCATTCGGTTTCGAAGCTCAGGACAATCCGGGATCCACGCAGGCCAAGATCTTTGAAGAGATCTTCGGAGAGATCGACGGGAAGGAGATCGGCACCGACAGCGTGAGGCTCTTTGTGGCCCTCTATGCGGGACTGCCCTACACCGCCGAGGAGAGCACCGCCCTGCCCTTCCGTGCCGTTGAAGTGCTGACCCGGGAAGGGCGCATTGACGGCGCGACCGCCGATGAGATCCGGCAAAAACACGGGGTCGAACTGGGCCTTGACATGATGGGGCCTGGCGCGATGGAGACAACCGGGGAGACAGCCGGAGCCGTCGACGAACCCGCCGGCACCGATACCCACGATGAAGCCGACGAAGATACCGCTATCAAGGGCAAGACCACCTTCCGCGATCTGATGGACTGGGGCCTCAGTGAGGAGGAGATCGAAGAGGTGATCGGCATGCCCATGGGTCCTGCCAACCAGGCGGTGCGTGACTTCTTCATCGAACAGGGCATCGACTTCGGATCCTATAAGGAGGAGCTTCAGCGACGGCTGGATGAGAAGTAGATCGCGAAAGGACTGATACTCTTAACGAACGGAAGATATTCGGATATAGTACCGGGAAGGATCAAGCAGACTCACGGAATCATTGATGGGAAATACCGGCCGCCTGAAAAACCGAATAAAGAACATTATCTCCAGCGGACTATCTGATGATCCCGATCTGGAATTATACCGGAGAATTATTCTTCTGAATGTTCTTCTCATCACCGCCTGGATTTTTCTCATGCTTCTCGGCATCCTTGCCTTCATTCAGAGGAATATAATTCTGGGAGGCATGGATGCGGGCATGCTGATCTTTCTCATTCTTCTTTTCTGGTACCTGCATAATTCAAAGAACATCTCCCTGGCAAGTAAAATCGGGGTAATAAGTATCGGGATCTTCTACTTCTTTCTGTTCTTCTACGGCGGCGTGAATCAGACGGCCTTCGTGTGGCACTATACCTATCCCATTGTATCGATCTTTCTCCTCGGGAACATGTGGGGTTCAGCAGCTGCCTTCGGCCTGCTGTTGCCGGTACTCGTTGTGTTCGCCGTCGGGGATCGTGTGCCCTGGTTCCCCGTGTACAAACTCGACCTTATCCTGCGATTTGTTCCGTCATATATCTCGACCTACCTGCTCGCTTTTTTCATGGAGAGAACACGATCGCTTATACAGCACCGACTGGGCAGGGCGAACCGCGAGCAGCAGACCCTGATCGAAGATCTCGAAGCAGCGAGGAATGAGCTGCGGGAAATGTCTATCAAGGATGAACTTACCGGTTTATACAACCGGCGGTACTTCAATGAGATCTTTTTCCTGGTATCAAAACGTTCAAGCCGTCTCGGGGATGTATGCGCCGCGCTCATGATTGATATTGACTTTTTCAAGAAATACAATGACCGCTACGGACATCTTGCGGGAGATGATGTCCTGAAGCAGTTCAGCAGCATCCTGACAGCATCAATCCGCAGGGAGACTGACTTTGTATTCCGCTATGGAGGCGAAGAGTTCATCATCATCCTGACCAGGACCAACCGGCGGACCGCGGAGGAAATCGCCGGGAAGGTCTTCAGGAACCTCAAGGGAGCACACATTGAGCACGCAGACAGTTCCACAGGCCTTCTCACTGTAAGTATCGGTATTGCATTGAACGATCCGGAAGAGGTAAGCACCGAAATTGAACTGGTAAAGCAGTCGGACCGCGCCCTTTACCACGCGAAGAGAGCAGGACGCAACCGCTACATCGTGGCGAATGATATGCAGCCCTCCAGTTGAAAGATCCGGATCCGGGCAGGCGGGCACTGTCCCCCACGGCCGCTTCGAAAAAATCCTTGCAATGCACACCTCAGATGATATGATATTTATAGATAAAAATTAAGAAGCCTGCGCTGAACTCTAAACATCTTGGCTCTGCAGCCTTTGTCCAATGTACCACTTATATGGCTTGGGAGAAAAACTTCATGTCAAAAAAAATAATCCTGCTCTGTCTGCTCCTAATCGTGGTTTTCGGAACATTCGCCGAAGAAAAACGGATTGCCCTGGTCGACTTCGTCGTCCACAGCCGGAATCCCGACTACGAGTTTCTCGGGAAGGGGATCTCCGAGATGATTGCCGTTGAGCTCGCCAAGTCGCCCGGCATCAGCCTGGTGGAACGGGAAGAACGTGTCGAGTTGTTGAATGAGATAAAATTCGCTCTCACGGGACTCGCGGAGGACAAGCAGAAGCAGATCGAGGTGGGGAACATGCTCGCCGCCGATCATCTCGTCTTCGGTGAGATCGTGGACATGACGCCGCAGCTGTTGATCAGCATTCGTATGACTGAAGTGGAGTCTGGAGAGGTGGTTTTTCGTGAGAAGCTCGCCGAGCGGCCGGGAAGCTATGAGTACATAACCGGCTACTTTGCCTCAGCAATACTCGACCACTTCGACGTGAGGGTGGCCAGGAGCACCGAGAAGAAGACAGATGAGAAGCAGGAGAAAAAGGAAGAAGCGGTAGTGGCCTTCTCACGAGCCATCGAGGCCTATGACCGGAATGAAGAGGAAGAGGCAAAGAAGGAACTGGTAGAGGCAAAGAAGTTGGAACCGGAATACGAGGCGGCCCAGGTCTACCTGGAGAAACTCGTCTCCAACACTGCTAAATTCAGGTTCCTTCCCGACGCATACTACTTCTACCAGAACCCGGCCATGCTCGGGGGGATGAAAAGAGACAGATTTTTCTCCGGCGCAACCTTGTGGACAGGAACATTCTATTACATGATTTCCGGTGATTCGCACTATCTTGATCTGGGCAACAGCAACTATGTTGGTGAGGGGAATGGACCTGGGCGTGTAGGATACCATTTTCCCGTGGGATCCAAAGGCTGGGGAGTGGGAGTTGAATTCATATACAGCCACTTCAGCGACAAGTATTCGGATACTACCGATTTTGAGAATAACAATGTAACCGAAGGAAGACACTATAGAGGCGGAGCTCTCGGCATTGGTAAAAAATTAGATCTTCTCTCACTTGGGCTTTCTGCTTCATTATTTCAAGAAGACAACAGCGAATGGGGAGGCGACGTGCCGGAAGAGCAGATAGACAGGGCGGCCTATGCTCTCAGCGCGGGTTTATTCTATCCTGCTGATTCATTCACCATAAGCAGCCAGGTCGGCTGGAGTTCGGCGACTTATGATTCCATCAATCCGGATACTCTGGACACCGAGTTCGGCAGGGAAACGCCTCTTTTCTGGCAGAGCGTCCTGGTTTGGGCTCTTAATCCAGGGCGTACCTTTCTCGTGATGAACCAGGTGTCCGATTTTTATATCGAGGAGGGTGATTATTACCTGCGGCTGATGCCGGTAGCCGAACATTACCTGAGCAGGCGATTTTCCCTGCGGGCCGGATTGGAGGGATCCCTTGCTCATCTTCAGGGATCAGACCAGCTGGGATACGGGGGGATGGCCGGATTCACCTGGATCTTCCCCGAATCAGGTTGGGAGATAGATTTCAACATTAACTATCGGCTGAGGCCATCAAGAGTTCTCCGGGGAGAGTTGTATCCCGACTCTTTATATAGTCTGGTAATCTCCAAAGAGGGGATTTTTATTGACAATTAACATTGCGGGTATAAAATTCTCCGGTTTATTCATGTTCATAAAGTTGGGCCGGATTTATTAAGAGCCTAAGAGCAGCTGAACTGGCAGCCTATTCTAGTCAGGATACATATCCGCCGCTTCATTAAAAATTTCTTCAATCCGTTCGATCTCATCCTCACGAAGCTCGAGGAACTCCCGTGTACGGGCACGATTTGACAGTGTACCTTTTCCCTGCCGGAGGAACCGGAACAGGAGATCTATATCTTTCGAAGGCATATCAACAATCGACCCGACACCCTGTTTGAAGCGATCGTATGCTTGCAGAAGCTGCGTCTCGGCCGGCAGTTCCCGTTCTATGGTATCCCGGACACATGAAAACAGGAACTCGGCATACGGTGTCGCATCGAAGAAGCGGTAATAGTCGGCGGTCTCATTCAGTACTTCGACGTTGTTATCCTGTGTTGGACGCCAGTTGATCAGGGGAAGCAGTCTGCCGGAATGCCTCTGTAA
>Ga0272443_10001286_pt1 | contig 37887 bp, 31 predicted proteins | sample SSMAcet12_FD_193581 | JGI IMG/M metagenome (GOLD analysis project Ga0272443, IMG submission 193581) | Marine sediment archaeal communities from Little Sippewissett salt marsh, Falmouth, MA, United States - SSM-Acet-12 | ecosystem: Environmental > Aquatic > Marine > Wetlands > Sediment ...
GGTCGTAGACGCGGCCTTCGTACGGCTCGATCATCTCGACGAGGAGCTTGACGATGCAGCGGGGCGTGTAGAACTCGCCGCCCTTCTTTCCTTCCTTGCTCGCGAACTGACTGAGGAAGTACTCGTACACCCGGCCGAGGATGTCCTTGGAGCGGTTCTCCGCGTCTCCCAGGCCGATGGTGCCTATGAGGTCGACCAGCTCGCCCAGCCGCTGCTTGTCGAGTGCCGGACGGGCGTAGTCCTTGGGCAGAACGCCCTTGAGGGACGGGTTCTCCCGCTCGATGGCGACCATGGCCTCGTCGATGAGCTTGCCTATCTCGGGTAGCTTGGCCTTCTCCTGGAGGAAGGACCAGCGGGCTTCCTTCGGGACCCAGAAGATGTTCTTCATCGCGTAGGCGTCGCGGTCTTCTAGTTCGTTCTCGAGGTGTCCGGGCTCGGCCGTATGCCACGCGCTGCCCGGATCGGTGAGCTCCGCGCGAATGGCCTCGCGTCGTTCTTCGAACGCATCCGAGATGTACTTGAGGAAGATCAGCCCGAGCGCGACGTGCTTGTACTCCGACGGGTCCATGTGCCCGCGCATCTTGTCCGCCGCTTGCCAGAGGGTCTCTTCGAAGCCGAGAGTCGCGCCGTTGTTCTTCGCCATACCTACATCCTACTTCCTTTGCGGGCCCCCCCGTACGAGGTGATCACAACCTGTGCCCACCTCCCTCCTCTCACTCAAACCAAGCAAGTCTAACATCGGATGGGTGTCGCTCCAACTGCGAGTGTGCTGTCGGGGCTTCGCGGTTGGGGCGATCTGCACCGGTACTTCCTTCGCGATGGCGATCACGATTCGGGTCCGGCTTTTCCAGCCCCGAACGTGGTGCTCGGCGCAAGCGATGGGTGCACGCTATTCCCCCACTTCGTCCGCGTTGGCGGCCACGAAACGAGCTTGGGTGACAGGCCATTCAATGAGAGGATTGCTCTCGCCCGATCGGTTGAGCCAATCGAAGAAACGCTGGACGCCATGACGGGTCAGCGTCTCGTCTCTGCACTGCACGATGAACGCGAATTGCACCTCCTGCACGTCGTCAGCGACGAAGGCACCGAACGGGCCGCTGACGATCGTGTCATTCCGGATAACAGCCGATCTTCACCACGCGAAGAAGTGGACGAAGGTTCTACTTGCAGTACGGCGCGCTCCAATCGAGGAGATTCGAACTCGGAGCGCGTCGGCCGAGGCTACAGCACCGCTTCCAGGTCCGGTTCCCAGCGGTTGTGGTAGGTCCGGTCGCACATCTCGGCGACGGCGGCGAGTGGGACGAGGACGTTGCTATTCGCACGCGCCGCCTGCGGCGCGCCGTACCCCCAGGAGCGGACGACCATCCACGTCGATGGCTCACGGTTCGCGGGGTTGTCGGGGATGGCGGTGCCCGCGCCGGTGCCGCCGAGGAACGCGTCGACGTAGGCGCGGTCGGGGTTCAGCCGGCACCAGAGGCCGGCGGTGTGGCGGAAGCCGTCGTACGCCTGATGGATGTGCGGCTTGTCGATCGCGGTCTGCACGTGGTCGGCGGAGGCGAAGACGAGCATGACCTTCAGCTCGGGCAGCACCTGCGCGAGCCGCGGGTAGTTCCCGACGGTTTCGCGAAACGGCCAGTTGGCGGCGGCCTCCTCGGGCGTGGCGAGCGTTTCCGGCCACGTCTCGAGGGTCAGCGCGGCATTGTCGAGCAGCGCCTGAAGGAGATCGGTCGACCAGTAGTCCTTCCCCCACATTGTCGGATGCTTGAACGAGCACAGGTACTCCGCGCGTCCTGCGTCGTCGGAGCGGAACACGGGTCGGCCGTGCTCCGCGGACCAGTCGACGGTCGAGTAGTCGATCGCGATCGAGGTCGGGGTGTAGCCGACAGGGTCGTAGAACGGGTTGTGCACCGGCCGACCGGTGTCGTCGTCCCAGTGCCCCGGTTCGAGTGGGTACATCGCGTCGATCGTCGGGTTCTCCCGCCCGACGAAGAAATCGACGGCTTGGAGGTTCTCGCCGTGGAGAGCGAGCACGTTCGTCGCGGCGATCCCGGAGTGAGAGAAGGCGTACAGACCGGCGACGTCATAGAGGACAGGCACGTCGACCAGTGCGTCGAGCGTGCGGCCGTCGACGTCGGTCGCCTCGCCGGTGGCGAACCGGACGACGTCACGCAGCGCGGCGAGGCAGGCCGGGCCACCGTAGTCGTACGTCCCCTCGCTCGCGATACCGGTTCGCATGTCAGTCTTTCCCGGCCAGAGGTAGGTGACGTACACCGCGCCGAGCGCGGTGGGATCGAGCTCGAATTTGAAGCCGGAGGAGGACGTGAAGAAGCCGGACACGTTGACCACCACCGGCGCGCCGCCGGCGTACCGCGGCTCGCTCGGAGAACGGATCGCGACGGCGATCCGGCCGATCCCTTCGGATGTGACGTACGTTACATTCGCCCCGTCGGGCAGCCCGGCGACCCGCGGAGCAGCGAGCACGATGGCTGCGAAGATGGCGATGCCGATGACCAAGACGTTGCGTTTCGATGGGGCGCTCACGCCAACCTCCTTGCAGATGTGGACTTCCCCCAATCTACCACGAACGCCGGTGGCCGGTTCCATCCGGCGGAATCACGCGGTGCAGACGATCAGCCGAGCACGGCCCCCTCGGATGCAGGACCGACGGCCGCCGCGTAGCGGGCGAGAAGGCCGGTCGTCGCACGAGGAGGCGGCGCGTGCCAGCCCGCGCGCCGGGCGTCGAGCGTCTCGTCGTCGACGTCGAGCGTCAGCGTTCTGGCCGCGATGTCGATCTCGATCGGGTCGCCGTCGGCGACGAGGGCGATCGGCCCGCCGCACGCCGCCTCCGGCCCGATGTGTCCGATCGCCGCCCCGCGGGTGGCGCCGGAGAACCGGCCGTCGGTCAGGAGCGCGACGCGGTCGTCGAGCCCTTGCCCGGAGATCGCCGCCGTGGCGAGCAGCATCTCGGGCATCCCGGGCCCTCCTCGTGGGCCCTCGTAGCGGATGACGACAACGTCCCCCGGCTCGATCCCGCCGTCGAGGATCGTCTCGAGCGCCGTCGCCTCGCCGTCGAACACGCGCGCCGGCCCACGGTGCCGAAGCATTCCATCGACGACGGCGCTCGCCTTGATCACGCAGCCGTCCGGCGCGAGGTTTCCGTGCAGGACGGCGATTCCACCGTCGGAACGGTACGGATCGTCGATCGGTCGAATGACGCTGCCGAACCGCTGGGCCGAGGCGATCGACTCGGCGATCGGCGATCCATCGAACGCAATGGCCGTGCCGTCGAGGAGGCTGGCCTGGAGCAGCTCGGCCATTACCGCCGGGACGCCGCCCGCCTCGTCGAGGTCCTGAAGATGATGGGGTCCGGCCGGGCTCAGCTTGACGAGCGACGGCGTTTGGCGGCTGATCTCGTCGAACCGGCCGAGCGTCAGCCTCTGCCCGGCCTCCCGGGCGATCGCCGGGAGGTGCAGGGCGGTGTTCGTCGAGCCGCCGATCGCCATGTCGACGGCGATCGCGTTGTCGAACGCCGCCTCTGTGAAGACCTCCCGCGCCGTCGTTCCCCGGTCGATGCACGCCAGGATCGCGCGGCCGGCCCGCTTGGCGAGCCGGAGCCGGGCGGCGCTGACCGCCGGGATCGTGCCGTTCCCGGGTGGGGCGATGCCGAGCGCCTCGGCGAGGCAGTTCATCGAGTTGGCCGTGAACAGGCCGGCGCACGACCCGCAGCCCGGGCAGGCGGCGAGCTCGAGCTTTGCGAGGTCCTGCTCATTGAGTCGCCCGGCGCGGACGGCGCCCGCCGCCTCGAACATCGTCTTCACGTCGATCGATTCCCCGTTGTATCGGCCGGCGAGCATCGGTCCGCCGGAAACGAGGATCGTCGGGACATCGAGACGGGCGGCCGCCATCAGCATGCCCGGGACAATCTTGTCGCAGTTCGGGACGAGGACGACGCCGTCGAGCCGATGCGCGGCGACCATCGCTTCGACCGAGTCGGCGACGAGTTCGCGGCTCGGAAGGGAGAACCGCATTCCCTCGTGTCCCATCGCGATCCCGTCGCAGATTGCGATCGTGTTGAACTCGAGCGGCGTTCCTCCGGCACTTTGAATCCCCGCCTTGACCGCCGCGGCGACCCGATCGAGGTGGACGTGTCCCGGCACGATCTCGTTGTACGCGTTCGCGACGCCGATCAACGGCCGCTCGAGTTCCTCGGGCGTCAACCCGGTGGCGTAGAACAGGCTTCGATGCGCGGCCCGCTCGATCCCTCGTAGAACACGATCGCTTCTCATCCTTGGGCTCCTCTCTCACTTGTCGTGGGTGCGAGTGTCTCGCACGGCGTCCGCGATCCGGTCCCCCATCTCGACCGTTCCGATCGGCGACCGGGTCGGGTCCACGAGGTCCGGCGTGCGCCACCCCGCGGCGAGGACTCGCTCGACGGCCCGCTCGACCGCGGCGGCTTCATCCGGAAGCTCCAGGGCGTGGCGGAGCAGCAGGCCGACGGACAGGATCGTGCCGATCGGATTGGCGATCCCGCGGCCGGCGATGTCGGGCGCGCTCCCGTGCACCGGCTCGTAGACGCCCCCCGGGCCGTCCCCGAGCGAGGCGGACGGAAGCATCCCGAGCGAGCCGGCGAGCATCGACGCCTCGTCGCTCAGGATGTCGCCGAACAGGTTCGCCGTCAACAGCACGTCGAACCCGGCCGCGTGGCGAAGGAGCTGCATCGCCGCGGCGTCGACCAGCAGGTGCTCGAGTCGGATGTCCGGGTACTCCGCTGCCACGGTGTTCACCGTTCGTCGCCACAGCCGGCTCGAGGCGAGGACGTTCGCCTTGTCGATCGACGTGACGAATCCGCGGCGCTGACCGGCGAGACGGAATGCGACGTGGGCGATCCGGGCGATCTCCGCTTCGCTGTAGCGCATGGTGTCGTACGCGATGCCGTCGGGGCCCGCTTCCCGTTGCGGACCGAAGTAGATCCCGCCGGTCAGCTCCCGAACGACGAGGAGATCGGTACCCTCGATCCGGTCCGGACGCAGCGGAGACGCGGCGAGCAACGCGGGGAAGGGACGCACCGGACGGAGGTTGACGTACAAGCCGAGCGCCTCGCGCAGGGTGAGGAGACCTTGCTCCGGCCGGACGGCGGCGGTCGGGTCGGCCCACTTCGGTCCGCCGATCGCGCCGAGGAGCACGGCGTCGGCCTCGCGGCAGGCGGCGAGTGCCTCCGCCGGGAGCGGTGATCCGGTCGCGTCGATCGCCCCGCCGCCGACCGGGTGTTCCGTCCAGTCGAAGCGACGGTCGAACGCCTCCCCGACGGCGCGGAGAACCTTGAGCCCCTCGCGAACGACGTCCGGTCCGACGCCGTCTCCGGGAAGAACGGCGATGCGCGCGGTCACGTCCGACCTCCTGTTGACGGGACTGCCACGCCGGCCGGCGTCCGGCAGAGGGCGTACTCCAGCGCGTCGGCCAGCGCGATCCAGCTCGCCTCGATGATGTTGTCGGAACAGCCGACGGTGCTCCACGAGCGGATTCCGTCGCTCGACGTGATCAGCACGCGCGTCTGAGCCGCGGTGCCGGCCTCGCCGTCGAGGATGCGGACCTTGTAGTCGGTGAGCCGGACGGCTTCCAATCGCGGATGAACGGGCAGAAGCGCCTTGCGGATGGCGACGTCGAGCGCGTTGACCGGCCCGTCCCCGTCGGCGGCGGTGTGGATCGTTCGCTCGCCCACGCGCACTTTGACTGTCGCCTCGGCCGCCATCGCGTCGTCGCCGCCGCGAACGAGGACGTGGAAGTCGAGCAGCTCGAACGGCGGGCGGTAGTCGGCCCGCGTTCGCCGGATCATCAGCTCGACGGAGCCGTCGGCCCCTTCGAACTGGAATCCGCGTCCCTCGAGCTCCTTGATCCTGGACAGGACGGTCGCCGCGGTGTTCCGGCCGCCGAACGCGAGGCCGAACTCTTCCGCCTTCTGGAGCACGTTGCTTCGACCGGCCAGCTCGGAGACGACGATCCGGGTCCGGTTTCCGATGAGTTGGGGGTCGACGTGCTGGTATGTCGCGGCGTGCTTGCGGATCGCGTTGACGTGCATCCCGCCCTTGTGCGCGAACGCGCTCGACCCGACGTAGGCACGGTGCGGATCGAGCCGTTGATTGGCCAGCTCGCTGACGGCCCGCGCCGTCTCCCTCAGGCGGGCCAGTTGGTCCGCCCTGACGCAGTCGAACCCGAGCTTCAGCTGCAGCGTCGGGAGGATCGAGCAGAGGTTGGCATTCCCGCATCGCTCGCCGTACCCGTTGATCGTGCCCTGCACGTGCCGAACGCCGGCCTCGACCGCGGCGATCGTGCCGGCGACCGCGGTCTCGATGTCGTTGTGCGCGTGGATCCCGACCGGGACGGAGAGGGACTGTCCGATCGCGCCGACGACCGACGCGATGTCCGATGGAACGGTCCCGCCGTTCGTGTCGCAAAGCACGACGACTTCGGCGCCGGCCTCGACGGCCGCGTGCAGCGTCTCTGTCGCGTAGGCCGCGTCGTCGCGATGACCGTCGAAGAAGTGCTCCGCGTCGTACACGACGCGCCGGCCGTCTTCACGGAGACGGGCGATCGTCTCCGCGATCATCCGCAGGTTCTCCTCCGCCGTCGTCTGGAGCACCTCGACGACGTGCAAAAGCCAGCTCTTCCCGAACACGGCAACGACCGGAGTGCCGGCGTCGAGTAGCGCGGCGACGTTCGAGTCGTCTTCGACCGCGACGCCGGCCCGGCGAGTGCACCCGAACGCGGCGACCTGCGCGTGCGAAAGCGGAAGATCGGCTACGCGTTCGAAGTATTCACGATCCTTCGGATTGGATCCCGGCCAGCCGCCCTCGATGAAGTCGATCCCGAGCCGGTCGAGCCACTCGGTGATCTTCAGCTTGTCGGCGAGCGAGAACGAGAGCCCCTCGCGCTGCGAGCCGTCCCGCAGCGTCGTGTCGTACAGCGTGATGCGGTTCATGACTCGGCCCTCCTCCTGGGAAGCTCGCCGGACGCGATCCGCCGCCGGGTGTGCGCAACCAGGCCGCCGGCGCGAAGCAGCTTCTTCATGAATGGAGGGAACGGCTCGAACGTCGCTTCGGTGCCGAGCGTCAGGTTGCGCACGACGCCGCCTTCTACGTCGACCTCCCACTCCTGCTCGTCGGCCGCCGTCGCCACGGCGTCGGCGCAGATGACGATCGGAAGGCCGATGTTGATCGCATTGCGGTAGAAGATCCTGGCGAAGCTTGAGGCGACGACACAGCCGACGCCGGCCGCCCGGATCGCCAGCGGCGCGTGCTCCCGCGACGAGCCGCAGCCGAAGTTCTCCCCGCCGACGATCAGGTCGCCGGGCCGAACCGCGTCGGCGAACCCCGCGTCGAGCCCCTCCATGCAGTGACGGGCAAGCTCGGCCGGATCCGACGTATGCAGATGCCTCGCCGGGATGATCGCGTCGGTGTCGACGTGGCTTCCGAAGACCCAGATCCGTCCTCTCATGTCATGACCTCCTCGGGGTGCGCGAGCCGCCCGGCGACCGCCGACGCGGCGGCGACGGCCGGCCCGGCGAGGATGACCTCGCTGTCGAGCGATCCCATCCGGCCGCGGAAGTTGCGGTTCGTCGTGGAGATCGCCCGCTCTCCGGCCGCAAGGACCCCCATGTGGCCGCCGAGGCACGGACCGCACGTCGGCGTACTCACCGCCGCTCCCGCTTCGAGGAAGACGTCGACGAGGCCCTCGCGAACCGCGTCGAGTTGCACCTGCTGGCTGCCTGGGATGACGATGCAGCGGACGTCGGGGTGGACCGTGCGTCCCCGGAGAACCTCGGCCGCCACCCGCAGATCGTCGAGTCGGCCGTTGGTGCACGAGCCGATCACGGCCTGATCGATCGGGATCGGCCCGGCGTCGCGAACCGGTCGGACGTTCGACGGCAGGTGCGGGAGGGCGACAAGCGGCTCGATCGCGGCGACATCGATTTCCAGCCTTCGGGCATACGACGCGTCTTCATCGGCCGTCAGCTCGTTCGCCGCGCGGGCGGTCCGTCCGTCGAGGTACGCGAGCGTCGTCCGATCGGCCGGGAACAGCCCGGCTTTCGCCCCGGCCTCGATGGCCATGTTGGCCATCGTCGACCGCGCTTCGATCGACAGTCGATCGACCGTCTCGCCGCCGAATTCGAGCGCCTCGTAGGTCGCTCCGTCGACACCGAGCCGCCCGATCGTCTCGAGGATCAGATCCTTCCCGCCGACCCACCGCCCCGGCTCGCCGTGCAGGTCGATCCGGATTGTCTCCGGGACCCTCATCCACGCTTCTCCGGTTGCCATCGCGACCGCGATGTCGGTCGAACCCATCCCGGTGGCGAAGGCGCCGAAGGCGCCCGCGGTGCACGTGTGCGAATCGGCGCCGACGATGACGTCGCCCGGGATGACCAGGCCGAGCTCGTGCAGAAGGACGTGCTCGATTCCGGCGCGCCCGACGTCGTAGAACCGCGAGATCGACTGATCGCGCGCGAAGGTTCTCATGATGGCGACCTGCTCCGCCGACGCGACGTCCTTGTTTGGCGTGAAGTGATCCGCCACGAGGACGATCGCGTCGGGATCGAAGACGGTCGGCACCCCGAGCCCCTCGAACTCGCGGATCGCGATCGGAGCGGTGATGTCGTTGGCGAGCACGAGATCGACCGCGACCTCGATCAGGTCGCCCGGCCGGACCGGCCCGTCACCGCGGGTCGATCCGACCCGTCCTCCCACCCGATGCGATGACAGGATCTTCTCGGCCAGCGTCTGCGGGGTCATCGGACGATCACCCCTCGGTCGACGCTTCGCGCAGCTGCCGCATCGTTCTCGCCAGGTTCGTCTTTCGCAGAGCGGTGGAGTCCCATTGGAGCGCCCACCCACCGATCTCTTCTGGCTCGTGGTCCATCGGATCGGCCCACGGCTCGGCGAGCGTCGGCAGCTGCTCGGCCTCCCGTTCGACCGGGACGCCTTCGGTTCGTTCGTACATGCGATGCTCCTTCGTGGTTCCTTCGTGGTTCGGATCACCCACCCCGCCGCTTCGCGGCGGTGCGGCCCTTCGTTCGACCAGGCGGTTCAGTGCGTTGATGTACGCGTGGGCGCTGGCAACGAGGATGTCGGTGTCGGCGCCGTACCCGCCGATCCGCATCGGCAGACCGTCGGAGCTGATGCGGACGGATACCGCTCCTTGCGCGTCGACCCCCTCGGTGACCGCGTGGATCCGGAATTCCTCCAGCCGGTTCGGTGCCCGGACGATCGCGTCGATCGCGCGGTAGATTGCATCGATCGGCCCGGCGCCGACGCTCGCTTCGACGTGCTCGCGCTCGTCCGGCCCGAGGAGCCGTGCGGTCGCCGTCGACAGGCCGGGGCGGCCGGCTACGACCTGCAGGTCGACGAGCCGATAGGCGTCGTCGGATCGGTGGACCAAATCGTCGATCAGCGCCTCGACGTCGGCGTCGCTCACCTCGCGCTTCACCCCGGCCAGCTTCTTGAACCGTCGGAACGCCGCCGTGAGCTGCGTCAAGTCGAGCTCGTAGCCGAGCTCGCGGACATGCGCCGCGAACGCGTGTCGGCCCGAGTGCTTGCCGAGAACGAGGCTCGACTGGGCAAGGCCGATCGCCTCCGGTCGAATGATCTCGTAGGTCTCTTGGTGCTTGAGGACGCCGTCCTGGTGGATTCCCGACTCGTGGGCGAACGCATTTGCGCCGACGATCGCCTTGTTCGGCTGCACCGGCAGGCCGGTGTAGTGGCTGACCATCCGGCTTGCCCGAGCGATCGATGTCGCGTCGATGCGGCTGGCGAGATGGTAGTGGTCTCGACGCGTTGCGAGGATCATGATCACTTCCTCGAGTGCCGTGTTCCCGGCGCGCTCGCCGATCCCGTTAACGGTCACCTCGGCCTGCCTGGCACCGGCGCGGAGCCCGGCGAGCGTGTTCGCGGTTGCCATCCCCAAGTCGTCGTGGCAGTGGACGGAAACGACGACCGACCCGTCGGGCGGCACGCGGTCCACGATCCGCTCGATCAGAGCGCCGAACTCGTCCGGCGTGGCGTAGCCGACGGTGTCCGGGACGTTGATTGTGGTCGCCCCGGCCTCGATCGCGGCGGCGATCATCTCGCACAGGAAGCCGACCTCAGCGCGGCTGGCGTCCTCGGGCGAGAATTGGACGGCATCGCAGTACGACCTGGCGCGGGTCACGGCGGCGTACGTTCGGTCGATGGCTTCGCTGCGGGTCATCCTGAGCTTGTGCTCGAGGTGGAGGTCCGATGCGGCGAGGAACGTGTGGATTCGCGGGTGCTTCGCGGCGCGGACCGCCTCCCAGGCGGCGTCGATGTCGGCGTCGGTGGCCCGGGCGAGCGCGCAGATCGTCGGCGCGGGGCGATCGCCGTCCCGGCCGACCTCCCGCGCCACCCGCTCGACGGCGCGGCGGTCGTCTCGGCAGGCGGCCGGGAAGCCGGCCTCGATCACGTCGACGCCCATTCGGGCGAGCCATCGCGCGATGTCGACCTTCTCGGCTCCGGACAGACTGACGCCCGGGGACTGCTCCCCATCGCGGAGCGTCGTGTCGAAGATGCAGACGGTGTTCACACGCTCTGGACCCACGCCTCGTCTCCTTCCGTCGGTCGCTATGGGCCGTCCGTGCTCTCCGGCCGGAGCGATCGAACGACCTCGCCGGCTTGCCACATCTCCGATTCCCTCATCTCGCGAAGCTCCTCGGCCAGGCGGTCCTGATAGTCCGGTGCGCCGTTCGCCTCAAGGACGACGCGCGTCTCATCACCGGAGACGACTCGGGCATACAGCTCCTCGAACAGCGGGATGACGGCGGACTTGAATCGCGGTTTCCAATCGAGTGCCCCACGCTGCGCCGTGGCGCTGCAGTGGGCGTACATCCAGTCCATGCCCTTCTGCCCGACGAGGCGGATCAGGCTCTGCGTCAGCTCCTCGACCGTCTCGTTGAATGCCTCGCTCGGCGAGTGGCCGTGGGTGCGCAGCGTCTCGTACTGCGCTTCCATCACCCCGGCGAGGGCGCCCATCAGGATGCCTCGTTCGCCGGTGAGATCGGAGTGGACCTCCTTCTCGAACGTCGTCGGGAAGAGGAAGCCCGATCCAATGCCGATGCCGAGCGCCAGCGCGCGGTCGGTGGCCCGTCCGGTGGCGTCCTGATACACGGCGTAGCTGCTGTTGATCCCGCTGCCGGCGAGGTAGTTGGCGCGCACGCTCGAACCGGAGCCCTTCGGTGCGACGAGGATCACGTCGACGTTCGGCGCGGGGACGACGCCGGTCTGATCCCGGTAGGTCACCGAGAAGCCGTGTGAGAAGTAAATCGCGTTCCCGTCGTCCAGCTTCGGCTCGAGGACCGGCCAAAGGGCGCGTTGCCCCGCGTCCGAGACGAGGAAGAGGACGATCGTCGCGTCGGCGATCGCCGCTTCGAGCGGCAGGAGCGTCTTGCCGTCGACCCAGCCGTCGCGAAGCGCTTTTCCCCACGATCGCGTCCGCTCGGGCGGGAGGCCGACGCGAACGTCGAACCCGTTGTCGCGGAGGTTCAAGCCCTGCGCCGGACCCTGGACCCCATAGCCGATGACGGCGATTCGCTCGCCTTGCAGCGTCTCCCGCGCGCGCTCCAGCGGATACTCCTCGCGGGTCACGATCTCTTCGATGACGCCGCCGAAACTCATCTTGGGCATTGGCTGCCTACTTCTCGGGGTGCGTGTGTTCCCGCCTCGGACGGGGGAAGCGCATCGGCCCCACGCTCGATCTCGCCTCGGACCATCGCCACGCGGCCGGTTCGGACCATCTCCAGGATTCCGTGCCCGCGAAGGGCCTCGACCGCCGTATCGATCCGGCGTTCGCTCCCGGCGATCTCGATCACCGCGGTCTGCGGGCACATGTCGACGAGCCTCGCCTGGAAGCTTTCGGTCATTCGCAGGATCTCGGATCGCGCCGCGAGGTCCCGGATCCGGATCTTGATCAGCGCCAGATCGTGGAGGACGGACGGTCGGTCGGTGATGTCCTCGACATCGAGAACATCGACGAGCTTCCGCAGGTTCTGGGCCACCTTCACTGCGTCGGTGCGCCGGCCGTCGACGACGATCGTCATCCGCGAGATCCCGCTTCGCTCGGTGTGGCCCACGGTGAGCGACTCGATGTTGAACGCTCTTCGACGGAACAGGCTGGCGACGCGGTTGAGCACCCCGGGTCGGTCGGTGACGGTCGCGATCAATGTCCGGTCCACGGCGGCCTCCCTGCGGCCGGAGCGGCCGCGACCGGGGTTCGGTGAATCATCTCGTCCAGTGCCGCCCCGCGTGGGACCATCGGGTAGACGTGCGACAGCTCGCCCTCCCGGGCGACCTCGAACTCGACGAGCACCGGGCCGCGCACTCGACGCGCGTCGCGGATCGCGTCCCGCGCCGCGTCGAGGTCGGTCGCGCGCCTCGCCTCGATCCCGTACGCCTCGGCGAGCCGCAGGAAGTCGGGGTTCAAGAGGTCGGTCGCCTCGTACCGCCGGTCGTAGAACATCGTCTGCCACTGCCGGACCATCCCGAGGCAGCGGTTGTTGATCAGCGCGATTCGGATCGGCAGCCGCTCCTGTACGAGCGTTGCCAGCTCGTGCAGGCTCATCTGGAACCCTCCGTCGCCGACGATCGCCCAGACCTCGGCATCGGGGCGGGCGAACTGGGCGCCGATCGCCGCCGGGAGGCCGAAGCCCATCGTCCCGAGGCCGCCGGATGAGAGGAACGGGCGTGCGCACTTCGTGGCGTAGTACTGGGCGGCCCACATCTGGTTCTGTCCGACGTCGGTGACGATCACGGCCTGCCCGTCGGTCGCTGCGTAGATCTCGTCGACGATGTGCGGCGCCGGCAGATCCTCGGTCGGAGGTCGGCGGAGCGCATCGTGGGCCACCGCGTCCGCTCGTCGCGCCCCGATCCGCTCGATCCAGGCGTCGTGGCTCGCCGCCCGGACGCGACCGGTCAGCTCGGCGAGCGTGGGTCGGAGGTCGGCGTGAAGCGCGACGTCGGTCGCAATGACCTTGTCCAGCTCGGTCTCGTCGATGTCGACGTGGATCTTGCGGGCCTGCACGGCGTACATCGAAGGGTTCCCGGTTACGCGGTCGTCGAACCGCATGCCGAGCGCGATCAGGAGATCGGCTTCTTGGATCGCGTGGTTCGCGGTCGGGTGGCCGTGCATCCCCATCATCCCGAGATAGAGGTCGCTCGACGGCGGGAAAGCGCCCTTGCCGAGGAGGGTCACCGCGACAGGGGTGCGCGTCTTCTCGGCGAATGCGGTCAGCTCGTCGACGGTACCCGACAGCAGGACGCCCCTTCCGGCGAGGAGGACCGGCCGGTGGGCTCGGTCGATCAGCTCAACCGCCCGTCGGAGCGCGTCGGGGTCGGGCGTCGGGGCCGGACGCGGCGTGTACGTCGTCGGACCACGGGGGGGAACGAACTCCGTCTCGGCCCGCTGCACGTCGGAGGGCAGGTCGATCAGCACCGGGCCGGGCCGGCCGGACCGGGCGATCTCGAACGCGTCGTGGATCGTGCCGGCCAGTTCGTCGATCTCCGTGACGAGGAAGTTGTGCTTGGTGATCGGCAGGGTGATCCCGGTGATGTCGGCCTCCTGGAACGCGTCGGTCCCGAGGACCGACGTGCCGACCTGCCCGGTAATACAAACGATCGGCGAGGAGTCCATCATCGCAGTTGCGATTCCGGTGACGAGGTTCGTCGCGCCCGGTCCCGAGGTGGCGATCGCGACGCCGACCCGGCCCGAGGCGCGCGCGTACCCGTCGGCGGCGTGGGCGGCCGACTGCTCATGGCGGACGAGGACGTGATGGATGTCGTAGTCCCTGCGGGGATGGTAGGTGTGCATGATCCCGCCGCCGGGGATCCCAAAGACGACCTCGACGTCCTCCCGCTGCAACATCTCCCAGACGATCTGCGCGCCCGTCCTTTGCATCGCCCACCTCCTTCGGTGATTCCGCTGTTTGCCTCTCCGTGCACGACCCCAAAAGAAAAGGGGCCGCCCTGTCGGGCGGCCCCTCGTTTTTGGCCTAGAGGTTTATGCCCAACAGGTCATGGCCCTCCAATTAGGAGGACGACGATAATGACTAGGACCGCAAGTAGAGCGCTCGCTCGAACAACTCGACTCGGATTCATCGTCGCCCTCGCTTCCTATGGATTCCTGTTGGATTGCGTCCACCTATAACGCAAGTCGGAGCGATTGTCAAGAGCTATTGTCCCGGAACCGCTCCGAGCTACTGGGAGCGCAAGCGTGCACGACCCGTGGGCAGTCGGCGCTACGGCTTCCCGCGGTACCAGTACGGATAGGCGAGCGCAAAGCCGAACCGCTCGTACAGGCGAAGCGCCGAATCGTTCTCGCTGTGGACTTGGAGGAAGGCCGTCCGAGCGCCGCGCCGGTGTGCCCACCGAAGCGCCGCGCCGACGATCGCGGAGCCGTACCCGCAATGCCGGTGCGGCTTGGCGGTGAACAGATCGAACAGCCCGACGGCGTCGTCGATGAGGACGCCGAGACCGCAAGCGACCGGCTCGCCTCCCACCTCGACGATCGCGAATCGACACGTTCCCTCCGACGCCTCGACGATCCTCCGATGGGTCGTGCACGCGACGGGGTCGGGTCTCCTCAGACGATCGAACGCGGCGAACCACGCGTCCGCGGGCACGGTTCGAACGTCGCTGTACCCGGGGGCGGGTGCCGGGTCGAGCGGCGCGGCCAGAACGAGCGACCGGTCGAGCAACCCATAGCCGGCATCCGCGAGCGTCGAATCCAGCGCTGCCGGCCGCGAGAATGCTGTTAGTCGGAAGATCGTCGGCAGTCCTCGCTCCGCGTAGTGCATCTCGCAGCGGGCGATCTTCTCGGCGACCGGGCGCGTCGAGTCGAAATGCGGGTTCACCGAGTTGGCCCGCTTAGTGTACCCGTTCGCGAATCGAAGGACCCACCCGTCGAACTCGACCGTCTCCAAACTCGGCCGTGCGCGGAACATGATCCGCTCCAGCCTGCGGCGCGCGTCGTCTTCTCCGTTCACGGCCCCTCGGTTCGCCGAAGCGAGAAGACGCCGCCGCAGAACGAGATTCGCTCGTAACCGACGCCGAAACGACGCCTATCGAGCGCCGTCCGCATCGCCGCCGCGGCCCAGCCTCCGAGCTGCACCATGCGTCGCTGTCTCTCTGACGGTGTCATGCGATTGGATCGGTTCCGAGGGCCGTGTGGTCCCGCAGCAGATCGAGTGTCCGTCCGACCGGGAGTGCCTCGACGATCCGCCCGTCCCGTCCGGTCATGGTTGTCGCGGCGAACAGCGAGTTCGTGATCGCCTCCTCGGTCGCCTCGATCACCGCCTCGAACAGCGGGGAGACGCGCTCGTTCGGCAGCTCGCGCACCGTCGCCTCCGCCGCGCGGCGCTCGCGTGTACGGCGCACCGATTCGGCTGTCGAGTACGCGATGGCATAGTCGCCCGACCCGTTGGAGAAGGTGGCGCCGGCCCGGGCCAGCCCGACGAACGTACGCCGGGCCATCCGCGTCAGGTTGCGATCGGAAAGCGGGGCATCGGTGGCGACGACGATCATGATCGAGCCTTTGCCGCCGGCGTTACCCGGAGCCGTCGCGAGGTCGCTTCGTCCGAGGAGCGCCCCGATCGGCACACCGAGGACCCGAAGGCTCCCGGGCACGTTCGATTGGACCAGGACGCCGACGGTATGGCCGCCGAGATGCTCGGGGAGGCTTCGGGAACTCGTTCCGATCCCCGCCTTCCATCCCATCGCCACGGTTCCGGTCCCGGCGCCGACGCAGCCTTCCGCAAGCGGCCCGTCCGACGCCCGGTCGATGGCTTCTCGGATTGCCTTCACGGTGAGCGTTCGCTTGTGAATCGCGTTCAGCCTGCTGTCGTTCGTCTCGCCGACGACGGGGTTGATCGAGACGGCCTTGTCGCTTCCCGGTCGGGAGAGCGTCCAGTCGAGGATCGCCTCGGCGGCGCGTGGAACGGCGAGGGTGTTGGTCAGGACGATCGGCGTCTCGATCTCGCCGAGCTCGAGGATCTGGGTCGCACCGATCAGCTTTCCGTGGCCGTTGGCGACGGCGATTCCGGCCGGAACGCGATCCTGCAGCAGGTTCCCAGCATGAGGGAGGATCGCGGTCGCGCCGGTGCGGATGTCATCGCCTTCGATCTGCGTGACCTGTCCGACACGTACGCCGGCGACGTCGGTGATCGTGTTGAGCCGTCCAACCGGCAGGGCGCCGGGGGCGATGCCGTACGCACGAGGTCGCTTCCGTTCAGGGTCGACGTTCACGCGGCCCTCCTTCGATCCCGCCGACCGCATTCTACCGGGGACGACGCCATGGGGCGATCCGGCGGCGGTGAAGCGCTTGGATCGGGATATCGAGGACGTCGGCCGGACCTGGCGTTCGGATGGGCGCAGCCTCCCCGGTCAGGATACTATGGGGTCGATGAGTGCCCGGCCGGTGCGACTGCCGCGAGCCGAGAGGGGCTGAGAGCCAGGTGGGCAAGGTTCTGATCGTCGACGACGAAGCGAGCATCCGCGAGACGTTGTCGGAGTTCGTGAAGGAAGACGGTCACGAGGTGATCTCGACCGACGACGCGGGTACGGCGCTCGAGCTCGTGCGAAACGCGGCTCCCGACGTCGTGGTTACCGACATCATCCTCCCCCGCGTGACCGGCGTCTGCTTGCTCCGCGAGATCCACGAGATCGCGCCGGACGTTCAGGTGATCATGATCACCGGGGAGCCGACGGCGGAGACCGCCGCCGAGGCCGTTCGCCTCGGCGCGTTCGATTACCTCGCCAAGCCGATCCTGCGGGACGGCATTCGCTCGGCCGTCGCCAGCGCGCTCCGCGTCACAGAGCTGGCGAAGCGCAAGCGCGAGCTCGAGGAGGAGAACGCCCGTCACCGGGAGGACCTCGAGAAGGAAGTCGCGGCGACGTCACGCGCGCTGGCGCAGAGCGAGGAGAAGTACCGGATGGTCGTCGAGCATGCTAACGAGGCGGTGTTCGTCGCGCAGGATGGGTTCCTCCGATTCGTCAATCCGAAGACCGTCGAGTTAACGGGCTATTCGGCTAGAGACCTGATGGGTATGCCGTTCCCACAGTTGATTCATCCCGAAGACCGCGAGCTGGTCGTGGACCGCTTTCGGCGGCGGCTGCACGGGGAGGACGTTCTCGATGCCTACGAGTTTCGAATCGTCGACGCACACAGCGAAACCCGATGGATCGAGATCCGTCCGGTCGTTATCGAGTGGGAGGGGGCGCCCGCGACGTTGAACCTCGCAAGCGACATCACGCAACGCAGACGGGCGGCCGAGGCGCTGGCGACGAGCGAGAAGAAGTGGCGGGAGCTGTTCGAGAATCTGAGGGACGGATGGGTCTCTACCGATATGGAGGGCCGGTTCCTTGAGTGCAATCGGGCGTATGAGGAGATGCTCGGGTACTCGCTCGAGGAGCTCGCGCAGCGGACCTACGAGGATCTGACTCCCGAGAAGTGGAGGGCATACGAGCGGGACGTGGTGACGCAGCGGATCGTCGAACGCGGCTACTCGGGCGTCTACCGGAAGGAGTACATCCGCAAGGACGGGACGGTCCTCCCCGTGGAGCTCAGCGCGTACCTCATCCGCGACAGCGAGGGCCGACCGGCCGGCATGTGGGGGCTGGCGCGCGACATGTCCGAGCGGATGGCGGCCGAGGTCGCGAAAGAGGAGAGCGAAGCCCGCTACCGGGCGCTGTTCGAGAATTCGCCGATCTCGCTTTGGCAGGAGGATTACTCTGAAACAAAGCGGCTGTTGGATGAAGTGAAGGCCAGCGGCGTGGACGACATCGAGGAGCATCTCCGGGACAACCCCGACCTGGTCGAGGAGTGCATTCGGGCCATCCGCGTCGTGGACGTGAACCAGGCCACGGTCACCATGCACAGAGCGGCCTCGAAGAAGGATCTGGTCGGCCACCTCCTGCAGATCATCCCGCCTGAGTCGCGAACGGGTTTCACTCCGCAGCTCGTGGCCATCGCGAACGGTGACACGTCCTGCGAGAGCGAGGGGATCGATGAACGGCTTGACGGCACGAAGATGCACGTCGCGGTTCGCTGGACGGTGGCGCCGGGATTCGAGAGGACGATGGAGCGTGTTCTCGTCTCCAAGATCGATGTGACGGCGACGGTGGAGGCGGATCGGGCCATCCGAGCTGCGCTTCGCGGGACGATCGAGGCGATCGGCCTGACGACCGAGACGCGCGATCCGTACACCGCGGGCCACCAGCGCCGCGTCACCGAGCTGGCCGTGGCGATTGCCGAGGAGCTCGCGCTGGACGAGAAGCGGATTGAAGGGATGCGGGCCGCCGCGCTGATGCACGACATCGGGAAGATGGCGGTCCCGGCCGAGATCCTGAGCAAGCCGAGTCGGCTGACCGAGATGGAGATGGCGTTAATCCAATCCCACCCCCAGGTCGCCTACGACATCCTGAAGTCGATCTCGTTCCCGTGGCCGCTTGCGGAAATCGTACGGCAGCACCACGAGTGGATCGACGGTTCGGGCTATCCGCAAGGGCTCCGCGGCGACGAGATCCTTCCCGAAGCGCGGATCCTCGCGGTGGCGGACACCGTCGAGGCGATGGCGTCCCACCGGCCGTACCGCGCCGCCCTGGGGATCGATGTGGCGTTGGAGGAGATCGAGACGCATCGGGGGACCCGCTACGAGCCGGATGTCGTCGACGCGTGTTTGCGGCTCTTCCGGGACGGGCGCTTCGCGTTCGGCGATCCGGACTCGCGGCCTAACTAGCGGTGCTTTGGCCCGTGACCTAGAGTTCCTCGATGGTCCAGTCGGCGACCGTCTCGTTGTCTTCGGCGAACGAGAATTCCGCCCGGATCCGCTTCCCGGCCAGGACATGCGGGAGCCAGTATCGGTCGTCGTCCCACATGCGGTCGTAGGGAATCCCATCGATGGGGAACCAGGCCGGCGCCATCTCCGCGCTCTCCTTCGCGATGCCGTCCCAGTGGGGCGTTACGAAGATGTGCACGTGTTGATCGAACGATCGCTCAAACGGGAAGCGGAACGTGATCGAACCGGCGGAGCGGAGCGTGTCCGGTGACACGACGACGGACGCTTCCTCGTAGACCTCGCGGACGATCGTTCGCACGGGCGTCTCGTCCGGGCGGACCTTCCCGCCGAGACCGTTGAGCTTCCCGCGGCCGAACCCGCGCTTCTTCCGGCCCAGCAGCAGACGCGCCGGCGGACTCCCGGCGACGATGAAACAGAGCGTTGCTTCGATCATGGGACGCCCCCTCTCGAGACGGATGGTACGCCGTTCGTACGAACCGCGCATACGGTTCGGGCTCAGACAATCGGCCGTCTACCATCCCGCTGCCTCACTCGATATGATCAGCGAGGACGCGGAAGGGAGAGATGCGATGGAGATCGCGGGGCTGAAACGCAAGGCGAACGAGCTGCGGGCCGATGTGCTGCGAATCGTCACGAACGCGAAATCGGGTCATCCGGGTGGCGCGCTCGGTATGGCCGACCTGTTGACGGTCCTCTACTACAAGTACCTGCGGCACGATCCGGGGAACCCGACCTGGGAGGATCGCGATCGCTTCGTCCTGTCGAACGGTCACACTTGTCCGATCCTCTACGCCGTTCTCGCCGATCGAGGGTACTTCCCGCGGGAGGAACTGTGGCGGTTCCGGAAGCTCGGCGCGATGCTGCAGGGCCACCCGTCGACGGCGTGGAAGGTCCCCGGCCTCGAGGTGTCGAGCGGATCGCTCGGGAACGGGCTATCGGTTGCGCTCGGAATGGCGATCGGGGCGAAGCTCGCGGCCCGCGATGCGCGCGTCTACTGCTTCGTCTCCGACGGCGAACTGCAAGAAGGACAGCCGTGGGAGGCGGCGACCGCCGCCGCGCACTATCGGGTCGGCAATCTGTGCACCCTGGCCGATTGGAACGGGATCCAGATCGACGGTTACACGCGGGACGTGATGGACGTTCGGGACGTCGCGGCCAAGCTCCGCGCGTTCGGATGGATCGTTCACGAGATCGACGGGCACGACTACGACGCGATCATGGCCGCGTTCACGTCGTTCCTCGCGTCGCGCGGGTCGGGAAAGCCGACGGCGATTGCCGCGCACACGGTTCTCGGCAAGGGCGTCTCGTTTATGGAGGACGATCCCGGCTGGCACCACGGGGCACTGTCCGAGGTTCAGCTCGAGCAGGCGATCAGCGAGCTCCTCGCCGAGCCCGCGTCCGGCGCACTATTTTAGCTCGAGGAGCCGAAGGCAGTTGTCGATCGTCTCGAGCCGGCTATAATCGCTTGGACATGATCACGGTGAAGACGCAGGAGACCGAGCGGGGGATCGTCGTCGAACTCACCCTCGGTTGCGTCACCGTGATGATGATGTTGTCGCTCGCTTCGGACCGGTAGCCTAGGGCGCCGGCATCCGGAAGCGAGTGCGGACTACGGGGAAACCTGTGGTCCGTTTTTGTTTGGTGCGGCATCGGGCGCGAGACGCAGGGCGAAGGAGGTCCCGAATGGGACGTCGACCGGAGACGAGGGCGGTGCACGGCGGCGAGGAGAGACGAGGCGCGTACGGGGCCCTGACGATGCCGATCGTGATGAGCTCGACGTACACGTTCGGGGGGACGGACGAGATCCTCGCGTTCGTCGAGCAGAAGGCGGCGAGCGGGGCTCCCGGTCGGTACGAGTACGCCCGATACGGGAATCCGACCCAGAGCGCAGCCGAACGGAAGCTGGCCGAGCTTGACGGAGGGGATCGCGCGCTCCTCTTCTCGAGCGGGATGGCCGCGATCTCGACGTGTTTGTGGAGCTTGCTCGGCGCCGGCGACCATCTGGTCGTTGTCGGGGGCGTGTACCGGCGGACGCGCGATCTCGTGTCGAGGCATCTGGCCCGCTTCGGGGTCGAGGCGACCTTCGCGCCCGCCGACGAACTGCCGGCCGCGATCCGGCCGTCGACGCGCGCCGTCTTCCTCGAGGTCCCCACCAATCCCCACCTGCGCGTTCCCGACATCGAGCGGATTGTCGAGTGGACGGCGCGGCGCCGTCTGATCACGGTGGCCGACGCTACGCTTGCAACGCCGGTGAACGTCCGTCCGCTCGACCTCGGCGTCGAGGTCGTCGTCCACAGCGCGACGAAGTACATCGGCGGGCACAACGACCTCCTCGCCGGCGCGGTGATCGGTTCGGCGCAGCGGCTGGCCGGGCTCGAGGAGGCACGGGGCGTGTTCGGTTGCGTCTCGAGCCCCCTTGACGCGTATCTCGTGCTGCGGGGGGCCAAGACGCTGCCGCTGCGCGTCCGGCAGCAGAACGAGGCGGCTTTCCGGCTCGCCGAATTCCTCGAATCGCATCCGGCGGTGGCGCGCGTCCACTACCCGGGCCTGCCGAGCCATCCGGATCATCCCGTCGCGTCCCGGCTGATGTCCGGTTTCGGCGGGGTGGTCTCCTTCGAGCTTGCCGGTGGGCTCGACGCGGCGGCGGCGTGCGTCGATCGCCTGTCGATCCCGTACGTCGGACCGACGTTCGGCGGCGTCGAGAGCATCGTCCAGCAACAAGCGCTGTTCGTCTCACCCGATCCGGCCGAGCGGGCCGAGTCGGGCATTTCGGACGGGCTGATCCGCTACTCGGTCGGGCTCGAGGCGGTCGACGATCTGATCGACGATCTTGGAGAGGCGCTGAAGGGTCTGCCCGTCCGGAGGCGGTTCAAGTGACGCGCGTGACGGTCCACAAGTTTGGCGGCACGTCGGTCGCCGACGCCGAGCGATTCGACCGCGTTGCGACGATCGTGCTCGATCGGACCGGACCGGTCGAGCGGCCGGTCGTCGTCGTCTCGGCGATGGCCGGGGTGACCGACGCGTTGATCCGGGGGGCCCGCCATGCCACCGACGGAGATACGTCCGCGGCATCGCTTCTCCTGTTCGATCTCGAGAGACGGCATGCGGCGGTGTCGGAGGGGCTTCTCCGCACCCCCGAGCGAGCGGCGTTCGAGGCGGTTCTCCACGAGCGGCTGGATGGGCTTCGTCGGCTGTACGATTCCTTGTCGGTCCTCGGCGAGCTGACGCCCCGCAGCCGTGACGCGGTGACCGGATACGGCGAGGGATTGTCGGCTGCGCTCCTGGCGGCGGTGCTGCGCAAGCGCGGCGGCCGCGCGGCGGCGATCGATGCGAAAACGCTGATCGTCACCGACGAGCGATTCGGCGACGCGTCTCCGCTCCCGGAGCCGACGCGCGTGCAGATCCGGCGGCGGGTGGTCCCGCGGGTCGAGCAGGGAGAGATTCCGGTGATCACCGGGTACATCGGCGCGACCCGCGAAGGAACCCCGACGACCCTCGGCCGGAGCGGAAGCGATCGGAGCGCCGCGGCCGTCGCCTCGGGGCTCGACGCCGGCGAAGTGTGGATCTGGACGGACGTCGACGGAATCCTTACCGCCGACCCGCACATCGTCCCGGGCGCCCGGACGCTCGAAGAGCTTTCCTATGAGGAGGCGGCGAATCTGGCCCGCTTCGGAGCGGAGGTCCTTCACCCGAGGACGATCCAGCCGGTGATCGCCCACGGCATCCCGCTGCGGATCGTCAACTCGCTGCACCCCGACCACCCGGGTACGCGGATCGTCGCTCGGCCGTCGCCCGAGCGGTGGACGTCGCCAGCGATCGTCTCTTCCAACGGGATGCGGCGGCTGGCTGTGGGAAACGGAGATGAGACGGGACGCCTCCTTGCTGCGGCCCGGACGCTGCGGCGGCTGTCGGAGGCCGGGATCGACGTGTACATGTTCTCGCAGTCGCTGTGCGATTCGAGTCTCGGCCTGGTGATCCGGGGCCAGGATCGAGACCAGGTCGCCTCGGTCCTGCGGCGGTCGGCGTCCGGCGGTTCGGAGGTCGAGCCGAACGATTCGCTCGGCCTGCGGGCCGAGGAGGAGGTGGCGATCGTCTCGGTGATCGGGAGACCGGGTGGCGACGAGCGAGGCATCGCGTCGCGTGCTTTCGCGGCGGTCGGCCGCCACGCGGTTCGCGTCATTGGCGTCACCCAGGCGGTCGAGGCGGACTCGGTCTCGTTCTGCATTCCGGCCTCCCGCGTCGCTGACACGGTCCGGTTCCTGCACCGCGAACTCGGCCTGGAGGAGGCGCCGGTCTCCGCGGCCGACAGGGCGAAGCCGACCGGATCGGTCGATCGAGCCGCGAGCGACGGGAGCGCACCATGAAACGCGACAGGATTTCGGCCGTCGTCCTCGGGGCGACCGGGACGGTCGGACAGCGGTTGGTCTCGCTGCTCTCGAACCACCCGTGGTTCGAGTTGAGGGCGGTCGCGGCGTCCGAGGGAAGCGCCGGCCGGCCGTACGCCGACGCCTGTCACTGGATGCTTCCAGGCGAGGTCCCCGAGGCGGCCGCCGGCGCGATCGTCGACCGTCTCGATCCGGCGGCGATCGCGTGCGGCCGGCCGGCGGTCGCCTTTTCGGCCCTCCCGGCCGAGGTAGCCCGCGAAGTGGAGCCGCGATTCGCCAGGGCGGGATACGCCGTTTGCTCGAACGCCTCGGCCTTCCGGAACGAGCCAGACGTGCCTCTCGTGATCCCCGAGGTGAACCCGGGGCACCTTGCCTTGCTCGAGCAGCAACGAGCCGCGAGAGGTTGGAGCGGATCGATCGTTGCCAACCCGAACTGCGCGGTGACCGGCATCGTTCTCGTCGTCGCGGCGCTCGATCGTTGCTTCGGCCTGCGCCGCGCCTCGGTCGTGACACTGCAGGCCATCTCGGGGGGGGGGATATCCCGGCGTCCCGTCGCTTGACGTGCTCGGGAACGCCATCCCGTGGATCCCCGGAGAGGAGGCGAAGATCGAGCGTGAGATCCGCCTTCTCCTCGGGCGGGTCGAGGCTCAACGGCGGACTGAGGCCGACGTGACGGTCAGCGCTCAAGTCAACCGGATCCCGGTCGTCGACGGTCACACCGTGTGTTTGCCGCTCGGGTTCGACCGGCCGCCGGATCCGGCGGCCGCCGCGGACGTCCTGCGGGCGTTTCGAGGCGGTCAGACGGTGCGGCGGCTGCCGAGTGCGCCCGAGCCGCCGGTCCGGGTCGTCGAAGGGGACGACAGACCGCAGCCGCGGCTCGACCTGTCCGAGCAAAACGGGATGGAGGTGCTCGTCGGCAGGATCCGCCCGTGCCCGCTCTTCGATCTTCGGATGGTCGGACTTGTGCACAACACGCTGCGCGGCGCGGCCGCGGGCGCCGTCCTTAACGCCGAGCTGCTCGTCACCGAAGGATGGCTCGGGTGAGGCGCATGGATCGAACGACGCTCGCGGAGTTCCTCGGCGACGCGGTCGTCTATCGAAACCTCACTCCGCTCGATCCGCGGCTGCCTCGGTACGCCGAGCTGGCCGATCGCGCCGGCCTGCCGCCGGACATCGCGCCGCGCAAGAGCGATCCCGGCTACGCGCGTGTCGTAGCAGAGCTAGTAAGGTCCGCCGCGCGGTTGTGCGGCACGAGCGGCTCCGTCGAACGGATCCTGTTTGTCGGCGATACGCGGGGCAACGACGCGACCGCTTTCGGCCGGCTCTGCGCCGAGGGGGGCTGGCCGGGGATCGGGTTCATCGGATGCGAGGAGCTGGCCGAGCCGGCAGCCTGGGAAGCATGGAAGGATGGCGATCGCGTCCTTCTGCTTGCCACGCGGTGGCGGCTGCTGGATGAGATCGATAGCTTTTGCGGGGCGCGAGGCTTCCCTATCGACGCTCGGACGGCCGTTCTGATCGACCTAGACAAGACGGCGATCGGGGCCCGCGGCCGCAACGATCGGGCGGTCGATCGGGCGCGGATCGACGCGATCCAGCGGACGGCGGAGGAGCTGCTCGGGTCGGCACCAGGATGGGACGACTGCCGCGCGCTGTATGACCGTCTCAACCGGGCGGAGTTCCATCGCGTGACGGCCGACAGTCAGGATGTCGTAGCGGCGATCTGCCTTGCGATCGTCGGAGGCATGATCCCGCCGGAGGCCGTCGGGGAGGATGGTCTCGCCAACGATCTGTGTGAACGCTTCGGCGGGGCCGATCGCCGCATCGGATCGATTCCGGGGCCGGTCGGCGACATCCTCCTCCACTGCCGTAGCGGTGGCGATGCGGGAGTGTCGCCCGAATTCGGGGCGTTTCGTCGCAACGAGTACGAGGCGACGATCCGACGGATGGGACGCCTCCCCGATGGTGTCTCGCGTGAGCGGTTGCTCGCCGAAGAGATCACGATCACCGAGGAGGTCCGCGCTGCCGCACTGCGATGGCGAGATCGGGGTGTCACGTTGCTCGGCCTGTCCGACAAGCCGGACGCGGCGTCTCTGCCCGCCGATGCGCTGGCCGCCGCCGGCTATCGACCTCTTCATCGGACCGAGGCGCGGGTGATCGGCGGGGCGGACTGAACGGACCGGACGGCTAGCTCGTCTGCTTCCGGATCAGCAGCACGTCGGACATCGCGGCGGCGTCGACGGCGACCGAGTCCCCCTCGGAGACTTCACCGGCGACGATCCGGCTCGCCAGCGGGTTCTCGATCAGGCGTTTCATCGCCCGGGCCAGCGGGCGCGCACCATAGTGGGGATCGTACCCCGCTTTCGCGAGTACGCGCTTTGCCTCGTTCGTCAGCGTCAGGTCGATGCGCTGGTCGGCGAGCCGATGGTTCAGCTCAGCGATCTTCAGGTCGACGATCCGTTCGATCGCCGCCTCGGAGAGCGGATGGAAGATAATCGTCTCGTCGATCCGGTTGAGGAACTCGGGGCGGAAGGTCGATCGCAGCTGCCCGCGAACGAGCTCATAGATTGCCTCCTGACTCGCGTCGGTCTGGAAGTGCTCGCTCCCAGCGTTCGACGTCATGATCAGGATCGTGTGGCGGAAGTCGACCGTTCGGCCGTGCCCATCGGTCAGCCGCCCCTCGTCGAGCAACTGCAGGAGCAGATTCATCACCTGCGGATGGGCCTTCTCGATCTCGTCGAACAGGACGACCTGATACGGCCGACGGCGGACCGCTTCGGTCAGCTGTCCGCCCTCCTCGTAGCCGATGTAGCCCGGAGGGGACCCGATCAGCCGGGCGACGGCGTGTTGCTCCATGTACTCGGACATGTCGATTCGCAGGAGTGCTGTGTCGCTGCCGAACAGGAACGCCGCGAGGGTCTTGGCCAGCTCGGTCTTCCCGACGCCGGTCGGCCCGAGGAAGAGGAACGTGCCGATCGGCCGCCGCGGATCGGAGAGGCCGGCGCGCGAGTGGCGAACCGCCTCGGCGACGGCGCGGACCGCTTCATCCTGATCGATTACGCGTGCGTGGAGAGCCTCCTCCATGCTCGCCAAGCGGGCCCGCTCTTCCTCGAGCATCCGCTCGGCCGGGATCCCCGTCCACTGCGAGACGAGCGAAGCGATCTCCGACTGCGTGACCGCATCCCCGGTCCCGTCGACCCGGAGCCGGCTCGCCGCCTCGTCGACGAGGTCGATCGCCTTGTCCGGGAGGAATCGGTCCGAGAGGTACCGCTCCGCCAGCCGGGCCGCGGCGCCGAGCGCCTCATCTGTGATCTCGATGTGGTGGTGCTCGGTCAGTCTGTCGCGGAGCCCCTCGAGGATCGCGATCGTCTCCTCGACCGTCGGCTCGCGGACGACGATCCGCTGGAATCGCCGCTCGAGTGCGGCGTCCTTCTCGATCCGCTCGCGGTACTCGTCGAGCGTCGTCGCCCCGATGACCTGGAACTTCCCACGGGACAGCGGCTCCTTGAGCATGTTCGAGGCATCGATCGCACCCTCGGCTGCACCGGCACCGACGAGGGTGTGGAGTTCGTCGATGAACAGGATCGTCTCGCCGGCCTGGGCCTCGATCTCCCGAATCACCGCCTTCAGCCGGTCCTCGAACTCGCCGCGGAACTTCGACCCGGCGACCATCGACGCGATGTCGAGGGCGACGATCTCCTTTCCCTTGAGCGTCTCGGCGACGTCATCGCCGACGATTCGCTGGGCGAGCCCTTCGGCGATCGCCGTCTTGCCGACGCCCGGTTCGCCGATCAGCACCGGGTTGTTCTTCCGGCGGCGTGAAAGAATCTGCTCCATCCGGCGGATCTCCTCGTCCCGGCCGATGACCGGGTCGAGTTCGCCGCGCCTCGCCATCTCGGTCAGATTGCGCGAGTACTTCTTCAGGATCTGGTAGCGATCCTCGCCCTCGCGGTCGGTCAGCCGCTGCTCGCCGCGCACGTCGCGAAGCGACGAGTAGATCGCCTCCGGGGTGATCTGGTGGCGACCGAGGATCCTGCGGATCTGCGGATCGGTCGTCCGACTGATCGCGAGGAGGAGGTGGTCGGTGCCGATATAGTCGTCGTGGAGCCGATCGGCCTCCATCTGCGCCGCCTGGACGACGGCGTCGAGCCGGGGCGTGATGTAGACCTGGCCGCCGATCTGTCCCGCGACCGACGGCTTGTCGTTTAGAAGGACGTCGAGGTCTTTCGTCAGGGCGTCGAGGTTGATCCCCATCGTCTGAAGGATCTCGCGGCCGATCCCCTCCACGCGAACGAGGATCAGCGCGATGTGCTCGACGTCGAGCTGGTTGTGCTTGTAGCGGGTGAGGAGGTCTTGCGCCTCGCGGAACAGTTCCTGCGCCCCTTCGGTCATCTTGTCGAATCGGATCATGGCTCTCCTGGAGTTAGCAGTCGACTATAGAGATTGCTAACGCAGTGTACGCCGCCCCCCACCCGAAGTCAAGACGTCGGACGGGCAAACGGGCTAGATCCCTTGAATCCCCTTGAGGATCATGTTCGCCGCGGCGTAGAGGAGGACGATGCCGAACAGCTGGCGGAGCCTCTTTTTCGGGATCCGCGATCCGATCCGGGGACCGATTTGGGCCCCGATGATGATGCCGAGGATTAGCGGGACGGCCAGCTCCAGGTGGAGGGTCCCCTCGACCCAGCTGGTGGCGGCGCTGATCGCCGCCGTGGGAATCATCACGAACAGGCTGACCGCGACGGCGGAGACGATGTCGAGGCCGAGGAGGATGACGAGCGACGGGACGAACACGGTCCCGCCTCCGATGCCGAACAGCTTGGTCGCCGTGCCGGCGGCGAAGCCGAGCACGATGATGAGCAGGTAGAAGCCGAGGCCCGAGGTTCGTTCTCCTTCCAGCCCCTTCACGTCCTTCGACGTGCGGCCGAGCAGCATCATGGCGGCCGGGTACAGCAGGAAGACGGCGAACGCGATCGTCAACCACTTCGGATCGATCGTTTGCACGATGTACCTGCCGAGGAAGACACCGCCGATCGCGCTCGGCATGAACAGGAAACCGATTCGGAAGTCGATGGCCCGGCGACGGAAGTACGAGATCGATGCCGAGATTCCCGTGAACAAGACGGCGGCGATGCTCGTTCCGGCCGCCTCCGGCTGCGTCGCGACGAACCCGCCGAGCAGCAGCAGCGGTGTCATGAACACGCCGCCGCCCAACCCAAGCAGGCTGGCGAAGAAACCGATCGCGATCGCAGCGAGGAACAACGGGACGAACGTTGCGACTTCCATCATCAGGACGCACCTCCGAGAGCCGGATGATACCGGATCGTTTTGGGGCCGGCACCGGCGCGCGTCGGATGGACGCGACTTGGGCGGGGGGATAGAGTAGCGGGGCCCGGCGCACGAGCGCCTTCTAAGGAGGGATGCCGATGCAGGTTCCGACGCGCGAGCACGCCCACGCGCTGCTGACCGAGTACAACCGCAACGATCGCTTGATCAAGCACGCCCTGGCCGTCGAGGCGGTGATGCGCCACATGGCCGCAAAGCTCGGCCACGACGAAGAGAAGTGGGGCGTGATCGGTCTTGTCCACGATCTCGACTATGAAAAGTTCCCCGAGCAACACTGCGCGAAGACCGACGAGATCCTTCGCGAACGCGGCTGGCCGGAGGAATACATTCACGCCGTTCTGTCGCACGGCTGGGGCATCTGCACCGACGTCGAGCCGGAGCACGAAATGGAGAAGGTCCTTTACGCGATCGATGAGCTGACCGGCCTGATCATCGCAGTGGCGCTCGTCCGACCGTCGAAGAGCCTCGCCGATCTCAAGGTGAAGTCGGTGACGAAGAAGTGGAAGGACAAGGCGTTCGCTGCGGGGGCCGATCGCGAGATCATCCAGAAGGGAATCGACATGCTCGGTGTCGAACGAAGCGAGCTGATCGCCGACGTGATCGAGGGCATGAAGTCGGTTGCCGCCGAGCTCAAGCTCGACGGGTCGCTTGCGTGAAGCGCGCCGGAGAGGAGAAGGCTCCATGACAGGGAATGCCTATCGCTCGAAACGATGGTCGCTCGACGATCTGATCGCCGCACCGACCGGACCGAAGATGGAGGAGGTGTTCGACGAGCTGGATCGTGCGATCGGCCGGCTCGAGGTGCGACGCGACGCGCTGTCGCCGTCGATTGCGAAGGACGAGTTCGCCGGCATCCTCTCCTTGGTCGAGAGGATCGGCGATCTGACCAGGCGGCTGGACGGGTACGCGACGCTCCGGCTCTCCGCGGAGACCAGCGACCAGGCGGCCCTTGCCTTCCGCAGCCGCGTTCACGAGGTTCTCGCGGGGGCAAGGAACCGAACGCTGTTCTTCGAGCTGTGGTGGAAGCAGCTCGACGATGAGAACGCGACGCGTCTGGTCGCGGGCTCCGGCGACGTCCGGTACTACCTCGAGACGCTCCGCCGCTTCGCCCCGTTCACCCTCTCCGAGGGGGAGGAGAAGGCGATCAACGTCAAGGATGTCTACGGCGCGCGGGGGCTCGAGACGCTCTACGACATGATCACCAACGGGCTGACCTTCGATGTGGAGATCGACGGTGGGACGCGGACCGTCACACGGACCGAGCTGATGGTGTACGCGCGCGACCCTCGGCCGGAACGGCGGGAGATGGCCTACCGGGCGTTGCACGAAGTCTTCGGCGATCAGGGCGGCCTTCTCGGCCAGATCTACACGTATCTCGTCGGGGATTGGAACGCGGAGAACGTCGGCCTGCGCCACATGCCCTCGTCGATCTCCGCCCGCAACCTGCGAAACGACTTGAACGATGACGTCGTTGACGCGCTGCTCTCGAGCTGCCGCAGGAACGCGTCGCTCTACCAGCGGTACTTTCGCCTGAAAGCGGGGTGGCTCGGGCTCGATCGCCTGCGGCGCTACGACGTGTACGCGCCGATCTCGAGCGTCGAACGGGAGGTCCCGTTCGATGAGGGAGCGTCGATTGTCTTCGATAGTCTGCGCGGCTTCTCCGACGAGCTGGCACGACTCGCCGAGCGGGTGATCGCGGAGGACCACCTCGACGCGGAGGTCCGCCCCGGCAAGGATACCGGCGCGTTCTGTTACGGGGTCGTCCCGGACGTGACGCCGTGGGTCCTCGTCAACTACAACGGCCAACTGGACGACGTCTCGACGCTCGCTCACGAGCTCGGACATGCGGTGCACGCGATGCTCGCGTCCGATCACTCGGTTCTGACCTTCCGCTCGTCGCTCCCGCTGGCGGAGACGGCATCGAACTTCGCCGAGATTCTTCTCCTCAAGCGACGGTTGGGCATCGAGTCCGATCCGGCCATCCGGCGCCACATCCTGGCGAAGTTCGTCGACGACTCGTATGCCTCGGTGCTGCGACAGGCACACTTCGTTCTGTTCGAGCGGGAGGCGCACAGGCTGATCGTCGACGAAGGAGCGACGGTCGACCGGCTGTGCGCGTGCTACCTTGAGAACCTGCGGGGCCAGTTCGGCGACGCGGTCGAGCTGTCCGACGAGTTCCGCTGGGAATGGGTTTCGATCCCGCACATCTACCAAGTCCCGTTCTACTGCTACGCCTACGCGTTCGGCCTGCTGCTCGTGCTCGCGCTGTACCGGGAGTACGAGCGGGAGGGCGAGGCGTTCGTGCCGAAGTACGTCCGGCTACTGTCGCGCGGGGGATCGCTCGCCCCGGCCGATGCCCTCGACGAGGCGGGGATCGACGTGCGCGACGAGTCGTTCTGGCAAGGTGGGTTTGACGTGATCGCGGAGATGATCGACGAACTCGAACGGGCCGAGGCGTCCTAGCCGGTCCGGATGTCAGCGATCGACGCATCGAGAACGCCGATCAGCTCGCATGTCGCCAAGCGAACGAGCGTTCCGCGCGATGGGGTGCTGAGCAGCTCTGCCACGTCGCGTGTTCTCCGAATTTGCCCATGGGTCGCCGACTGCGAGTTCGCGTAGGCGAACTCGCCCGCGATGGGGTACTGAGCAGCTGTGCCACGTCGCGTGTTCTCCGAGTTTGCCCATGGGTCGCCGACTGCGAGTTCGCGTAGGCGAACTCGCCCGCGATGGGGTACTGAGCAGCGCTCAGTACCCCATCGCGCAGCCGTCCTTCCGCGACTCGCTCCCCCCGCGAAGGACGCCGTTCACCTCGTCGAGCCAGATGCCCTGATAGCCGCCGAAACCGGGCCCGTACGGGCGAGATTCGACGCGGTGCCCCTTGGCGCGCAGCCCGGCGAACGTCGATGGAGCGAACCCCGACTCGAGCAGGACGAGGCCGCCGTCGGTCATCCTCTGTCCGGTCGGCGTCGATGAGCCGACGTGCCGCCAACGAAGCGCGTCGCCGGCCGCCTGGACGTCCATCCCGAAATCGAGGAGGTTGACGAGGATCTGGGCGTGTCCCTGCGGCTGCATGTCCCCGCCCATCACACCGAATGAGAGCAGCGGCCGGCCGCCGCGGCTGACGAACGCCGGGACGATCGTGTGGAACGGCCGCTTGCCCGGCTCGAGGGTGTTCGGGTGCTCCGGATCGAGGTGAAACAGGCTCCCGCGGCTCTGCAGCGCGAACCCGGTCCCCGGCGGAACGATGCCCGAACCGAAGTCGTGGTAGATCGATTGGATGAACGAGACGGCATTGCGCTCCTCATCGACGACGGTCAGGTAGACCGTATCCCCCGCCTCGAGGCACGGATCCCCGGCCGGAATGCGGCTCGTTGCCGCGGACCGAACGATCTGCCTCCGCCGCCTTGCGGCGTACTCCCCGGAGATCAGCTCGTCGACCGGGACATCGACGAACGCCGGATCGGCGTAGTATCGCGCCCGGTCCTCGTACGCCAGCTTCTTCGCCTCGATTTGAAGGTGAAGCAACTCGGCCCCGCCCCGCTCCAGCTCGGAGAGGTCGAACCCTGCGAGGATGCCGAGCATCTGGAGGGCGGCGATCCCCTGGCCGTTCGGCGGGAGTTCCCAGATGTTGCGATCCCGATACTCGATCGAGATGGGCTCGTCCCACGTCGAGACGTGCGAATCGAGGTCCTCGGGGCCGATCAGTCCGCCGACCGACCCGGCGCAGGCGACGATCCGCTCGGCGATCGGACCGCGGTAGAACGCGTCGCGCCCGCCGGCACAGATCGCGCGAAGCGACGCAGCGAGGTCCGGGTTCCGGACGACCTCTCCGGCGTCCGGCGCCCGGCCATCGAGGAGGAACGTCGCGGCGGCTCCCGGATCGGTGCGAAGCCGCTCCGCCGCCGCCTGCCACATCCGGGCGATCACCGGCGAAACGGGGAACCCGGACTCGGCGTACGCGATCGCCGGAGCAAGCAGGTCCTCCATCGGGAGCCGGCCGAACCGGTCGTGGAGGGCGAACCAACCGTCGATGCAGCCGGGAACTGTCCACGAGAGCGGCCCGCGATCCGGGATCCGCTCGAGATGCCGAGACCCAAACAGGTCGCGGGTCATCGCGTGTGGTGCTCGGCCGGATCCGTTGAACCCGACCGGCGCGCCGACGTCGGCGTTCCAGATGATCGCGAACAGGTCGCCGCCGGGGCCGCAGCTCATCGGCTCGACCACGGCGAGCATCGCGTTGGTCGCGATCGCAGCGTCGACGGCGTGTCCGCCCTGCTTGAGCACGTCGACGCCGACCCCGACGGCGAGCGGCTGGCTCGTCGCGACCATCCCGCGGCGCGCAATCGTCTCCGAACGTCGCCCGAACCCCTGGCAATCGGTCATGTCTCCTCCTCGGCCCCACCGCGGCAAGGATACGGACGGGCGACGCCACCGGCCAGCAGCCGGAAGGTGTTCGGCGCTCGCTCCGAACTTATAATGAACGGCATTCCGGGAGGTGCGATGGACGAGCGGAAGGTCGTGCTGCGCGAGCTGCTGGCCAAGGATCCGGCTGACGTCGCCGAGGTCCTGTCCGTCCTGTCCCAAGAGCAGGCCACCGATCTCGTTCACCGCCTGTTCCTTCGGCATGCCGCCGCCGAGCCTCTTGGCGAGATGGATCCCGACGAGTCGGCCGAGCTGGTCGCGCAGCTCGACCGATCCGAGGCGAGTGAGATCCTGGCCCGGATGGACCCCGACGACGCCGTCGACCTGCTTCTCGAGCTCCCCGAGGAAACCCAGAACGAGCTCCTGTCGAGGTTGAGCCGCCGGGACGCGGAGATCCTCGCCGGGCTGCTCGCCTACCCGGCGGACACCGCAGGCGGCCTGATGTCACCGGAGATCGTGCCGCTCTCCCTGTCGATGTCGGTCCGGGAGGCGATCGACCTCCTCCGGCGCCGCCAGGAGGAAGCGGAGACCGTCTACTACGCGTACGCCGTCGACGACGAGGCGCGCCTCCAGGGCGTCCTATCGCTTCGCGACATGGCGCTCGCCGCGCCGGGGAAGTCCTTGAGCGAGCTGGTCGTTCGAGACGCGGTCAAGGTTCTGGTAACCGAGGACGTCGAAGAGGTTGCGCGGACGTTCGATAAGTACGACTACTTCGCGCTTCCCGTCGTCGACGCCGGCGATCGCCTGCTCGGAGTGATCACCGTCGACGACGTCATTGACGTTATCCGTGAAGAGGCGACCGAGGACATCTACGGGCTGGCCGGCGTCCCGATGCAGGAGGGTGTCGATACCGGATGGTGGCGGTCGATGCGGCTTCGTCTCCCGTGGCTGTATCTGAGGCTGTTGACCGCCCTCGCGGCGGCCGTCGTCGTCGGCCTGTTCGAAGCGACGATCGCCAAAGTCGCCGCGCTCGCCGTGCTGATGGGCGTCATCGCCGGTCAGGGAGGAAGCGCCGGGATGCAGACGGTGACGATCATCACTCGCGGGATTGCTCTGGGGGAGATCGCGCCGCGGCAGGGCAGGCGGCTCCTGGCCAAGGAGCTCCTCCTTGGTGCGGCGAACGGCATCCTGATCGGCGCGACGATCGGACTGATTACGTACCTCTGGAAGGGCGAGTTCCTGATGGGGATTGCCGCGTTCCTGGCGATGCTCCTGAACATGACCGTCGCCGGGCTGATCGGCGTCGCGATCCCGCTGGCCGTCCGCGGCCTGGGAAAGGATCCGGCGCTCGCGTCCGGGATCTTCCTGACGACCGTAACTGACGTGCTCGGATTCGGACTCCTGTTCGTGATCGCGAAGTGGCTTCTGCCGGGGGTGTAGGGACAATGTCAAACAAGCCGACCTTGCCGGTCTGGACCATCCCGCTTCTGCTCGCGCTCCTCGGGATCGCCCTGCTCGTGGGGAACCTCGGTCTGGCGGCAAAGGTTCTCGTCGCGATCGAGACCCTCGCCTACTGTGCGTACCTGATTGCACGGGGGCGGGCCGCCGGCGACGCGCCGCGGCCGGTGTCGAACCTCCTCGCGCTCTTTCCCGGGCACCTCTTGCTGCTGCTCGCGATCTCGACGCTCTCGGTGCCCAGCGGGCTCGCCTACGTCTGGGCGCTCGTCCCGCCGGCGACCGTGCTCTACGACCTGATTACGTGGAGGGGCATGCTTCGAGCGCGGATCCGAACGTCGATCTCGGCCGTTGTCTACGTTATAATCTGGGCCGATGTCTTCTTCCTGTTGGAGCGTCTGATCGCGTTGACAAGGGAGTGGGACGAAACGATCCTTATCGTGGTGCTCGGGCTCGTCGGGAGCGTGTTCCTCGGTTTGGGGCTCTACCGGCATCGGCTCGCCGCCAAGGAGTGATGAGATGAAGAGATGGACTGCAGTCTTGGCAGGGTGGCTCGTGGTCGGGAGTCAGTGGATCGTGCTCGCTCAGGAAGTGAGCGGCAGCGGCGACGCGGCAACCGACGGTGCGACCTCGCCGCTCGGGGGAATGACCCCGCTTCTGATTATGCTCGCGGTCTTCGGCGCGATCTTCTACTTCATGTTGATCCGGCCGCAGCGCAAGCGCCAGGCAAGGATGAACGAGCTCATCGGGGGCCTCAAGCGCGGCGATCACGTGATCACCGCCGGTGGGATCCACGGCGAGGTCGACGCAGTCAGCGAATCGTCGTTCGTCCTCACCCTCGAGGACGGAGCGAAGATCCGCGTCGCCAAGGCGAGCGTGACCCAGAAGCGCGACAAGTAGAGAAGCGACACGAGCAAAGGAGTACGAATGGTCCAGCATCATCACCGTCACATGACCCGCAATGACTGGATCCGGTTCGGTGTGGTCCTGTTGGTCGCGGTCGGCGCCCTGTACCTCGTCTATCCGTTCTGGCCGCTGCAGGACGTCGTACAGCTCGGGCTCGACCTGCAGGGCGGGGTTCGGATGGTGCTGGAGGCCGAGGGCGTCGGCGAGATGAGCACCGACCTGCGTGCCGAAACGATCGACCGCCTGATCACGATCATCGACAACCGCGTTAACCAGTACGGGCTTGCCAACACGGAGATCCGGAAGTTCGGTGGCGATCGGATCCTCGTTAACCTCCCCGGGGCGAGCGATCCCGAGGAGGCGAGGCGGCTGATCGGCCAGACGGCGCTGCTCGAGTTCCGCCGCGTCATCGAGGCCGGCACGAGCCCGCTCGACGACCTTGTGCCGACTTCGAGCAGGCAGGAGGTCCTCTGGAACCGTGACGGCGTGCCGTTCCTCGTCTCTTCCGAGATCCTGCTGACCGGCGCGGCGCTGTCCGACGCGTCCGTCCGGACCGGGACGTCGCTGACTTCGGCCGGCTTGTATCAGATCGCGCTCGAGTTCAATCAGGAGGGGGCGCAGCAGTTCGCGGCGACCCTGATCGACCTCGGCGTCGGCGAACGGCTGGCGATTATCCTCGACAACACCGTCTACTCCGCTCCGGTCATCCAGGATAGCATCGTGCAAGTCGCGCGGAACCAGGGCTGGCGCGGCGTGCAGGACGGATCGAGCATCTCGGGGATCAACGACGCGGAGGAAGCCCGGATCCTCGCCATTGCCCTGCGCGCCGGTGCGCTACCGGTCGCCGTTCACGTTGTGGAGGAGTCGACCGTCGGGCCGACGCTCGGGGACGACTCGATCCGCCGCGGAGTGATGACGATCGCGATCGGGTTCCTGCTGATCCTCGCGTACATGATGGTCTTCTACCGCGTGCTCGGTGTGGTGGCGAACCTGGCGCTGATCCTCAACATGCTGATCGTCTTCGGCGCGCTCGTCATCTTCCGGGCCGTCCTGACGTTGCCGGGGATCGCCGGCATCATCCTTACGATCGGCATGACGGTCGACGCCAACGTGATCGTGTTCGAGCGCGTCAAGGAGGAACGACGGACCGGGAAGTCCCCGCTCGCTGCTGTTCGGTCCGGCTTCGAGAAGTCGCTCTCGACGTTGCTCGATGCGAACATCACGACCCTCATCACCGCGCTGATCCTGTTGCTCCTGGGGACCGGGCCGATCCGCGGATTCGCGATCACGCTCGGCATCGGCGTTGTGGGAAGCCTCTTCTGCGCGCTCGTTGCCAGCCGGCTGCTGCTCGAGAAGGCTGGTTTCTCCAACTTCATCCCGGTTCGTGTTACGCAGACCGAGCCCGCCGAGTAGAGCCAGGGCCGGCCGCGGCGAGAACGAGCGACATCAGGGCATCGTCCGGATGCACAAGACCGCTCTTGATTTCCCGGTCGAGGTCGACACCGAGTCGAAGCGCGTCGGCGAGCTGCGGCAACGACCGCCGCTGTGCCTGTCCGATCAGCCGGCGGAGGAGCCACTCCTGGACGCCGACCGATGTCGCCATCTCCTTCCGCGGTGACTTCCGATCGAGCAGGAGGCGGATCATCGCCAGACGCGCCAGGTGGCGCAGGATCCCGCCGACCATCCGTCCCGGGTCCTCTCGAAGCCCCCGCAGTTCGGCAAGCGCTGCGCTCAGGTCTCCCTCGCCGAGGCGATCGTAGAACGGGTAGGCGGTGCGCTCCGCGCTGGGAAAGACCGTCCTTGCGATCGTGCCCTCGTCGATCGTGCTCTTCGATGCCAACACGCGAAGCTTGTCCGCTTCGTGTGCGACCGTCAGGAGATCGTTCCCGCAGCGATGGAGGAACTCTCGGAACGCGTTGCCGGCCAGCTTGACGCCGTGCTCGGAGAGGATCTCCGTCGCGCAGCTTCGGATTGCGTTGCCGCGCGGCGCGGGCAGGGCGACGAGCGCGTCGCGGGCCGCGACCGCCTTCGCGATCGGGCTGGTCGCGCGCAGGTCGGTCGCGATCAGCGTAAGGTACGTTCCAGTGGCAAACGTCCCCTCGACGATCGGAACGAACGACTTCGGAGCGCGGATCTTCTCGAGCCGGCGAACGACGAAGTGGCGCCCCAGGGCGAAGAGGGAGAGCGACGTCAGGTCGAGCTCGAGCGATCCGGCCTCGATCTCGTCGGCGAAGTGGACGTGCCGTTCGAGGTTCGGATCGACCGCTCGGAGCGCCGCTTCCCGGTCGGCGAGAGCGCGCTCGCACCGGTACGGATCACCGGTGAACAGCCTCAGGATGGGCTCGCTCATGATCGTCTCCCCGCGAGTGGACTCGTCGAACATGGTAGTGTGCCTGTCAGCGGCGATCAACGATCGCCGCCGACAGGGCGGAGAACGCCGGGGCGTTCTCCGGTTGGCCACGCTGTCGAGGGTCGGTCGTTTCGCGCCGGATGTTGCGCGGAGCCCGTCAGTGGCGATCAACGATCGCCGCCGACAGGGCGGAGAACGCCGGGGCGTTCTCCGGTTGGCCACGCTGTCGAGGGTCGGTC
>Ga0272443_10001287_pt1 | contig 37860 bp, 36 predicted proteins | sample SSMAcet12_FD_193581 | JGI IMG/M metagenome (GOLD analysis project Ga0272443, IMG submission 193581) | Marine sediment archaeal communities from Little Sippewissett salt marsh, Falmouth, MA, United States - SSM-Acet-12 | ecosystem: Environmental > Aquatic > Marine > Wetlands > Sediment ...
GGTGCTCAAGCCCGACATGGCGGTTTTCGACACCGTCTACAACCCCGCCGAGACGCTGCTGCTGAAGCAGGCCCAAGCCGCCGGCGCCCAAACCATCGACGGCATCACCATGTTCGTCAACCAGGCCCTGGCCCAATACCACCGCTTCACCGCCCAACCCGGCAACGCCGCCCTGATGCGACAGGCCGTCCTCGATAGCCTCAAATGATGAACAGGCCGAAACAGATTGTGCTCGACAAGGACGTCTTCATAGCATTGTCGGGGAGGCAATTCGATATTCTCCTTGATTTCTGTAGGCAGCACTGTGTACTCCTCTCTGATACGCTGCTATATGAGTGCGCTACGGCTGCAAGGCAGAACCCAAAGGTATTGCTCCAGAGATATGAGGAACTGGTCAAGGTGGGTGCCTATTGCTGCTCGGTGAGTCGCACCTTTATCGAGTGGGAATGCAGGCACTGTCGGCCCTATTCGTGGTTTCTCCCAGACTTGGCCGCAACGCAACAGATTCGGGGAGGAGAAAGGCGGCCAGTGCACTTGCTTGACTCAAGCGAGTATGCGGGACTATCTCAGCAGCGCTACAAGCTTGCGAGAGCGTTCTTGAATGTGAGCCAGAAGGTCAAGAATGGAATTGATGTAGAGGACCCCGGTGTTGGCGAGAAGATAAGTCAACTGCCCTCAGATAGATATGAGCGGTTTCGAATACTGCTCGAATTTGTTGATTCGAGCACGATACACGAGAGTGGAATAGAGTCTGTCCCCCATGACTGGATTAGAGATGAAGAGCAGTTCTGCCGGTCACCCGCTTGGATGAGCTGGCAGCACATACGTTTGATCGATGTGCTCGCGAACAACTATCACTACCTGTGCCGAACAGGAAGCCCGCCGGGAGCAGAAGGGGCTGAGCACGACTGCCAAGATTTGGAGTATGTCATGTTGCTCAGTCGGGCGGACGCGATTATCACAATGGACAAGAAGCTGGTTGTACCACTTGCCCGGGCGGCGTTTCCGGAGAAGGACGTGTTCTCGTCGCTGGATGAGGTGCCGGCGTCGTATCGGTGTGACTGGGGTGAGGGCTGAGAGCGGCTGGGGGGGGTGTTGCATCTGCTTGGCGGTTGGCGGTATATTACGGGGGTGCCGAAGCGGTAGCGGCGGTGGGCTGAAGCCCACCCTACATCAGGATCTGGTGTTGCGACATTCTGGACGGGTGCGATGAGTTTGAAGATAACCATTCCGAAAGAGTCAATTGAGGCGTTTTGTCGCCGGCATGGCATTCGCCGGTTGGCGCTGTTCGGCTCGGTCTTGCGCGAGGATTTCGGCCCCGACAGTGACGTGGACGTCTTGGTCGATTTCGACCGAGGGGTCGATCTGGGTTTGTTGGAAATCGTGGCGATCGAGAACGAGCTTTCAGCGATTCTGGGTCGCAAGGTTGACCTGGCCGATCGCGAAGAGGTGGAGCGGAGCGAGAACTACATCAGAAGGCGGCACATCCTCGGCACGGCGGAGACGGTCTATGCGGCGGGATGACGCCTACGTCCTGGATATGCTGCTGGCTGCCAGAAAGGTGCTGGAATTTACGCAGGGGGTGGATTGGGAGCAATTCAGCGGGGATGAACTCGTTCAAAATGCGGTGATGCGCCAGATCCAGATCATCGGTGAGGCCGCGCGAAGCGTGTCGCCTGAATATCAGAGTGAGCGTGCTCAGGTGCCTTGGGCGGAAATCGTTGGGATGCGGAACCGGCTGGTGCATGAGTATTTCCGAATCCTGCCGCGCCGGGTCTGGGATGTCGTCGAAAAGGACATCCCCAGGCTGATCCAAGTACTTGAGCCTCTTGTGCCAGATGAAAATGAGCCGGAGGGCTTGTTTGGTGGTGGTTCGGGGTGACCAACGGCAGTGATGGATCAGATAGACGAGTCTGGTCGCTGGATCGGTGGGGAGTTCGGTGCCGTAGCGAGCATGCAGTGATACAACTCATGGCTTTGCGGCCCGGGTTGCGAGGATCGGAGTCGGCCAAAAAGGCCTGCAACTTTTTGGGGTGTGGCGCGTCTGTTTGAATGGGTAGGGTGATTGTACGGGCGGCAGGGGGGACGTGCAATCATGCATTGTCGGAATGTGCGGGTTCGTAAAGCCATGTTTTGAAGGGAGATAGCCATGACCAGGTTGCGTAGGGTTTCATTCGTTTGTCTGTCGCTGCTGATTGCCGCGGGGCTGGCTTGGCCGGCACGCGGGGCCGATTCGGCGATCGACGAACTGACCAAAGTCATGCCCGACGACGTCGTGTACTTCGTCGCCACCGGGGGCGCAGCGGCGCTGGAGGGCGATTTCCAGAAGAGTACGCTGGGCCGGATCTGGAACGACCCGGGCATGCAGACCTTCGTCGGCTCGATCCACACCCAGTTGATGGCCCTGCTGGACAAGCAGGCCGGCGACGAAGAGGTGCCCAAACTGGTCGCCATGGCCCTCGAATACGCCCAATTGGCACTGGATCGGCCGATCATGGTGGGCGTGGCTGGCGTCAAGGCTGAAAAGGGCCCGCCGGCGTGTGTCTTCGCGATCCTCAATGCGGGTGACCACAAGGCGGAACTGGCGGCCGCGGTGGGCAAGATTGAGGAGATGATCAACGAGGAGGAGGAAATCGGCGAGGTCGAGGTCGGCTCTTTGAAGATGCACGGCCTGAAGGATAATGATGAGGTCCCGCTGTACTGGGGCTGGGCGGGCAACTATCTGGTCCTGGCTGTCAACGACGCCCAAGGGGCGGTTACCAGCCGCGTGATCACACCGCGGGAGGCCGCGACGAGCCATCTCCAGAAGATCTCAGGCCGAGGTGATCTCCTCGCGGCGTATTACGACGTCAGGAAGATTTGGAGCCTCGTCGACGCCTTTGCTGCCAGCGAGGGGAAGGAGAACGATCTGGTCCCGGTCAAAGCAGCTTTCAAAGAACTGGGTCTGAGCAACCTCGGGACCGTCGTGGTCCGGGCCGGTTTTTCGGGCTCCGATCTGGTCAGTGATTCCTTCGTGGAAGCGCCGGCCCCGCGCACGGGTCTGTTGGCGGCGTTCAAGCCGCTCGATCTGGCTCTACTGGGCACCGTCGATCCCCAGGCGGTGACCGCCAGCGCCTTCAATTGCGACGTCGCGGGCATCTACGACACGGTGATGAACGCGGTCAAGACGGTCTCGCCCAACGATGTCTACCCGGAGATCCAGGAGGGACTGGCCGAGGCGGAATCGGAACTGGGTTTTCGCATCCGCGACGGGCTGATCAAGAGCCTGGCCGGACCGGTGGTTTTCTACACGTTGCCGGCCGGCAAGATGGTCGAGGCGCCGATGGGAGGCGTCGTCGTCGGCCTCAAGCTCAGCGACGCGGCCCTGTTCGAGAAGACCATGACGACCATCGGGGCCTTTGCGACGCAGATGAGCGACGGGATGCTCCAGGTCGGCTCCCAGGCCGGGGACGACGGTCGGACCGTGCACGTTTGGGCCAGTCCCGTGTTCGCGGTCGCGCAGGTGATGCCCACCTGGTCGGTCGTCGGCGATCAGGTCGTCATCGGCTCCAACACCGCCTTGTGCAAGATGGGCAGCAAGCAGGCCGCGTCGCAAGGCCAGGCCGCGAACTCGCTGCTGCAAACCGAGAGATTCAAGCAGGTTGCGAAACGATTGCCCCAAGGCTTGCTCAGCGTCAACTACACCGACTCTCAGGTCATGTTCAACCAGATGTTGATGCAGGCCCAGCAGTTCTGGCCCATCGTCACCATGGCGGCTATGCAGGCGGGTGTCAAGCTGCCGGTGATGCTCCCGTCGCTGGGGCACCTCGCTCAGGACATGGAGCCGTCGTGTGAATACAGCTACGCGGACGCCGCCGGATTCCATTCGCACTATCAAGGCTCGGGCCTGGAGGTGAGCCTGCGCGGCGTGGCCGGGACGGCCTTTGCCGCCGGGGTGGCCATGCCCGCTCTGGCCCGGGCTCGCCACGGGTCGCATCGCATGACCTCCGCTACGAAGCTCTCCAGTATCGGTAAGGCATGCTACATTTATGCCAACGACCACGACGACAAACTGCCTCCCAACCTGGAGGCACTCATTGACGCCGCTGCGCTGGAGCCGGAATTCCTGGAATCGAACCTGAAGCCCATCGCTTTCGAGGGGCCAAGCTTCGTCTATATCCCGGGGCAAACCCTGGATATGTACCCCGGGAACTTCGTCGCTTACGAGAACCCAGGCTACTGCTCGGATGGTGTCAACGTCCTGCATCTGGACGGGCACGTCGAGTTCATGAAGCCGGACATGTTCCGCGAGGAGCTTAAGATGACCTGCGAGCGACTGGGGCGCGAGATGCCCGAAATCCAGTTCCTGGATTAGGTTGAGCGGCGTTGCGGGAGCACTGCAGAACAGACAATCGCCGGACCGGCCTGCCTCACAGGCCGGTCCGGCGGCGTTTCTTGTGTGTCTTCCTGCCGCCGCAGTGGTTTTCTCTTCCCTCGCCATCTGGTGGATATTCCATTGAAATGCACCCGTGGGGCGCGTATAATCCGCCTTTTCGAGTTCTTCTCTGATTGAGGACATCGCAATGGCAAAGAAACAACAGGCAAAGAAGGTCGTGTTGGCCTACAGTGGCGGGCTGGATACGAGCGTCATTCTGCCCTGGCTGAAAGAGACATATGGGTATGACGTGATCGCGTTCGCGGCCGAACTGGGCCAGGGCGACGAGTTGGCCGGGATCAAGAAGAAGGCGATGGCCAGCGGGGCGGTCAAATGCGTCGTCAAGGACCTGCGCCGCGAGTTCGTCGAGGACTATATCTGGCCCATGCTCAAATCAGGCGCCGTCTATGAGAACGGCTACCTGCTGGGCACCAGTATCGCCCGGCCCCTGATCGCCAAGCATCAGGTCGAGATCGCGCAGGCGGAGAAGGCCGCGGGCGTCGCCCATGGCGCGACCGGCAAAGGCAACGACCAGGTGCGCTTCGAGCTGACCTTCATGGCCCTGGATCCGACGCTGGAGATCATCGCGCCCTGGAAGGACTCGAAATTCAAGCTCACGTCGCGCGAGGCCGCGGTCGACTACGCCAAGAAGCACAAGATTCCGATCGATCAGAGCAAGAAGAAGATCTATTCGCGCGACCGCAATCTCTGGCACATCAGCCACGAAGGGGCGGACCTCGAAGATCCGGCCAACGAGCCCAAAGACGATCTGTTCGTGATGTCCGAGCCCGTGTCCAAGGCTCCGAACAAGCCTGACTACGTGACGATCGGCTTCCACGAGGGCATTCCGTTTAAGCTGGATGGCAAGCTCACCAGCGGTGTCAAGATGATCGAGACACTCAACGACATCGGGGGCAAGCACGCGGTGGGGCAGGTCGATCTGGTGGAGAACCGGCTCGTCGGCATGAAGTCACGCGGTGTCTACGAGACGCCGGGCGGGTCGATCCTGATGACCGCACACGCAGCCCTGGAGAGCCTGGTTCTGGATCGCGACACCATGCACTACAAGCAGCAGGTCGCGCTGAAGTATGCCGAGATGGTCTACTACGGCCAGTGGTTCTGTCCCCTGCGTGAGGCGCTCGACGCCTTCGTCGATATGACACAGCGCAACGTCACGGGCGACGTTCGGCTCAAACTCTTCAAGGGACGCTGCACCGTGGCGGGGATGAAGAGTCCCAACAGCCTCTATGAAGCCGACCTGGCGAGCTTCAAGATGGGCGCCGAATACGACCCAAAGGATGCGAACGGATTTATTCGCCTGTTCGGATTGCCCATGAGAGTGGCCGGTTCGGTCAGTCGCAAGGGACAAAAGGGTACGAAATGACGATGAGGCGGGGACGGCCTCGTTTCCAGTAGGATGGCCCGGGAGGCGACGTGACGGCACAAGAATGGATTTGGTGTGCGTTCATCTTTTCGTTTGGCTGTTGTATCGGTAGTTTTCTCAATGTGGTGATCTACCGTCTGCCCCGCGAGAAATCGCTCGTCAGTCCGGGCTCGGCCTGTCCGGGCTGCGGCACGCCCATCCGGTTCTACGACAACATTCCGCTCGTCTCCTGGCTGCTGTTGGGGGCCAAATGTCGCCAGTGTAAGACCCCGATCTCGCCGCGCTACTTCATCGTCGAGTTGCTGACCGCCGTGCTGTTCTTGGGGCTCTACCTGCTGCTCTTCCACACCTCGGTCCGCCCGGCCGTGCAGGTCGAGGGGGGCTGGTTTGTCTACTGTCTCTATCTCGTCCTGGTGGCGGCGTTTATCGCCGGCTCCGGCATCGATCTGGAACTGTGGATCATTCCTTTGTCGATCTGCTGGCTGGTCACGGCGGCCGGTCTGGTGGGCTCGGCGGTGGGCGGATACCTGATTGATCCGGCGGTCCTGGCCGAATACTCGCTGCTGCCCGTGGCCTCTCCGGCCACGGGGGCCCTGGCCTTGGGAGCAGCGGTGGGATTGGCGGTGGGCCTGGGACTGTTGAGGACCGGGCTGCTCCAGCGCAGCTACGAGGTGCCGGAAGGCGCCGAGGTGCCGGAAGGCGCCGAGGGGCCGGCCGAACCTGCGGCCGAGCAGGCCAAGACGCAGGACGGAGGGACGCCGTTCGGTGACGAGCCCGAATTCAATCATCGCCTCGAGATGCTGCGCGAAATCGTGTTCCTGACACCCATCATCCTCGGCGCGATCGCGGCCCACATGATTCTCCGGCGGATCGAACCGGTGGCTGCGTGGTGGGAGGGCCTTCTGCACTATCCGGCGGTGGCCGGTTTCTTCGGCAGCTTGTTCGGCTATTTCGTCGGCGCCGCCGCCATCTGGGCCACGCGCGTCTTCGGGACGCTGGCCTTTGGCAAAGAAGCGATGGGACTGGGCGACGTGCACCTGATGGGAGCGGCCGGTACCGTCGTGGGGCCCGTCATGGTGGTCTTTGCATTCTTCATTGCACCGTTCTTCGGATTGGGTTGGGCCCTCTTTCAGATGTTTTTCAAAAAAACTCGCCAGATTCCCTATGGTCCGTTCTTGTCTTTAGCTGTCTTTACTGTTATCATTTTCCACGATTGGATCTTGAACCGTTTTGCCTTTCTTGTCGCGCAGTAAGGAGGGCGTCGTGGCGTTCACCGCATTGCAGGGAGGTTTCACATGCAACTCGTCAAAGCAAAGGTCGTCATTCCGCTGATTTGTGTCCTGGTGCTGTCCGTGGTCTCCGGCTGTACCGACTACAAGAAGAAGTATGACTACCTCAACGTCGAGCACCAGAACCTGAAAGGGCGTTTTGAGAACCTCCAGGGGGAGAAGCAGCGGCTGGCCGACCGGATCTCACAGGACCAGCAGACCATCGACGAACTGAAACGGCAGATCGACGAATTGAATCGGACGCCGGCCGATGCCACCGGATTTGGCGAGGGCTACGATGTGGCTTTCGATCCGGAGGCCGGCACGATCACGGTGACGCTCGAGAACGCCATTCTCTTCGCTTCGGGCAAGGCCTCGCTCAAGAGTGCCACCAGCGCCGAACTCGATCACATTCTCTCGGTGCTGAAGCAGAAGTACGCGGGCAAGGAGATCGACGTCGTGGGCCATACGGACACGGACCCGATTCGCAAGTCCGCCTGGAAGGACAACTGGGAGCTCTCGGCTCAGCGTGCCCTGTCGGTGACGCGCTATCTGGTCGAACATGGCATCTCTGATGATCTGGTTCGAGCCTCGGGTTGTGGCCCGGCTCGGCCCGTCGCGCCGAACACGTCGAGCGCCGGCAAGGCGAAGAACCGTCGCGTCGAGATCGTCGTTCACATACGCTAAATCGCGATGCCGGTGGGAAGGGATGCCCGCCGGTTTCTTTGAGGTGCGTCAATCGGCGGAAGGCGCCGGCACCACGGCAATCAGGAATTCGTGGTTGTCGGCGTCGAACCGGAGGGTCTGAACGGTCCCTGTCGCGGGGCTGGTCGGTGCCTCCGGGCCATCGCACACCCTCTGCCCCCGGTCGATCGTATCACCCGGCGCCACCGTTGGGTGCCAGGTCGCATCGATTCTGATGATGATTTCAGGCCGGGTCATTCCATCGCTTGCGGCCAGGGCCGAATGCCCAGCAGCGGCGCGAGCCTCCTGGTGATTTCCGTATTGTCGTAGACGCCGGCAAAGCGCTCGGCGTTCGGACCCAGGGCAAAGACCGGTACGGCCGCACTGGTGTGGCCGCCGCTGGACCACTTGACCTTGGCGTCGGTGCCTTTGAGGCTGCCCTCGGGAATCGTCAGTCCGCCCGTTTCATGGTCGGCTGTGACGATCAGCAGGGTGCGTCCGTCCGCCAGGGCAAAATCGATGGCTTCTTTGACTGCTTCGTCGAAGAGCAGGGTCTGGCGCACGCAGCTATCGGCATCGTTGTTGTGACAGGCCCAGTCGATTTGGCTGCCTTCGACCATGAGGAAGAAGCCCTGCTTGGGGCTCGGCGCGGCGGCCCTGGCATTGTGAAGACACCGAATCGCTTTGCGCGTCATCAGGGCCAGCATGGGTTCCGGCGGCAGCGTGGTCAGGCTTTCGTACTGGAACAGGCCCAGCAGATACGGGGCGTTGACCGAACGCAGTTGCCAGGCGGTCTCGGCGTAGCTATACCCGGCCTCGCGCGCCTCGGCGAGCAGATCCCGCTCGTCGTCGCGACCGCTGTTCGGGTCCGACTTGGGCAGGAAGAACTTGCGGCCGCCGCCGAGCAGGACGTTGACGCGATTGGCGAGCAACTGCTGGGCGATATCGGCTTCCATCTTGCGGCTCTTGACGTGCGCCGCGAAGGCTGCGGGGGTCGCGTGCGTGATGGCGGACGTGGCCACCAGGCCCGTGGCCATGCCTCTGGCCTGGGCCGCTTCGAGAATCGTGCGATAGGGCGCTCCATCCGGGGCCTGTCCAATCATGCCGTTTTTGGTCTTGATGCCGGAGGATAGGGCCGTGCCGGCCGCGGCCGAATCGGTGACGAGCCGGTTGGCCGAATGCGTGCGCATGATCCCGCTGACAGGCAGGCGTTCCATGTGCAGTTTCCCCGCCGGACCGGCCGCCCGCAGGCGGGCCAGCGCGACCTGATTCAGGCCCATCCCATCGCCAATGCAGAGGATGACGTTCCTGACCTTCTTGGCCGTGGTCAGGGGGTAGGGCTCCGTACTGATCGGGGGCTGGTAGAACCCCAGGTCGTTGACGTCGACCTCGGGCGTGGGGTAGTCGAAGGATGCGAAGGCCGGGACGTTCAGGATCAGAACGAGAGCGGTCAGGGTGAGCGTCAACGCTGTCGGGGTGTTTCTCATGCTGCTATTCTCCTGTTGAACCACGAACATAGGACACTGTTTCTACCATGCCGTTGTTCTCTACGCAAACAGATATGGCCCCGTTCTGGGCGGTGAGAAAATAAGCCGGCTCTGGCCCCTCACTTATCAGGACCTGGGTTTGGCCGCGTCTTGACGCGCCGCTAATCAGGACGACGCGGGGGCGGAGACCGGGCAGAAAGCTCGCGCTGCGCGTCGTCGTCGAGCCATGGTGCGGAGCGACCACGACTTCAGCGGTCAGACCTGGATAGAGCGCGATGATTTGCCCCTGTGCCAATTCCTCGATGTCCGAGCAGAGCAGGATGGATGCTTCGGCAAACTGGATTTTGGAGACCAGCGAGCGGTCGTTGTCACTGAGATTGACCGGTTCGGGCGACTCGTCGAGTGGCCACAGTGTCTCGACAGTCGCGCCTGCGTCCTGCAACAATCTGGGGACCTGCTCGATGGTGTGGCCGCGTTGCTCGAGGTATGCCGCGAGTACCCCGGGTGGGCTGTTCGCGTTGGCTTGGGAGAAGGAGGCCTGGCTGGCATAGATGTGGTCTACCCGACGGCGCTGCACAATCTCGGGGATCCCGTTGATGTGGTCGATGTCGTTGTGGCTGATCGCGATCGCGTGCAGGCGGTCGAGACCCAGGTAATCCAGGAATGGCACCACAACCCGCGCTCCGATGTCGCGCCGGTGCATGGAACCGGCGTCGAAGAGAAGGGTCTTCGTACCCGGAAGCTGGACCACGATGGCTTGGCCGTGACCGACATCGAGACACGTCATGCACAGGTGATCGCGGTGGGTCCGCTGCCATTTGAGGGCGCCGAGATAGCCTGCCAGCGCCAGGCTCGTTGCGATACAGATCGCGTGTGTGAGGGCGGGGCGACGTGTTGGCAGGAACCGGGCGACGAGGAGAAGTCCGTAATACAGCAGGATGACGCACAGGGTGACGTGGCCGATGAGGATGCAATTGCTGTCGGGGATTGCCAGGATCTTGACGATCCGAATCAGCAGATTGGCGCCGGCGATCGTAAGATAGCCGAGGAGATGGCTCAATGTGGGCAGGAGAAAGAACAGGATGATCTTGAGGAAGCCGCAGATCAGAATGAGAGTGACCAGTGGAAAGACCAGTACCGTCCAGAGACTGGTCAGGGGCGTGATGGTGTAGAAGTGGTAGAGCAGAAGGCCGGCGCCGCCCAGCCAGGCGGCGATGCCCATGGCGAACAACCGCATGGCCCATACACCGACACGTGCGACAGTTTTCACGAGCAGCGTTGGGTACCCTTTTTCTCGGCGCAGCCATCGATCCGTTCTGTCGCGGATGAAGTCCTCAAGCGGATCGGTCAGGGCCAGGATGCCGGCGACGCAGGCGAATGATAACTGCCAGCCGGGCTCGAAGAGTTGGGTCGGCCTCAGCATTAACAGAATGATTGCGGCCAGACACAGCGTGTTGAGCGGGTTCGCGCACCGGCGCAGCAGAATGGCCAGGCAGAAGGTCCATACGATCACCGCGGCGCGGATGGTGGGGGCGCGCGGCGGGACGACCATCAGGAAAACCACGGTGGCCGCGATGCACACCAACGCCCGCCAGGGCTTGAGCAATCCTGCTGCCTTGCACAGGGTCCAAACCAACCCGACGAGGATGCCCAGGTGCAGGCCGGAGAGACTGATCATGTGCAACAGGCCCGTTCGGCGGAAGGCCTCGTACGTCTGGCGGTCGATGTTCTGCCGGCTGCCCAGCAGGAGTGCCTCGAGCAGCCCTTCAGCGGCACCATCGGTAGCGCGCTCGCCAAGCAAAGCCTGCCCGGCTGCTTCGCAGAGCCTGTTTCTCACTCGGTCAAGAGCACTTGGCGCGTCTTGGTCAAGAACGGTAATGCCCGCCCGTGTCGGGACCGAGGCGCCCAGATAGACCCTGCGTCGAGCGAGGTGGCCGGCCAGATCGAACTGCCCCGGGTTCGTCGGCGCCGCCAGGCGATACAGCCAGCAGTACATCTGGATCGTGCTGCCGACCTGCAGGTTCGGGGTGGGCTCGGCCACGTGCACGCGAATCGTGCCGCTCGTGTCGCTCCAGCCGTGCTCGGTTTCGATCGCACTGATATTCAGATAGAACAGGCTGGGCGGGTCCGTGAAGACGAACCTGGCGAAGCACCAATCCTGTCGTTGGCTATGAGGTTGTGTCAGGACCCGGCCTCTCACCGTCGCGAGCGCCCGTGCGTCACCGACGAAGTGCCGGATGTCATGGCCCTGAGGCATCTCGAACGCGATCAGGCGGATGGCACCCAACGCGAGAAAGCACAGCGAGGCACCACCAGCGAGAACACCCGGTTGCGGCCTTCCGCGGGCCCGAACGGAACAGACGATGACCGCGACGGCGCAACTGCCCAGCAGGACGCTCCAAGGCCAGAGAAAGACCGCCGCGTTGATGCCGTTGAATCGCCCGGACAAGGTGTGCTGAGCGAGGATTCCCGTCATGAAGCCGAGGGCCAGGAGGAAGAGCGGGGCCGTGGCCAGCAGCCGGGTCAAGAGGGTTTGACCGCTGAGCTGGGCCTCGATCCGGGTCAATTTGCGCTTCATCTCGTCCATCGTGGTGGGTCTATTCTAACCCCGCTGGAGCCCCCTGGCCAGTTCGTAACCCAAGTTTCAGGCAGGAGTCCTCCACCTGACCGGCTCTGTGCCTTTGGGGCCGGATATCTCCGCCAAATTGAACAAAGCGGGTCGTCGAGGTCTATAGGTAGCAGCCGGTCCCAGATCGGCGCGACAAATCGGGTATCAATTGCGACCCGACGGGGACGCAGATGCAGGGCGGATGTGGGAGAAAACAGAGATGGACGCCAGCATGAAGGGCTATGAGGTTCTCGAAATCGCCGAGAAGATCGAGCGGAACGGCGCGCGGTTCTACCGTCGGGCGGCCGCCATGGTTCAGGACGCCAGCGTCAGTGCGTTCCTGGTGCAGTTGGCCCAATGGGAGAGCCAGCACGTCAAGGTCTTCCGCGCGATGAAGCAGCGCTCCGTCGAGCAAAAATGGGAGATTGGCGATGTTGCCCCTAAACGCGACGGCGGATCCGATGCCCACTCTCTGGCGGGGCTGGCCGTGTTCGGGCTCCAGCCCAATCCCGCGGACGAATTGACTGGAGAGACGACCCGGGCCGATGTCCTGAGAATCGCCATCGAGAAGGAGAAGGATTCGATTGTCTACTACACCGGGCTCAAGGACCTTATTCCGTCCGAGAAAGACCGGAAACTAATTGAGGATATCATTCAGGAAGAGATGAAGCACGTGAGGATTCTGGCGCAATCACTGGAACAGCTCGAGTGACCGACCCGCCGGCGACCGCTCGGCGCGGCGTGGGGAGCCAGGAATTGCTATGGGGAAGCGAGAGCCACTGCCCTTCGTCTGCCTCGCGTTGCTTTTGGCCACCGGCTCATACCTCTTCCTGCGAAAGGGAGCGACCATGGTCAAGCAGACAGAGCATTCCAAGACAACGCACGACGCCGCTGTGACGGCCGGCGGTGAGACAACCGCGCAGGCCCACACCAATCGACTGATTCACGCATCGAGTCCCTATCTCCTCCAGCACGCGCACAACCCGGTCGACTGGTATCCGTGGGGCCCCGAGGCGCTCGCACGAGCCCAACGTGAAGACAAGCCCATCTTCCTGTCCATCGGCTACTCCACCTGTCACTGGTGTCACGTCATGGAGAGCGAGAGTTTCGAGGACGAAGCCACAGCCGCGATCTTGAACGAGCATTTCATTGCGATCAAGGTCGATCGCGAGGAACGGCCCGATATCGATGAAACCTACATGAAGGCGGTCCAGATGATGACGGGCTCGGGCGGGTGGCCGCTCTCGGTGTTTCTGACTCCCGCGGGCAAGCCTTTCTACGGGGGGACGTATTTCCCGCCGCGGAGCATGTACGGCCGGCCCAGCTTCCAGCAGGTCCTCCTGGCCACGGCCGACGCCTGGCGCGATGCGCGGGAGCAGCTGCTCGGCTCGGCAGCGAAGATCGAGGACGTCCTGGAGAAGGTGGCGCAAGCCCAGGCGACGGCACCGCTGTCGCGCGACGTTGCCGAGAAGGCGATGGCCGAGCTGGCGGCTGCGTTTGATGCCACCGATGGGGGATTTGGCGACGCGCCGAAATTTCCCCAGCCGACCACCCTGATGTTCCTGCTGAACGCGTGGCGCCGCTCGGGCGACGAAACGATCCTGGCGCTGGTCACCAAGACGCTCGACGCCATGGCCGCTGGCGGCATTCACGATCATCTCGGCGGTGGCTTTCATCGCTATTCGACTGACGCCCGGTGGCTGGTGCCGCACTTCGAGAAGATGCTGTGCGACCAGGCGCTGCTGGCCCAGGTCTACCTTCAGGCCTATCAGGCCACGGGCCGCGCGTCGTACGCAACGGTGGCCCGCGCCGTCTTCGATTACGTCTTGCGTGACATGACCGACGCGGAGGGCGGTTTCTACGCCGCTGAAGACGCCGACAGCGAGGGGCGGGAAGGCGTTTTCTACGTCTGGGCTCCGGAAGAGATTCAGGAGGTGCTCGGCGAGGAGTTGTCGGTCCTGTTCACGGCGGCCTATGGCGTCTCCCAGCACGGCGACTTCGAGGAGAGCAAGAGCATCCTCCATGTCACACGCACGTTCGCCGATCTGGCGGAGGCATTCGGTCGCGATGTTGCAGAGATCGAAGCCGAACTGACGGAGGCACGACGTCGGCTGTTCGAGCGTCGCAACAGGCGCCCGCGTCCACACCGTGACGACAAGATCATCACGGGCTGGAATGGACTGATGATCTCAGCCCTGGCGTATGGTGGGGCCGTGCTCGGGCAGGAGCGCTACGTTTCAGCCGCCGAGAGCGCCGCCGCCTTCGTTCTTGACAGCCTCCGGGACGAAGGGCGCCTGCGGCGCTACTTCCGGAGCGGCCGGGCCGTGGAGAAGGCGTTCTTGCAGGACTATGCGTTCATGATCCGCGGATTCATCGATTTGTACGAGGCCACGTTCGATGTCAAATGGCTTCAGGAAGCCACGGATCTGGCCGGCCAGATGACCGAGCTTTTCGCCGACGAAGAGCACGGCGGTTTCTTCCTGGCGGGCCACGATGCCGAGCGACTGATCGTGCGAACCAAGCCCGGCTACGACGGCGCCGTCCCCAGCGGCAACTCGGTGGCTGCCCTGGCGCTGCTCAGGCTCGGGCGGATGACGGACAACGCGCCGTTCACCGCGCTGGGCCAGGGCGTGCTGGCGGCGTACGCGGCCACCATGGACCAGGCACCGACCGCACTGACGGCGCTGCTGCTGGCCCTGGATTTTGCCGTGGGACCGACCCAGGAGATTGTCATCGCGGGCTCGGAGACTCCGCAGGAGGCCGCCGACTTGCTGGGCGAAGTCCGTCACCACTTCCTTCCGCACGCCGTACTGATGTTCCGTCCGTTTGGGGCTGCCGGCCGGGCCCTCGAGGCCCTGGCGCCGTTCACGGCCCATCTCGGCCCCGTCCAGGGACACGCGGCGGCCTATGTCTGCGAGAATTACACCTGTCGCCGGCCGGTGACTACGCCGGGTGATTTCCGCCAAATCCTCAGGGGAATTTCGGTGAAAGACTGAACCATTGACAGCCTTCCTGCGTGCATGATAATACCGATGTGGATGTGGACGGCCCGCTGAGGCTGTCGGCTGTTGATGAGCACGTCGTGATGATCGAAACCGATTGAGGATGGCACATGAGCGGTTTGAAACGGGCACAGCAAGGACGGGACGTCTCGGTGGTCCTTTGCGGACAAGCCGGACAGGGAGTGCAGACGGTCGAGTTCCTCCTGACGCGCATCCTGAAGCTTGCCGGCTATCATGTCTTCGCCACCAAGGAATACATGTCGCGGGTGCGCGGTGGACTCAACTCCACCACGATACGCATCTCGAGTCGACCGGTCGCGGCGTTGGTCAACCGCATCGATATTCTCGTGGCCCTGACCCCCGGAGCCCTGGCCCACCTGGCCGAGCGGCTTTCCGACGAGACGGTCGTCTTGGCCGAGTCGGCCGTGATCGGTGATGATGCGAATTCCGAATCTTCGCGTGTGCTCGATATTCCCTTCACGCAAATGGCCACCGATATCGGCAACAAGATCTACTCCAACATTGTGGCGGTGGGGGTTCTGTCCGGACTCTTGCACATCAATCCCGAGCACGTGACCGACTATGTGAAGCGCTTCTTCGCGAAGAAGTCTCAAGAGATCGTGGACCATAACGTCCAGGCCGCCCGGGCGGGCTACGAAGCCGCCGGCACGTTGGACTTGCCCGACGGGAGCGCCTGGGATCTCAAGCCCGCGCCGAGCGTCAAAGACGACATCCTGGTCGACGGCGCCGAAGCCGTGGGGCTGGGGGCTATCGCCGGAGGGTGTGACTTCGTCTCGTCGTATCCGATGTCACCCTCGACCGGCGTGCTGACCTTCCTCGCTCAGCACGGTAAGGAGCAGGGCGTCTTGGTGGAGCAGGCCGAAGATGAAATCGCGGCGATCAACATGGTCATCGGGGCCTGGTACGCCGGCGCGCGGGCGTTGGCGACCACCTCCGGCGGCGGGTTCGCCCTGATGACCGAAGGCATTAGTCTGGCGGGTATGCTGGAGACGCCGGTGGTGGTGCATCTGGCTCAGCGTCCCGGTCCGGCCACCGGCCTGCCCACACGCACCGAGCAGGGCGATCTGGAACTGGCGCTCTACGCCGGTCATGGTGAGTTCCCCCGCATCATTCTGGCCCCGGGGACCCTCCAGCAAGCCTTTACGCTGACCCAAAAAGCGTTCAACCTGGCGGACAAGTATCAGGTCCCCGTGTTTGTGCTGACCGACCAGTACTTCGTGGACTCGTATTACAATCTGCCCGCCTTCGACGTGTCCAAGACGAGCGTGGAGAAACACGTGGTTGAGACCGCGGCCGATTACCGTCGCTACGCGCTCACCAAGAACGGCCTCTCGCCCCGTGGCATTCCCAGTTACGGAAAAGGACTCGTTACCGCCGACAGTGACGAGCACGATGAGGAGGGGCACATCACCGAGAGCCCCGATGTGCGGGTGGCCATGACGGATAAGCGACTGGCCAAGGCCGCGGCGTTGAAGAAGGAGATCGTGCGTCCCGAACTGGTCGGTCCGAAAGACTACCGCCAACTCGTGATCTGTTGGGGCTCGACCTATCACGTGGTCAAAGAGGGCCTGGCGGTCCTCGGTCGCGACGATACCGCCATGCTCCACTACGCGCAGGTCTATCCTTTGCATCCGAAGACCGCCGAGTACATCAACAAGGCGGAGAAAACCGTCGTGGTCGAGAGCAACGCGACCGGGCAGTTCCGCAAACTGATCCGGCTCCACGCCGGCGTCGACGTCGATGAAGGCCTGGTCAAGTACGACGGGCTCAGTTTCGCGGTCGAAGAGATTGTCGAAGGACTGGGACAGATTCTTTCGTAAGGACGGTGTCTGATGGCGACGAACGTGTTCGACATGGGCGATATCGATATTGCGTGGTGTCCGGGATGTGGCAACTTCCCGATTCTCAAGACGGTGAAGGAAACACTGGCTGAGCTGGAGATCGACCCGACGCAACTGGTGATGGTCTCCGGGATCGGCCAGGCGGCGAAGATGCCGCACTATATCAAGTCGCACTTTTTCAACGGCCTGCACGGCCGCGCCTTGCCGCCCGCCACGGCGATCAAAGCCGCCAATCCCACGCTCACGGTCATTGCCGAGAGTGGCGACGGTGACATGTACGGCGAGGGAGGCAACCATTTCATCCATTGCATCCGGCGCAATCCCGACATTACGAACATCGTCCATGACAACATGGTTTACGGCTTGACCAAGGGACAAGCCGCGCCCACGAGCCGGCGCGGATTCAAGACGCCCGTACAGGTGGCGGGCGTCATCATGGAACCGTTCAATCCACTGGCGGTGGCGATTGCCCTGGATGCCGGTTTCGTCGCCCGGGCCAGTTCCGGCGACCGCGAGCAGACCAAGGAGATTCTCAAGCAGGCGATCCAGCACAAGGGATACGCCTTGGTGGATATCTTCCAGCCCTGTGTGACGTTCAACAAACTCAATACCTATCAATGGTTCAAGGAGCATGTCTACTACCTGGACGACTCTCACGACCCGACCGACCGGGCCGCGGCCTTTGCCAAAGCGATCGAGCAGGAGCGCTTGCCCCTGGGCGTTTTCTATCGCAATCCGAAGCCGAGTTTCGAGGAGAACGTCGAGGTCTATAAGGAAGATGCGCGTCCCCTTTGCGCGCGGGATGTGGACCAGGCCAAACTTGCTTCATTGATTGACACGTTCAAAATGACCGGTTGAGGAGAAAAGCTGAATGCTCAATGATGGTGACAAAGGCGTCATCGTGCAACGCGACAAGCAGACCTACGCCGTGGCCCCGCACATTCCGTGCGGCGTCGTACAGCCCGAGACGCTCAGGCGTTTGGCCGACGTGGCCGAGAAATATGGGGCCCAGGCGCTGAAGATTACCAGTGCGGCGCGCATTGCGATCGTGGGGGTGCAGGAGAAGGACGTCGAAGCGATCTGGTCCGAACTGGGCATGAGTCCGGGCTTCGCGGTGGGGTTGTGTATACGCAGTGTCAAGGCCTGTCCGGGGACAACCTTCTGCAAACGGGGGTTGCAGGACAGCTTGTCGTTGGGGCTGAAGTTCGACGGCAAGTACCACGGCATGGAACTGCCCGGTAAGTTCAAGATCGGCATCAGCGGTTGTCCGCACCAGTGCGCCGAAACGTGTATCAAGGACATCGGGCTCGTGGGGACGGCCAAGGGCTGGCGTCTGCTGGTCGGCGGCAACGGCGGGGCACGCCCGCGCCTGGCCCAGGAGTTGGCCCGCGATCTGAGCGAGGAGCAGGTCATGGAACTGGTGGACAAGATCATCGCGTACTACAAAGCCAACGCCGGCACGCATAAGCGGCTGGGGGCGATGATCGAAAAAATCGGGCTGGACGAATTCAAGCAGGCTATTTTGGGGTCGCAAGCCGTGTCGGCAGCGAGCGAATGAGGCCGTCGGAGTCGCGCAAATCATTCTCACGGACCAATGCGATCGTACTGAGTCACGTCAGTTTCACGCGACGCGGTAATGCGATCCTGGCCGACGTGAGTCTGACTGTCCCGGCGGGAAGCTGTTGTGCGATTCTCGGGCCCAACGGATCGGGCAAATCCGCTCTGATGGCCGTGCTGAGCGGTTATCTGTGGCCGTCGATGGGCACGGTGACGGTTAACGGACGTCGGTATGGCCAGGTCAGTCTGGCCGAGGTCCGGCGGACGATTGGGTTGATCGAGCCCTCGCGGGCACCGAAATTCGATCCCAGGATGTGTGTGCGGGAGGTGGTCGCGACGGGATTGTTCGGGACGATCATGTTGCCGTTGCACCGAGAGGTCGGAACGCGGCAATGGCAGCGCGTCGCATCTGAATTGGCGCCGCTGGGGTTGGCGCCGATCGCTGAGCGTGCCTACGGGGACCTTTCTTCGGGAGAGCAGATGAAGACGCTGCTGGCGCGAGCCCTGGTGGCCGATGCCAGTGTCCTTCTGTTTGACGAACCGACGGTCGGGCTCGACATGGGCGCGCGAGCGGCCTGTATCGAGGTCTTGGACGAGTTGATGCAGCGGGCCGAACCGCCGACGATGGTGATCGTTTCTCATCATCTGGACGAACTGCCGCGGGTGGTTCAGCGGGTGGTGCTGATGAAAGCGGGGCGGCTGGTGGCGCAGGGGACACCCGGTGAGATGCTCACTTCAGTGCGGCTCGGCATGCTCTTCGACTGTCAGGTGGATGTAATCGAAAACAAGGGACGCTTCGTCGCCGACGTCCGGGCCGCTCGGCCTTAGATCTGATTGGGAGCGCGACGCAAAACCATGACGATGATCGCACGGAAATTTCTCAGGCCGGGGCAGTTCTACGCCGCCCGCCGGCCTGTCCTGGCCGAGACGTTGGTTGGGTCCTGCATTACCGTCTGTCTGTACAATGCCAAGCAGGGCTTCGGAGCGATGAACCATTTTCTCCGGGCGCGGCCCCGCAGCGCCGCCGAAGCCAACCGGGGCGAATTCGGTACGACGGCCACCCGCTTCATCGTCCGGGCCGTGCTGAGGATCGATGACGATCCGCGTCACTATCGGGCGAGTATCTTCGGCGGGGCGGCCGTGCTCAAAGGAGGCGGCGACGAGAGCGGCATCGGCCCGGCCAACGTCGCCGCGGCGCTGGAGGTGTTGCAGGCGGCCGGGATTCGGGTGGTACGCCAGGAGGTGGGCGGAACGCGCGGGCGACGTGTCAAGTTCAACACGCAGACGGGCGAGATCGAGTGTCGCTTTGCCGGTGATATCCCGCGCAAGAAGCGACCTGCCCAGGCGGCGGGCTAGGCCCGGAACCAGACGAATTCTTTCGCCGCGCTCGTGCAAGTGATCGCCGGTTGTGTTAGGATGACCCTGACCGATCCAGTCGCGGGCGATGGCGCCTTCCGAAGTTGGTTCTGCGGATCGCTGAAACGTACGCGACGGCACGGCTCGCTGAACCTGTGAACGGCTTGATGCATCCCTTACCTGGGAGAACGGAGAACGATGAATCCGAAGGATCTGGAGAAATACTCGTCGGCAATCACCCTCTCCGACATGGAGGTGTTTGTCTTTCCCGAACTGATGTACAGTCTGGTTCTGGCCAACATCATGTCTCCGCTCATCTGGAAATGGCGCGACGAGGATTGTTTCCGGAAGCTCGAGGGCAAGACGAGCTACCGCAAGCTGATGCGCTTGCGCCAGTACGTGATGGATGAGTTCGACTTCAATCTCGATCTGGAAACCTGGGGGTTGACGACGCAGCAGGCGGAACTGGAGCGGTTCAACCATGTGATACCGCCGGAGGAGATTAGCAAGAGCAATGCGCTGTTCGGCTACGAGGGGGACAAGTACTATTTCGACGTCGATATCCGCAAGCACTTCGGGCTCGACAAATACCATGGCGATGTCATTCCCTATTGGAAGACGGAGACCGTTGAAGCGATGGATGCCTTCCGTTACAAGCCGGGTTATGGCAAGGCCGCGGGCGAGTGCGTCTCGCTGGCGACGTTGTATGCGGCTGCAGCGTTCATTGTGTGCGGCATTCCGCTGGAGGACATCTTCCTCATCTTGACGCCGCTGCATTCGCAGAACTTCATCGATATGAACGACGGCATTCTCACCAACAACCGCCGGCTCGTGACCAAGACGATGTGGTTCAACGGTACCGCCATTTCGCACAAGGCTCAGCGTGCCCTGCGCAACGAGCAGGTCACCATCGTCGCGCACCCGAGCGGCTACGTCCACTTTCTCTATGATGAAGCCACGATCGATCCCCAGGCGTACGATCATTTCACCGGACAGTTGACCGAATACCTCCGGGCGGACCTCGACCTGACGAATTTCGCCAGCTTCCTCCGCTGCTTTCGCGACTATCAGCAATACTTCCAGATCTGTCGCGACTGCCATGGCCACGCCCAGTTCCTCAAGGCGGAGGTGCTGTTTCACTACGAACATGGCAGCCCTTACAAGATTGCCGATACCACGCACGACAAGCTCCTGGCGGAAGTTTCGGATGAAGACTATATTCGGTACGAACTGCCCGGCCGCGTGCGTTGCGATCGTCTGCACGAATTTCTCACACAGCAGCAGCCCGATCTGCGTACCGCCGCCGGCCGCGCGGCACTGGCCGAGTTTCTCACCGGTCCGGTTCCTGACCCGGGGACACTCGTGGATCAACTGGCCGATTTCCTGTACATTCGGCCCAAGCTGCCGGCGCGCGAGAAGCAGTTCGTCGAGCGCGCTCCCATCCAATTGTCCGTGGGCCAGAACCGCGAGGAGATCATCGCCCAGCTTCAGTCCCAACGGCAGGCGAATCCGACGGTCGATCTGGCGTTCTATGCCTTCCGCGATATGGAGACGTGCGACTGGCGTCCGTTCGCCAAAGCGGCGGTGCAGCGCAACCCCGTCGCGCTCGAAGCGGCCGGGTCCCGGTCGGCCGACGAGGTCTACCAATGGCTCCAGGGCCTCGAGGACACCTCGATCTACGATGGCAAGCGCCTCGCCCAGCCCGACGAGGTGGTCAACTACGGGCGAGGCGACGGTCTGGAAAAGGCGTTTGTCCTGGCCAACATCCTCCGTCACGCCGATCCCGAGCAGGAGTTGACGCTGGCGGCCGACAGCGATCGCGTGACCCTCAGCGGCCCACGCACGTTCGAATTTGGCTCGGCCAAGCATTTGCAGGGGACTTTGGCGTTTGGCCGTGATGGCCGTATCGATGTGACCCGCTGACGCTATTATCGGACACCGTCGCGGGAGGGGGCGTGACAGGTCCGATCTTACGGGCGTTTCCTCTACTATTGACTGGATTTTTTGGCCCAAATCGAGTATAATCCCGCCCCGATACGGATCGTCCAGTTATTCGTGACGCCCGTGTGTGGCGCCGGAAGAGGGTATGAATAACCTGAATCGAAGGAGTGAACAAATGAGACCAAAAAAGGCAACGTTGTGGGTGGTGGTGGCCCTGCTCGGAATGGGGACAGCGACGTGGGCCCAGGGGGATGTAAGCTATGAGGTTTCGGGGGGCTTTTTCACCCATTACATCTGGCGCGGCCAGACCAGCACCGATGACTGGGTGTTCCAGCCGGACGTCAGTGCTTCCTGGAACGGCTTCACCGCGGGCATCTGGGGCAATCTCGATGTGGGTAATGACAATGGCCGGGATGGCGAGTTCACGGAGTACGATTACTACCTCGACTACTCCGGACAGTTCACCGAGATGCTCGGCTACTCGGTCGGTGGCATCTACTATTACTTCCCGGGCGGCGATGCCACGGCGGAAGTGTATGGCGGTGTGAACGTCGACTGCGTTGCGAATCCGGCGCTGACGGTCTATTGGGATTTCGACGAGGTCGGCGGCATCTACGCCAACTTCGCGGTCTCGCACAGTCTGGAGTATTGGCCGGACCTGCCCTTTGGGATCGACCTGGGCGCGAGCATTGGCTGGGGTGACGGTGGCTACAACGATGATTACTGGGGCACGGCGGCGCGGCCCAAGGTTGGTAGCGAATTGAACGACCTGGTCCTCTCGGCGGCCTTCCCGTTCGAGGTGGGCGCGGTGACGGTAACACCGAGTGTCACCTACGTCTCTCTGCTGGGTAGCGACGTCAGGAAATCGGACGCCTACGACACCGACAACGACGTGGTGGTGGCCGGGGTCACCGCCTCCTACAACTTCTAGTACGAATACCAGTGCAGCACCTCGTCGGTGGGATGGGCAGCGAACCTGCTCATCCCACCGTTTTTGATTCCTCCGCGAAACTCTGAAAGAGCCCGAGAGTCGTCTATCGGCCGGGCAGTTCCCCGCCTTGGCGGTCACCGGTCCGGCGGCTTGCGGTTCCCGGCAACCGGCCTCATCGCAGGGCGACATCTCGACTTCGGAGGCCCGTGGAATTGGCTTTGTTTGGCGCACACCGGCGGGGCACGGCCAGAGCGAATTGGCTTTGTTTGGCTTCGTTTTGCCGCCTCGCCCCTCATTACTAGGCCAAAAACACAGAAATTGGCTTTGTTTGGCGCGGCCGGGTGAGGCCGACCGGCCGGATCTGACCCAACGGCTTGCCCCCAGGCGGGCATGGCAGGGGCCGCCTCGCTTCGTATTGTTCCCAACGTTATGCAGAGTCCGGGCCGCGATGATTCACCCCTTTCCCTATGGTCTGCACTTCCCCATGGACCTGTGTTCAATAGTCATAATACAGGCACATGTGTTCGGCGTCAAGGGAATTCAGGGGCGTCGTCCGGATATCGTCTTTCCCCCCGGCCTGATCCTGACCACCAGGCCCCCGGGACCAAAAACCTCGTAGGGGCAGGCACGGGGTTGCGCCTACGCGCCAACGTCCGGCCACCCGACCATAGTCATATCGCGCGACAACGACTCTGTCACCCCTGCGGAGGCAGGGGTCCAGACTCTATCGACGCCGTCTGGGTTTGTGCTCCCGATCAGGGCCAGGGCCAGTCACTCCTGCTGAATTGCCTGTTGCCTTCTCACCGTCATGGCTCTACAATAACCGTGCGAACGCGGAACGGTTGAGACGATGTGGACCCCGAAAGCCGCCCGGCGGCGGCCGAAAGGAGAGGAACCATGATCCTGGCCCAACCGAACATGATGACCGGTATCCTGCTGACCTATGGTCTCATCATCCTGCTGGTGGTCCTGATCCTGGTCGCCGTCCTCCGCTGGACGCTCCGCATCAACGACATCGTCAAAAACCAGGAAGAAATAATCAAGCTCCTCCGCGACCTTGTGCGACAGCGGTAGGGGAGATACGCGGTGTGCGCGGCACACCCTACGAAACGAAGGCGAGAGTTGATGGGGAATCAAGATGGATCCTGTAACAGTCATCGGGACAGCAGTGCAGAGTATCAAGGTGGCGACTGACATTGCCAAGCTCTTAAAAGACGCTGACTTTTCTCTGAAGGATGCTGAGGCAAAGCTCAAGCTTGCCGACATGATAAATGCGTTGGCCGATGCCAAGCTTGAGATGGCTCAGATTCAGGAGGCAATTGCGGAAAGAGATGAGACGATCAGAGGTCTTCGAGAGGAGCTTTCGATAAAGGGCCAAATGCAGTACGAGGAACCATTTTACTATCGCGTGCAGGAGGGGAGGAGGGACGGTCCATACTGTCAGAACTGTTACGATTCGCAGGGGAAGCCCATCCGACTCCAAGGCCGGGGCAATGACTGCTGGCAGTGTCTTAACTGTAACAGTTTCTTCCAAACGCCTGGTTCTACTCCTCCTAGTGATCACAGTGAACCATACGATCCGTTGACTCATGGACGCGCATGACGATTCTTGGGTGGGTGGCAGCGTCAAGCGTAGCTTGGCGATGGGTATGAACGAACGCGAAATGACATGCGATACCAGATGGATCTCCTGGTCGCCACCCTCCGCTGGGCCCTCCGCATCAACGACCTCGTCAGAAACCAGGAAGAAACGATCAAACTCCTCGGCAAGTTGGTGTGCCAGCGGAAGGTCAGAAAGACGGTGTGCACGGCACACCCTGCGAAACTGACCGATATTCAAATGCTGCGCGCGCTCTGGGCGGACAAAGATGGTCGCCCTCAAACGCACGGATGAATGAGGAGCAATCGCGAGCGGGAAAACGAATGAAAGGCTTCGAGATGTGCGGTCCGATAAATCGCAAGTTCCAGGAGTGGCAAGAATGGTGGAATGGCGGTGATGAGAACGCTGTCCACGCACAGATTTACTGGATGATGCGCAACGCGGCGGTATTTGAGGTCCTTAGAAAGGGGGCTGAGTTGGCGTGGAGTCGATCTCAGCAGAGTGCACAGTTGAATTGGCCTGTACTGGATTTCATACGTTTCGCATACCTCGACACACAGGTTGCTGCAATTTCCCGGTTGCTTGACAAGCGTAAGGATGTGATTTCACTGGTACGTCTGGTCTGTGACATCAAGGAACATTGTGCGTGTCTGACTCGCGAGAACATCCTGTGCGCGCGTGGCCTTCTGTCTGAGTTCGGGTCCGACCTTGGCAGTGCCCATAGCTCGAACGGTTCGATTGGCTCCAAGCAGCATGAGAGTGTTGAATATGCAAACAAGAGAATCGACGAGTTGGCTGGCCTATCAGACGGACAAAAGAAGCCCACGGACACAGTGAGGCAGTGCGTATTGGACTGGCTTGAGGGTCGGCTCCGTGATCCTGCGCTGGGTGAGATAGTGCAGTATAGGCACAAATTCGTCGCTCACGCTTCCGATCCCAAGACCAGGAAGAAGCAGTGGAAGGTGGCAAGTGACTTCAAGATGACTTTCAATAAGGTCAAGCAGGCCCACGAGATTATCTGCCAGACAGCCGCCTTTCTTGGCGATAACATACTCGGCGGGAGTGCCCACGTGCCTCACGCAGAAGATGTCTTTGAGCACTGGGATAAACCGTTGGCCTTAGACGAAGACAAGGAAGGCGCGCACACCAACTACAATGAGTACAAAAAGAAGACGAGGGGATGGCTAGACTGGGACTGGCAGACCGAGTTCAAGAATCGTGCTCGGGATTGACGCGCGAAAGCCATTCCGCTTATCGTGACTACCTCGCTACGGTGGGTGGCAGCGTCAAGCGATAGCTTGGCGATGGGTGAGAACGAATGCGAGAGGGTGATCGATACAGGAAACGTTGCCGGCGCTGGAATTCGGCCGGGCATGCCCATGCGTTGACGTTTAGTTGCTATCAACAGCATCGGCTGTTGCTGGAGGATCGGTTCTGTCGGCACCTCGTCGATGCGATTGATGCGGCTCGGTCGACCCATGCGTTCGATCTGTGGGCCTATGTCTTTATGCCGGAGCACGTGCATCTGGTGCTCTATCCCACGTGCGACGACTATTCCATCGCCCGTATCTTGCAGTCCAGCAAGCAGCCCGTCGTGCGCAAGGCACTGGCCTTTCTACGCGAACATCGTCCCGCTGAACTGGAGCGGCTGGCGACAGGCCAGCGGAGGCAGACCTACCAGTTCTGGCAGAAGGGGGGCGGCTATGACAGGAACATCACCAAGGTCGAGATACTGATTGAGACGGTGCGATACATCCATAGTAATCCCGTGCGACGAGGGCTCGTCCAGACGGCGGAGCAGTGGCGCTACAGCAGTGCCGGTGTGTGGGACGGAACGTGGACGGGGCCGTTGGCGATAGATCGAGATAGCTTCCCGGCGTTTTGAACCATCGCCAAGCCGCGCTTGACGCTGCCACCCTGACCAAACCATCGCCAAGCTGGCGCTTGACGCTGCCACACGGTATGCTGTCATATAGCCAGCGGGCATTCTTGTAGGGTGTCTCGACGGGTTCTATTGTGGGCATAAGGAGCATTGATGTTGGATCGACGGACATTCATTAAGAGTGGTATTGCCTGCGGCGGGGCGGCCGCGGCGCTGGCGGGGGGGACGGTGACGGGGGCTGTCAGCGATCCTTCGGGTGTCGCGGGCTATGACTACCGGCGGCCGGCGCTGGCGCAGGGCAGTCGTCTGGTCTTTCTGGGCGACTCGATTACCGATATGAAGTGGGGACGCAACGAGAGCGACCGCAATCATTATCTGGGCCACAGTTACGTTTATCTGATCGCGGCCCGGCTGGGTGTGGACATGCCCCAGGCCCATCTGGAGTTCTTCAATCGGGGCATCAGTGGCAACAAGGTCGCGGATCTGAAGGCACGCTGGCAGAAGGACGCCATCGATATGCAGCCCGACCTGCTCAGCATTCTCGTCGGAGTGAACGACGTGGGCCGGGGTCAAGGTCAGCACGTGGCGCTGGAGCGCTGGGAGGCCGACTACCGTTTCCTGCTCGACAGCAGTCGGAAGGCCAACGCCCATCTGTGTCTGGTACTGCTGGACCCGTTCGTCTTACGCGTGGGACGCTTGCAGGCCGACGACGCCTGGGAACACTGGCGTGGGCAGGTGGACGAAATGCGTCGCATCGTCGCGCGGCTGGCACAGGACTACCACGCCATCCACGTGAAGACCCAGGACGTTTTCGACGCCGCGGCCCAGGTTGCGGCGCCCGACCATTGGATTTGGGATGGCGTTCACCCTTTGCCCCAGGGGCACGAACTGATCGCCCGCCAGTGGTTGCAGCAGGTCAGCCGGTAGGGTGGGGCAAGCCCCACGCACCGAATTGCCAACCGGGTGAATCCGCATGGGCTAAAGCCCATCCTACGATCTTTCCTGTGTTTTGAGCCATCGCCAAGCTAGCGCTTGACGCTGCCACCCATTCGCTTGCGTTGTCGGGGCGGATGGATCGGTGGGGCGAGCCCCACCCTATGAACTATCAACCGGGTGAATCCGCATGGGCTAAAGCCCATCCTACGATCTTTCCTGTTTTTTGAACCATCGCCAAGCTAGCGCTTGACGCTGCCACCCATTCGCTTCCGTTGTCGGGGCGGATGGATTGGTGGGGCGAGCCCCACCCTATGAACTATCAACCGGGTGAATCCGCATGGGCTGAAGCCCATCCTACGATCTTTCCTGTTTTTTGAACCATCGCCAAGCTAGCGCTTGACGCTGCCACCCAGTGTGTGAGCTATAGGGTCACCTCCCAGCCGGAACGATAGGACTCCTTCAGGAAGGGGGCGGTCTGCGCATTGCCTTTGGCGGTCAGCGTGCGTGCGTCCCAGTCGAAGCCACCGGCCCGGTAGGCGACGTTGCCCAGCAGAACGGTCTCGGCCAGCGGGCCACTGTAATCGAAGTGGCAGGTGGCGGGCCCTTCTCCGCGACAGGCGGCGATCCACTCGTTGTGGAAGCCGGGCGACGGCGGGATCGATGGCTGCGGCGGCTCGAAGTCAGCGAAGTCGGCCTCGGGCAGCAGCTTGTACTGGTCGAAACCACAGGTTAGGATACCTTTGTCCCCGATGAAGACGGTGTTGGCGCCGCTGGTGGGGATCTTCCTCTCGTCCAGATCCGCCGGTTTGCCATGCGACCAGTGCAGAGTCAGCGGAGGCTGCTGGCCTCGCGCCGGAAACTCATACCTGACTTGCATCGACTTCGGGGTGCGTTCCGGATCGACGGCCGGACCGGTCGCGTCGACCCGCTGAGGGTACTTCAGGTCGAGCGCCCAGAAGGGGATATCGAGAATGTGGCAGCCCCAATTGCCGGCTTCGGCTGTGCCGTAATCCCACCAGAAGCGCCAGCCATAGGGGCAGAAGGACGGGTGGTAGGGGCGGTAGTCAGCCGGACCAATCCATAGATCGTAGTCGAGCGTGCTGGGGACCGGCGGGCGATCCTGCGGGATCTCGGGCATGCCGCGACCGCCGCCGCACCAACTGTAGACCTCGCGCACGGCGCCGATCGCACCGCTGCGGACGATTTCGACGACCCGCCGCATGTTGGGGTAGGCGTGCCTTTGTGCGCCGAGTTGGGTGGCCAGCTCCTTCTTACGGGCCAGGTCCGTCAGCACACGTGTCTCCCACACGTTGTGCGCCAGGGGCTTTTCCAGATACACGTGCAGGCCGAGTTGCATGGCGGCCAGGGCCGGGTGGAAGTGCGTATGGTCCGGCGTGCTGATCGCGATGGCGTCGAGCTTCGAGCCGTGCGCGTCCAGCATTTTTCGCCAGTCGCGGTAGGTCTTGACTTTAGGGTGCTTCTTATAGGTCCCGGCGGCACGCTCATCATCGACGTCGGCGAAGGCAATGAGATTTTGGCTGCTAAGGCCGTTGACATTGGACCTGCCTTGGCCTCCCACGCCGATGCAGGCAATGTTGAGCTTGTCGTTGGGGCTCTGGCTGAGTACGGGGCGAGACGCCGCACCGACGAAAAGCCCGGCCGTCAGCAGCGTGGAATGTTTCAGAACGTCGCGTCGTGAGACGGATGCATGCGCCATGAGAGCCTCCTGAGATCTTAATCATCGTATGTTCGTTCGTACCGCACACATGTGACTATACCAGAGGTGCGGCCGCGGTACAAGCAGGGAAACGCGGCTCCGCGCCGGGGCCGCGTGGTGAGGACGCCTTGGGCCTTGGGCGTCCGGGCCGGAAGGAATTTGGGCTCGGTTGGGAAAAAGGCTTTGCGTGCCGGGTTGACCGCTTTTACTATTAGCGACATTGTGGTGACGTTGTGACGGAATCACCTCCCTTGGTGTAGGTGTATTTGCCATGGCCGTAGTGACCAAAGTCATCTCTTTGTTGAGGCTGCCTGGTCTGCCGCGAGCGTGGCAGGTGTGTATCTATACGCTCGTGGGCGTCGCGGTGGGCGTGGGGCTGTTCGTCGCGCGCCTCGCCAACGCCGCGTCTTACCTTTCCGACCGTCCTGAAACCTGCATGAACTGTCACGTCATGAGCGATGCTTATGCGAGTTGGCAGCGGGGCAGCCATGCACGCGTGGCGGTGTGCACCGATTGCCACGTGCCGCACGACAATCCCGTGGCGAAGTACGCCTATAAGGCCCGCGACGGCATGAAGCATTCCTATGTTTTTACCATGAAGCAGGAGCCGCAGGTGATGGAGCTGTCGGCCGGGGCGGTGCCGGTGGTGCAGGCCAATTGCGTCGGATGTCACCACGAGCAACTGACGATGATCCGCCTGGCGACGACGAGCGAGCGGCGCTGTTGGGACTGCCACAGCAATATCCACGGTTCGGTGCGGAGCCTGTCGGCCACGCCGGCGGCATTGCGCCCGGGCCTGCCCGACGCGGGATTGGATTGGATGAAGAAAGGGGATCAGTGATGACCACGGACGACCGACGACAGAGGACGGACGACGCAAAAGGAACGGCAGGGGGCTTTCCGCTGTGGGCGGGGGCGTCTATCGTGTTTCTGGTGGCGGCGATCGTGGTCCTGTTGGGGCTGCTGGCCTTCTCGGTCGCCGAGCGGCGCTGGGAGGCGCTGCGCCCGGCGCTGGTCGTGACGCCGATTGCTGAGTGGGAGCCGGACAATGCGGTGTGGGGCGAGAACTATCCGCGCGAGTACGAGTCGTACAGTCGCACGCGCATCGACGACACCAAAACCAAGTTTGGCGGCGCCTATCCGCGTGACTATCTGGAGGAAGACCCGTACCAGGTGATTCTGTTTGCCGGCTATGGGTTCAGCAAGGAGTATCTCCAGGCGCGCGGGCATTACTACGCTGTCGAGGACGTGAGTAAGACGGCGCGGATCAAGACGCCGTTCAATGCGGCGACCTGCTGGACGTGCAAGAGCACCGATGTGCCGCGCATGATGAATCAGATGGGCGTCAAGGAATTCTACGCGGCCAACTTCCACGACCTCAAGGATGACATCACTCACCCGATCGGCTGCCAGGACTGCCATGATCCGCAGACGCTCAAGCTGCGCATCACCAGGCCCGCGCTGAAGGAGGCCTTTGCCGCGATGGGGCGCGATATCAACGAGGCAACGCACCAGGAGATGCGCTCGCTGGTGTGCTCGCAATGCCATTCGGAGTATTACTTCAAGACCGACGAGGCGGCTGGTCTGAAAAACTACCTGGTGTTTCCGTGGGCCCAGGGCACGACGCAGGAGGACATGCTGGCGTACTACGACGCGATCGATTTTGCCGACTACGTCCATCCGATCTCAGGCGTGCGCATCGTCAAGTCGCAGCATCCCGACTATGAGTTGTATCGCACGGGGATTCACGCCTATCGCGGCGTCTCGTGTGCGGATTGCCACATGCCGTACCACACCGAGGGCGGCGTCAAGTTTACCGATCATCACGTGCAGAGCCCGCTGCTGAATATCGCCAATAGCTGTGCGGTCTGCCATCGCTGGAGCGAGGAAGAGATCCGGACGCGCGTCGAGGGAATTCAGACCAAGGTGTTCGACGCCATGATGGCGACGGAGGATGCCCTGGTGCACGCGCATTTCGACATCGCGGCGGCCGTACAGGCGGGCGTGGCGGATGCCGACCTGGCGCCGGTGCGCAAGCTGGTGCGGCACAGCCAGTTCCATTGGGATTACGTGGCGTCGACCAACGGCGTGGGGTTCCATTCGCCGCAAGAGTCGATGCGCCTGCTTGGCGAGGCTACTGATCTGGCCCAGCAGGCCCGCCTGCAAACGGCCCGGCTCCTGGCTGCCAAAGGTGTCGCGCAGGCGCCGGCCTATCCCGATATCTCGACACGTCAGAAAGCCTGGGATGTGGCCCAGACCTTCGTCAGCGGGGCGGGGACGCAACTGCTGCCCTAGACCGATCCGTGTGACGGGGGGGCTCCACGAACACGGAATGTTCCTGGAGGCCAAGATGTCTAAGAGGGCTCCTACTGGTTCGAGACGCCGGTTTTCTCGGGCGTCCAAGAATATCCGCGGAAATTCTTGATTTTCTCCTTGCGGGAGTGAACAAGTAGGACTATATTAATCCTATATAGAGTAGCGTAGCCCGTGTGGGGGCGTTCGGTCAAGCAGACTGAGGTGACGATCGATGGATATTTTGCGGCGCAACACAGACTATGCCTTGCGGCTGGCGGTGAACCTGGCCAAGCACTACGGCGAAGACTCGTTGTCGACGCGGGTGCTGGCCGAGAACGAGGATGTGTCGTATCAACTGGCGTGCAAACTGATGCAGAAACTGCACGCGGCCGGACTGGTCGAGAGCAACATGGGGCCCAAAGGAGGCTTTCGATTGCGGCGGGGGCCCGAGGAGGTCTCGATCCACGAGGTGATCGAGGCGATTCAGGGGCCGCTGCGGCTGAACCGGTGCTTGCTCAGCGATGGGCTGTGCTCCCGGCAGGATAGCTGTCCGGTGCGGGAGAAGATGAGCCATCTCCAGGAGCAGATGGATGGCTATCTCAAGAGTGTGACCCTCGGGGAGTTGGTCAGAACGCGAAAGGCAATGCGCAAGAAGACGAAGCGTCGTAAGGGGCAGAAATGATGGAAGCAACGAAACGAGCAAGCGTGCTGGAGGCGTGCCTGGGCAAGGCCGAACGGCTCGACACACTGGCCAGCTATGCTGACGACTCGATCGTCAGCAAGACAATTGTGGACAAGCAGGCCGGGACGCTGACGCTGTTTGCTTTCGACAAAGGGCAGAAGCTCAGTGAACATACGTCGCCGTACGATGCGGTGGTGCAGGTGGTCGATGGCCGTGCCCGGCTGACCATCGACGGGCAGGACCACGAGGTGGAGGCCGGTGAGCTGATCATCATGCCGGCCCACGTGCCTCACGCCGTGACGGCCGCCGAGCGGTTCAAGATGCTGTTGATCATGGTTCGAACGTAAGGGTATACAAAACGAAGTCTGGCACAGATGGCCGCACGCTGAGCGTGCATGAAAGAGAGGTGTTAAAGTGGGTATGTTATGTCGCCAATGCGAGCAAACGGCGAAGGGGACCGGCTGCACGGCCGTGGGGGTGTGCGGCAAGGATTCGGAGACCGCGGCCCTGCAGGATCTGGTGATTTACGCGACGAAGGACATCGCCCGCTACGCCCATCGCGCTCGGCAACTCGGAGCGCGGGACCGTGCTGTGGACGTGTTCGTGGTTCGCGCGCTGTTCAGTACGGTGACGAACGTCAACTTCGATCCGCGTTGGTTCGGCGCGTTCCTGCAAGAGGCAGCGGCCGTCAAGGCCAAAGCCCAGCAGCTCTACGAGCAGGCGGCGCAGCAGGCGGGTCAGACCCCGGAGACGCTGGAATGTCCCGTCGCGTGGTGGAAAGGGACCGACGACCTTCCGGGCCTGATCGCCAAGGGACAGGAGGTTTCCATCGTCACCTGGATCGAGCGCCTGGGCGACACGCCGGCCGGCTTGCAGGAGCTGATCATTTACGGGCTCAAAGGTGCGGCGGCGTACGCCGATCACGCCCAGATCCTGGGCCAGGAGGATGAGGCGTTGTACGCCGGTTTCCACGAACTACTCGACTTTGTGGCCGGTGGTCCGGACGACATCAACGCGTTGTTGGCCAACGCTCTCAAAACGGGTGAGGTCAATCTCAAGGCCATGGAAGTGCTCGACGCGGCCAATACCGAGACCTATGGCCACCCGGAGCCGACATCGGTGCGCATCACGCCGATCAAAGGCAAGTGCATTCTCGTCTCGGGCCACGATCTCAAGGACCTCGAAGAGCTGCTCAAGCAGACCGAGGGCAAAGGGATCAATGTGTACACGCACGGCGAGATGTTGCCCTGCAACGCCTATCCGGGGTTGAAGAAATACACGCACCTGGCGGGCAACTACGGCGGCGCCTGGCAGAACCAACGCAGCGAGTTCGAGGCGTTTCCCGGCCCGATCGTGATGACCACCAACTGCATCATGAAGCCGAAGGACAGCTACAAGGACCGCATCTTCACGCTGGGCCTGGTGGGCTGGCCCGATGTGAAGCACATCGACGATCGCAACTTCGCGCCCGTGATTGAGGCGGCGCTGGCGGCACCGGGCTTCTTGGCCGATGTGCCCGAGCGGCGGATCACGATCGGCTTCGGACGCAACGCCGTGATGAATGCGGCCGGCACTGTGGTCGATCTGGTCAAGCAGGGCAAGATCAAGCACTTCTACCTGATCGGCGGTTGTGATGGCGCCAAGCCGGGCCGCAATTACTATACCGAGTTCGCCGAGCAGGTCCCCAAGGACTGCGTGATCCTGACTCTGGCGTGCGGCAAGTACCGCTTCAACCGACTGGACTTCGGCGATATCGAAGGCATCCCGCGCCTGCTCGACTGCGGGCAGTGCAACGACGCCTACTCGGCCGTCCAGATCGCTGTGGCACTGGCGCAGGCATTCGATTGCGGCGTCAACGATTTGCCTTTGTCGCTGATCCTCTCGTGGTTCGAGCAGAAGGCAGTGGCGATTCTGCTGACGCTGCTGCACCTGGGCGTTAAGAACATTCGTCTGGGCCCGAGCCTGCCGGCCTTTGTGACGCCGGACGTGCTGAATGTGCTGGTCGAGAAGTTCGGCATCAAGCCGATCGGTACGGTTGAGGAAGACCTGGCCGCCACGTTGGCGACGTAACGCGCGACAAACAAGGAGAAGGTGCCGTAGGGTGTGCCGTGCACACCATCTCTGCTATCGATGTGGTTAACGGTGTGCACGGCACACCCTACGGCTTAGTCAGAAACACCCTGCAGGATAAGGAATAGGATAGATCATGGCCGTTAGAAATATCGTTAAGATCGATGAAGAGAAGTGCAACGGATGCGGGCTCTGCGTCACCGCCTGTGCCGAAGGCGCCATCAAGATCATTAACGGCAAGGCCAAGTTGGTCAGCGATTCGTATTGCGATGGGCTTGGGGCCTGTCTGGGGCATTGCCCCCAGGACGCCATCACCGTCGAGCCGCGTGAAGCGGAGCCCTTCGATGAGGAGGCGACGAAGGCCTATTTGGCCGGCCAGAACAGAGAACCTGCGCCGGCTGTTTGCCCGGGGTTGGCCACGCATCTGTTCGATGATGTCAAGGAAGCCGGCGCGACACCCAACGCGAACCCCGAGAGTGCCGCGACGCCATCCCAACTGCGCCACTGGCCCGTGCAGTTGAAGCTGGTGGCGCGTACGGCGCCTTACTTCGACGGTGCCGATCTGCTGTTGGTGGCCGACTGCGTGCCCGTGGCGATGGCCGACTTTCATCCGCGGTTTCTCAAGGGCCGGGCCGTGGCGATGGGGTGTCCCAAGCTGGACGACGTGCAGTTCTACGTCGAGAAGCTCAGCGATATCCTGCGGGGCAACACCATTCGCAGCCTGACGGTCTTGCACATGGAAGTGCCATGCTGTTCGGGGCTGACCCGCGTGGCTCAGGAGGCGGTGGCCGTCAGTGGCAAGGACATGCCTTTTGAGGATGTCACCGTGAGCATTCGTGGCGAGGTCGTGCGCAGCGAGACCATCCGAGTGGAAATGAAGGCCAGGGCCTAGGTACGGCGTATGCTGAATACCCTTCGCCTAATTGCGTCGGGTGGCAGTGTCAAGCGAAGCTTGGCGATGGTTTGCTACGAATTCGCAAGAACCATCGCCAAGGCCTGTGGCCTTGATGCTGCCACTGGGCCATGAATCGCCATCAAAACACGTGTAACTAAAGTAGCAGTCAGGGATTGCAAGTGGATACGCTTCGGCACATCGCGGTGGATTTCTGGGCGGTCTTCGCGGAGATGTCCCCGTACCTGTTGTTCGGGTTCTTCGTTGCCGGGCTGCTTTCGATGCTGGTTTCGCGGCGGATGGTCGAGCGGCACCTGGGTGGCGGGGGGATGCTCCCGCTGTTCAAGGCCGCGATCTTCGGAGTTCCGCTGCCGCTCTGCTCGTGCGGCGTAATTCCCGTCTCCATGTCGCTGCACAAGCAGGGGGCCGGCAAGGGCGCGACGATCTCGTTTCTGCTGTCGACGCCGCAAACGGGCGTGGATAGCATCCTCGTGACCTACAGTCTGTTGGGCCCGGTCTTTGCGATCTTCAGGCCGCTCGTCGCGCTGGTCACAGGCGTTGTCGGTGGCCTGCTGGTGAATCTCTTCGGACAGCCCAACGGTGCCTCTGCCGAAGCGACCGAAAGGGCGGGGGACCCTCCCGCGAGTTCTTCGTGGGGCAGGAAGCTCCTGGATGGTATGGACTACGCGTTCATCACGCTGCCGCGCGACATCGGGAAGCCCTTGTTGCTGGGTCTGGTCATCGCCGCAATCATCTCGGCGCTAACGCCCGACGATTTCTTCGCGGACAAGCTGGGGCGCGGACTGCCTGCGCTGCTGGTGATGATGGCGGTGGGCATTCCGATCTACGTGTGCGCCTCGGCCTCGGTCCCGGTGGCGGCGGCGCTGATCCTCAAGGGCCTCAGCCCCGGTGCAGCTCTGGTCTTCCTCATGACCGGTCCGGCCACCAACGCCGCAGGACTCGCGACGATCTGGAACACGCTGGGCCGCCGGACCGCGCTGCTCTATCTGCTCACGGTCGCCGGCTGCGCCCTCGGTGCCGGCCTCCTGCTCGACGCCCTCGTCTACAACACCGAGATCAAGGTGATCACCCACGCCCACGAAATGATTCCACCCCTGGCCCAAACCAGCGCCGCGGTCATCCTCCTGGCCCTCCTCGCCTACGGCGTCTACACCCGCCTCCACACCCGCAAGGCATGACGCGCGTCTCTCGGGGGCGACCCCACTTCATCGTCTGTCATGTCGAGCGGAGTCGAGACATCTCGTCTCGAAAAGGGCCCGGGTCCCGGTCACAGCGAGACCCCTCGACTACGCTCGGGGTGACAAGGAGGGGGTTGTCGGGTCGTGATATGCGCGTCAAGAGCCAGCGGCGCAGCCCGCCCGCTCATGAAGGCTTCATTGGGGCAAGCCCCTGCGGCGGGTCCTTCTCCTAGGGGCGACGTGCAGCAGTCCCGGCGGTGATCCTGCAAATATCATCTCCTGAGCCATTGAAGCATACGAGTCGTGGTGTGCCATGTTGCCAAGTGATTATGGTTGCCCCACAACTCCTCAACTGAAGACGGCGCAGTCTTTCTATCGATGATTGCAGGACACAGTTACAGATCATGGTCCGGATCAGGTAGCCGTGACTTACGGCCAGGGTGACGCCCTTCTTCCCTCTGAGATGCTCCCATGTGTCTTCTACCCTGGGTAGTGCCAGTCTCACGCGATCCAGTAGTTCGCTGGACAGCTCCAAGCCTGGCCGTTCCAGACTGTGGACGAGGCTATTCTCTAAAGGGCCGAAGTCGATTTCATCGAGGCGACTGTCCGAAATCACAGCGCTGGCTTTGTCGGACCTGCTCGGGCTCCGCTCTGCCAGAATAGCCTGCGCGGTTTGTTGGGATCGACGTCTCGATGAAGCCAGGACAGCATCAAACTGGCATCCGGCGAGTTGTTGACCCAGCTGTCGAGCTTGATCGAGCCCCTCGATGCTTAGTGGAATATCAGTGGTACCATTGAGCCGTCCAGATTCGTTCCATTCTGTCGAACCATGGCGCACCAGAATCAAGTAGTTTCCAGATTGCATAGTTAACCCTCAGTGTGTCTGTTCAAGACCTAGCCGCGAACGGCTCGAGATCGGTGGTAGTCAGAAAACGACCAAGGTTCAATCTTGATCTTCCCTTTCGTTTTGGAAACAGAAGGAATCTCGAGGCTGTGAGGAGTTGGCGGCGAATCGTATTGAAACACAGCCATGCGAGAGATTCTGGCGCTCTCGGCATTCGGTAGATTCTTGATGGCGCCATAGGCGGCTTTCATGTTCTCTCCCGAGAGTATTTGGTCGTCAATGAGCAAGACACGACGGTTCATAATCTCGACGTTCTCCAGACCGTGAATGAATTGGTCGTCCTTGCCAGGATTCTCAACGCGACAGTAGACCACGTCGTTAATTTGAAGATTCCTGGCCAGTATGGCTCCTGGAACAATCCCATCATTGAGGCAGATTATCAGGTCAGGCCCCGCGCGATGCAAAGCTTTCAGCACATGTGGGTGACGTAGAGACTTCATGAACCGTCTCCAAGAAATGCGACGGCACCGTCGGAGAAGGAAATCGTGAAAAAACGGACTGGAAACCAGCCCGACCAAGAACGTTACCGCACATCCGACCGCGACCCCAAGCCACTCCTTCATGCTCATACTCCTACCTTAAGATTGACACTCGAACGCGGACAGGTAGAACCGAACGAACAGAGACAGTGCCGCCCGGTGATTCTTTCAACCGACCCACTGTCAGCCACACTGCGCCTGTCACGTCTGCGCCGTCTCTCGGTTTTCGGACTCCTACCACCCACACATTCATTTTGACCTGTGCACAATCATCTTGCCAATGTAGTGTCCAAGCATTCTGCTACAGCTTCATCAGGGGTGTTCCTCTAACACGTATTGTGACACGCCCCGGAGGTTTGGGCAAGGGGAAATGTGGGCTATTAGCTGACTCTTGTGCGACAGGATTTCGTGGCGACCGCTCCGCTTGTCACATCGGTGATATTCGACGTCAGTCAGGCCGTGAAATGCGCGTAGTCGTAGAATGGGCAGGTTTCCTGCCCATGCCGGTTCTGGTAGGGTGGGGCTTGCCCCACCAATACGTCCACGCACGGAGATTTCGGTGGGGCAAGCCCTACCCTACCGACTCTGGAGATAGCGGGTGACTCTTCTCTGGAGGTCGCGCTGGAGCTCTTTGGTGAGCTTGGGGTAGCTGGTCCTATAGGTAGCCTGGCGTTGGAGCAGGGGGTGGGTCCGCGCGAGGTGCTGCTGCT
>Ga0272443_10001288_pt1 | contig 37856 bp, 35 predicted proteins | sample SSMAcet12_FD_193581 | JGI IMG/M metagenome (GOLD analysis project Ga0272443, IMG submission 193581) | Marine sediment archaeal communities from Little Sippewissett salt marsh, Falmouth, MA, United States - SSM-Acet-12 | ecosystem: Environmental > Aquatic > Marine > Wetlands > Sediment ...
AGACGGGCTTCGGACGCCGATCAGGCGGCAACGAACGCGGAACGAATGGCGCGAACGACGAGGTCTGCGACGACGTCTCTACGATATGTTGCTGTGGCTCGGATGTCGTCGATCGGGGAGACGGCGTCCCGTGCCAGCCGACGAGCGTCGTCGATCGTGTGATCGTCGACTGGGGACCCCTGCAGTCGATCCTCGACGGCCCGGAGTCGCAACGGGGTCGGTGCGACCGAACCGGCGGCGAACCGTGCGTCGACGATCCGCTCGCCGTCGGTGCGGATCCGCGCACCGACGGATGCGATCGCGATTGTCAGTGCCTGCCGCTTGCCGACCTTGTGGTAAAACGAGGACTCGTCGGATCGAGGAATCGGGACGCGGACGGTCCGGACGAACTCGCCGGGGCGAAGCGCCGTCCGGCCCGGGCCGGCGAGGAACGTCTCCACGGGAACGGATCGTTCGCCGTCCGGTGAGACGAGCTCGACGGAGGCGTCGTACAGCACCAGCGGGATCGCGGAATCGGCTGCCGGCGATGCGTTGACGAGGTTCCCGCCGAGCGTTCCGCGGTGCCGGATCTGGACCGAACCGAGCGTGCGAAGCGCCATGGCTAGCAGCGGAAGCGCCTCGCAGATCTGCGGATCGGCGAGGATGTCGCTCTCCGGTACGGAGGCGCCGATCTCGATCGCCGAATCGGTTCGGCGAAGGCGGCGAAGCGACGGGACCCGCCCGATGTCGATCAACCGTTCGGGATGAACGAGCCCGCCGCGCATCTTGACGAGAAGGTCCGTGCCGCCGGCAAGGATCGCCGCCCCGGCCTCCTTCAGCGCGTCCAGCAGCTCCGTCTCGTCGGCTACGCGCCGATACTGCATGCGAGTCCTCCCTTCCAGGCGGACAGGTCCGCCGGACGATCGATGTCGTAAACGCATCCGGGATCTTCGACGGGAATCTCCGTCAGCTCCTGTAGGTGTTGTGTGATGTAGGCCCGTCCGCCGGCGTCACCGGCGAGCGAGGCTCGAAGTCCCTCGATGTGGTCGTGGTGGAAGAAGACAGGGAATCCACGAGTGCCGCCGTGACATGGCGCGGCGATTCTCGCGCCGGCCCCGGCGGACCGGCGGACCGCGTCAATCGTCGCGACAGCGACGAACGGCATGTCGGCATGGAAGATCAGCACGCCGCGACCCGGCGAGACCGCATCGAGTCCAAGGCGAAGCGAGCCCGCCATCCCCGTTTCCGGCCGGGCATTCTGCACGACGGTGCAAGCGGAGAGGTCGACCGCCGCCTCGATGGTGACGGCCGATGGCGCACCGAGGACGACGATCGGCTGCGAAAGGCCGGCCGCCTCGATCCGGTGCAGGACCGCGCCGAGCGCCGGCTCGCCGCCGATCGATACGAGCGGCTTGACCTCGCCCATCCGCGTTGCGAGGCCTGCGGCGAGGACGATCGCGTCGATCATGTGTCCTCCCGCATCCGGTCGGCGGCGAGCCGGACGGCTTCGAGGATCTTCTCGTACCCGGTGCAGCGGCAGATATTGCCTTCGAGCGCGGTGCGGATCTCCTCGTCGGTCGGTTCGGGCGTGTTCGCGAGCAGTGCCACGACCGACAGGACGAAGCCGGGGGTGCAGAAGCCGCATTGAACGCCGCCGGTGTCGATGAACGCCTGCTGGACGGGATGGAGGACGTCGCCGTCGGCGAGACCTTCGATCGTCACGATCTCCGTCCCGTCGGCCTGCGCAGCCAGCACGAGGCACGAGCAGACGGGACGGCCGTCCATCAGAACGGTGCATGCCCCGCACTCCCCCTCGCCGCAGCCTTCCTTCGTCCCGGTCAGATGGAGATCCTCGCGCAGGAAGTCGAGCAGCCGGGTCTCGGCATCGACCTCCCGTTCGTACGGTCTCCCGTTGACCGTCATCCGGATGTTCATAGGTGCTCCTCGACGGCGCGCAGCGACGGCTCGACGACGATCGGTTCTCCGACTGTCTTCCGCGCCGACGCGATATCCTTCAGCCCGTTGCCGGTGATCAGTACCGCCGCGGAACGACCGGCGAGTTCACCGGCGTCGGCGAGCGCGCGGAGTCCGGCGAAGGCCGCCGCGCCGGCCGGCTCGGCGAAGACCCCGGTACGCCGGGCGAGCGTCGAGATTGCGTCGAGGATGGCCGCATCCGACACGGTCACGAAGCGGCCGCCGTTGGTGTGTACGTACGTGACCGCCTTGACGATGTCTCGGGGTGCACCGACGCAGATCGAGTCGGCCACGGTCGAAGCCTCGATGTCCTCGATCCGAACATCGCCCCCGTCGTAGTCGGCAAACGCGGACGCAATCGGAGCGGAACCCTCCGCCTGAACGCCGATCACCTGCGGGGCGTGGTCGATCAGTCCGAGGGCTACGAGCTCGGCGAACCCCTTGCAGATCCCGCTGATCACCGAGCCGTCTCCGACGGAGACAAAGACGACGTCGGGCGGCGACCAATCCAGCTGCTCGGCGAGCTCGAGTGCGCCGGTCTTCTTCCCCTCGACGAGGTACGGATTGACGGCGGCTGAACGGTTGTACCAGCCGAACGCGTCGGCGGCCTCGGCCGCCAGGTCGTAGGCGACGTCGTATGAGCCCTTGACGAGGAAGACACGGGCCCCGTAGACGAGCAGCTGCGCGACCTTCGCCTCCGGGGCCGTCTGCGGGACGAAGATGATCGTCTGAAGCGGCGTCGCTGCGGCGAAGCCGGCCAACGAGCTGGCGGCATTCCCCGTCGATGCGCAGGTGACGACCGGGCGCGACCGTTCCAGCGCCTTGATCACGACGACCGAGCTGGCGCGATCCTTGTACGACGCGGTCGGATTCTGCCCGTCATCCTTGACGAGAAGCGTCTTCAGGCCGAATTCGGCGGCGAGCTCCGGGAACCGATAAACCGGCGTCCATCCGACGCGCAGCGGCTGGATGTGTTCCGTGCCGTCGATCGGCAGGATTGGCAGGTACCGCCACATCGATGCGCGGCCGCTCTCGGCAAACGACGATCGCGTCAAGCGTCGGCGCAGCCCCGCAAGGTCATAGACCACTTCGAGCGTGCCGCGCCGCGGTCCGCACGCGGGACAGGTGTAATCGATCCGGTTCGGGCCGTACTCCGACCCACAGCTGATGCAGCGAAGCGTTTCGATGTGGCCCATCAGGCCTTCCTTTCTTCCGTCGCGTCCATCAGGTACGCGGCCGTCGCGGCGATGCCGGACCACAGCACCGCCATCTCGATCGCTGGACGAAGCGAGATTCGGCCGGAGAACGGGCCGATCGGCTCGGTCGTCTCGACGGCGAAGTCGCTCGTCAGGCGGGCCCGCAGCTCGCCGGACTCGTAGACGAACCCGCCGTCCGCCGGCTCGAGACGAGTCTCGTTCCCATCGCTCTTTCGAAGCAGCGCGCCGGCTTCGATCCGATAGGCGTTGTCGGTCTCCGCATCGTAGTCGTCCGGCGACAGGAAGAGGCGCGGCTTGTCGAGGTAGGGTTGTCCGTCCTCGTGGGTGCAGAACGTGGTGCAGTTGCCGCACGCGTTGCATAGGTCGTCGACGTGGAGGATCTGCCGCGGCTGCGCGATCGTGACCCGCTCGTGCCCGACTGTCTCGATTGTGCCATCGGTCGCCGACAGGATCGGCGCGTCGACCGAGATGGTCGGGACGCCGATCGCGACGTTGGCGCGATTCGGGCAGACCTCGACGCATCGGTCGCACAGAACCTGGCACTGCAGACAGCGAGCCGCCTCCGCCCGTACGGCGGCCTCGCGCAGGGTCCGTTCGACGAGTTCGAAGCCGGACCGTTCGTCGATCGGCAGGGCGGACGGGCGATGCTGCGCCGACTTTCGCGTTCGCGCGACCTTGAGCTGGCGGATCTCCTCCGCGGTGGGCGGCTGCGCCGGCATCGGCGCGTCGACGAACGGGACGCCGAGCCGTTCGCAGATCGCCTCGGCGGCGTGGCGACCGTCGGCGCAAGCCTCGATGATGATCGCCGGACCTCGCGTTGCGTCGCCGCCGGCGTAGATGCCGTCGACGTCGGTTCGGCCGGTCGCCTCGTCGGCTGCGATGCGGCCGCCGTTGGACACGACGACGGCGCTTCGTTCGAGGAATGGCGCGTCGGACCGCTGCCCGGTAGCGAGGAGGATCGCGCTTGCGGGGATCGTGAAGTCGGTTCCGGCGATCGGGACGGGACGGCGCCGCCCGTCGGCGTCCGGGGCGCCGAGTTCGGTGCGGATGCAATCGAGGCCGACCGCACGCCCACCCTCCGTCCGAACGCGGACCGGCGCGGCGAGCTCGACCAGCTCGTTCCCCTCGGCGAGCAGGTCGTCGATCTCGTCGAGTTCCGCTGGCATCTCCGCCCGTCCCCGACGGTAGACGACGGTGGTGGGGCGGCCGGTGAGGCGCTGCGCGGTGCGTGCGGCATCCATCGCCGTGTTTCCGCCTCCGACGACGACGACGCGGTCGCCGAGCGTGGGCACGTCTCCGCGGGCCACGCGATCGAGGATGTCGAGGGCGCCGTAGACGCCTCCGGCGTCGATGCCGTCGATCGGCGGCCGTCCGTCACTCGGGAAGCCGCACCCGACGAACACGGCATCGAACCCACCGCGCAAAAGCTCCTCCGGGGGTCCGTCGATCGGATGGTTGCACTCGATCGTCACGCCGAGCCGCTCGATCCGATCGATGTCGGAGCGGACGATCTCGTCGGGCAGGCGGAAGGTCGGGGCGATCGCGGGCATCCCGCCGGGGCGGTCCTTCGCCTCGAAGATGACCGTCGCGACCCCGCTTCTCGCGAGGAAGTACGCCGCGGCCAGGCCGGCCGGGCCGCTGCCGATGACGGCGGCGCGTCGCCTGGTCGCCGGCGCGGCGGAGACCGAGGCCGACCCGTGCTCGGCGGCGAATCGCTTCAGCCGACGGATCGCGACCGGCTCGTCGTAGACATTCCTCGTGCAGCGCGTCTGGCATAGGTGCGTGCAGACGTAGCCGGTGATGCCGGGCAGTGGGTTTCGTCGCAGCACGGCCTCGAGGGCACCGTCGTCGTCGCCGTCGGCGAGGCATCGGGCGTACTCGGGGACCTCCTGATGCACGGCACAGCGCGCGACGCACGGCGCCTCGATGCAGTCGAACGGCTCGAGCGTCGACGGGACCTTCGGAAGGCCGTGCGGGTGGTACGCCTCGGCGTACCGCGGAGCGTGACGCGCTGCACCGGCGACCTTCGCGAGACGGGCCCGACGGTCGGCGGCGAACTCCGACAGGTCGGTGGCGCCTCGTTTCGTCATCTCCGTCTCCAGCGCGTCGAGGTACTGCCCAATCCGACCGTAGCCTCCGGGCTTCAGGAGGTCGGACGCCACGGTGACCGGCAGGGCGCCGGCCGAAAGGATGTCGGCCACGTTCAGTGCGTCGGCGCCGGCCGAATAGGAGACGCTCAACTCGCCGTCGAGGTCGTCGATCAGGCGGCGGAACAGGTTCATCGTGATCGGATACAGCGCCCGGCCGGACATGTACATCTCGTCTCCGGGAAGGACGCCGCGGTGATTCGCCATCGCCAGCGTGTTGGAGAGCTTGACGCCGAAGGCCACGCCCCGTTCGGCCGCGGACGATCGGAGGGAGCGGATGAGGTCGAGGGCTCGATCGTATTGGAGGTCGTGCTCGAAGACCGCATCGGGGATATCGATCGACCGGTAGCCGAGATCGTCGTGAAGGATCCTCAGCACGTCCTCCTTGCCGAGCAGCGTGGGGTTCAGCTTGACGGTCGTATGCAGTCCCCGTTCCTCGATCAGGTAGCGGGCGATCTTCTCGATCTCGTCCGGCGGGCATCCGTGCATCGTCGAAAGCGTGACCGAGTCGACGATCCGGGACGGGATCTCGAGGTCGGCCCAGCGGGGCGAACGCGCCCGCAAAGACGAGAGCCACGGGCCGATCCGCTCGGAGGCGTTCTCGAGCCCGTCCATGAATCGCTGCATCGGCTCGCTGAGGATCCCCTCGAGGTTGTATCCGACGCTCATGTTAAAGATCGTCCCGAACGCGGTCTTCTCGAAGCCGAGGAGACTGCGAAGCACGCGGATCAGGATCCACGCCTTGACGTACTCGTCGAGCGACGCGTCAAGCTTCAGTTCTTGTGACCACTCGACGTTGTACCCCTCGTCCTCCATGTCGATACACGGGCGCGGAATGTCGAGCTCATCCATCACCTGAACCGTCTTCAGCTCGATGAACCGTCCGCCGCACAGCCATGCCGACAGGATGTTCTGCGTCAGCTGCGTGTGCGGGCCGGCGGCCGGCCCGAGCGGGGTTGCCAGCCGGTGTCCGAACAGCGACGCGACGAACGGGGCGTCGTCGCGCGGCGTGAAGAACAGCTCCTTGGGGATGCCGAAGATCGAACCGTCGGCATCAAACTCGCTCTCGATCCAGTCGAGCAGGGTCTCGAACGGCAAGGTGTGCATGCGATCGGTCATCGAGGCTCCTTTCCTATCCGAGGCGGCTCCAAAGCCGGGCCGACTGCTCTCGTGCATCGGCGTAGACGGCGTCCTCGTCGATGTCGACGAACGCGCCGTCCCGGAGGATCGGCCGTCCGGAGACGAACAGATCGGCAACGCGAAGGCTGTGGACTGCGACGCCGAACAGCAGATGTCCGAGCACCGTCTCCGGCCCCAGCGGGGTCGGCGGCACGTAGTCGAGCACGGCGATGTCGGCCGGTGCGCCGGCCTCGATCCGCCCCAGCGGGACACCGAGAAGCCGGGACGCAATCGCCGGGTTGCCCCGAAACAGCAACGCATCGAGCGCGTCGAATCCGCCGACCAGCGGATCGCCGTGGGCGTGCTTCTGCAGGATGCCCGCGGTGAACAGCTCGGCCAGGAGGTTCGCGCCGAGGCCGTCGGTTCCGAGGCCGGTCAATACGTCGCGGCCGAGGAATCCGGGCAGATCGAACAGACCGACGGCGTTGTTCATGTTCGATCGCGGGTTGTGAACGACGATCGCGTCTCGCTCGGCGACGAGGTCCTTCTCCGTCTCGTCGATGTGAAGACAGTGGGCAAGGATCGACGTCGGCCGGAGCAGCCCGGCGCGGTCGAGTCGTTCGACGATTCGGAGTCCGTGGTCCTGCTCACAGTGGACCTCGTCCTCCGGTCCTTCGGCGACGTGGATGTGGATGCCGGCGCCGTCGGGGATCGTCGAAGAGACCCGCTCGAGCGTGTCGCGTCCGACGGTGAACGACGCATGGAGGCCGAACATCGCGCCGATCGTGTTCTCGGTGCCGATCGTTCGGAGGAAGCGGAGGTTCTCCTCGACGCCCTGGGCGGCGCGGTCGGGCCCGTCCCGGTCGGAGAGCTCGTAGCAGAAGATGCCGCGCAGCCCGAGTCGGTCGCAGACCTCCTCCTTGACGAGATCGAGCGAGCCGGGGATCGCGTTCGGGCTGGCATGGTGATCGATCAGCGTCGTGATCCCGCAACGCGCCGCCGCCATCGCCCCGATCCGGGCGGAGGCTCGAACCGATTCCGGATCGAGCGCCTTGTCGAGCTTCCACCAGAGCTGGTCGAGGATCTCGGTGAACGAGGCCGGCGCGAACGGGGACACGGCCATCCCGCGCGCCAGCGCGCTGTACAGATGGGTGTGGGCATTGATCAGTCCGGGGATGGCCCACCGCCCGCCGGCGTCGATTCGTTCGTCGGCGTCGATCTCCGCGGCGACGGGACGGTCGGCGAAGACCGTCGCGATGCGTTCGCCGTCGAACAGCAGGGCGCCGTCTTCGATCACCGTCTGGCCGCCGTCCCAGATGGCGACATGGTCGAGGAGTCGCTTCATGAATCCTCCATTCCCGCGGCCCTCGCAGGGATCTCGCGGCGGCGTGTAGGATACCGGTTGTCGGGCTGCCAGACAACTCATAGAATAGGGGGGCATAAGCAGAGCCTGTTGGAAGCCAAGAGAGCGGGGACGGACGTCCCATTGAACGGGTTCTCCCTGCTCCGTAGGATGTGGTGGGCTTCGGCGAAGGAGAGGAATGGCAGCTGACGCAGTGGTGCCGCATGCTGTCGAGCTGAAGGGGGTCGTCAAGCGATTCCCTGGGGTGTTGGCGAACGATCACGTGGATCTCGCCGTTCGGCGCGGGGAGATCCATTGTCTTCTCGGGGAGAACGGCGCCGGCAAGACGACGCTGATGCGGATCCTGTACGGCCTCTATCAGCCGGACGAGGGCGAGCTCCTCCTGAACGGCGAGGCGGTCCGGATCTCCTCGCCCAAGGCGGCGCTGGCGCACCGGATCGGCATGGTGCATCAGCATTTCCATCTCGTTCCAACGTTGTCGGTCGAGGAGAACATCGTGCTCGGCCTGTCGGAAGGGACCGGGCCGTTCCTCCGACCCCGCCGAACGCGGGAGAAGATCAACAGGCTTGCGGGCGAGTACGGCTTGCAGGTCGATCCGACGGCCAAGGTCTGGCAGCTCTCGGTCGGGCAGCAGCAGCGGGTGGAGATCTTGAAGGCGCTGTATCGGGACGCCGACATCCTGATCATGGACGAGCCGACGAGCGTGCTGACGCCGCAGGAGGTCGAGGCGCTCTTCGGAACGCTCCGGACGCTGGTCGACGACGGACTGACGATCATCTTCATCACGCATAAACTCGACGAGGTCATGGAGGTCAGCGATCGGGTCACCGTCTTGCGCAAGGGGAAGGCGATCGCGACCGTCGACACGTCCGCGATGACGAAGGCGGAGCTGGCGAAGATGATGGTCGGTCGGGACGTCGTCTTCCGGATCGAGAAGGAGGCGACGGAGCGCGGCGATCGGATCCTCGCGGTCGTCGACCTGCATGCGCGAAACGATCGCGGACTGCCGGCGCTTCGGGGCGTTTCGTTCGAGCTGTTCTCCGGAGAGATCCTCGGCATCGCCGGGGTATCCGGCAACGGTCAGCACGAGCTGTCCGAGGTGTTGACTGGTTTGCGGCGGGCGACGCACGGGACGGCGATGCTCGAAACGTTCGACCTCGCCGGTTGCTCGGCGCGACAGATCGCCGATCTGGGTGTAGCCCACGTGCCGACCGAGAGAATCCGGATGGGCACGGTGCCGACGATGAGCATTCGCGAGAATCTGATTCTGAAAAGCTATCGTTCGCCCGAGTTCCGCCGGTGGATCTTCCTCGATGAGAAGGCGGCGACGCGGTCGGCGTCGGACGCGATGCGCGAGTATCAGATCTCCGCCCCGAACGACGGCACGGCGGCGAAGAACCTGTCGGGAGGGAACATCCAGCGATTGGTCCTCGCACGGGAGCTGTGCGGATCTCCGCGGTTCGTCGTCGCGGCGCATCCGACCTATGGGCTGGACGTCGGCGCGACCGAGCAGATCCGGCAGGTCCTTCTCGATCAGCGAAAGCGGGGGGCGGGGATCCTGCTGATCTCCGAGGATCTCGATGAGATCGTTCAGCTCTCCGATCGGATCCTCGTGTTGTTCGACGGTCAGGTGATGGGCATCGTCGATGCGGCGGACGCGGACCTGGAAGAGATCGGGCTGATGATGGCCGGATCCCATCGACGGGAGGTGGCCGCGTGAAGCGACCGACGTGGATTCAGATCGACCGACGGCCGTCCCCGTCCCCGCGGGTGGTGTTTGGCATCTCGCTCCTGGCGATCGTCGCCGCGCTGGTCGTCGCCGGGATCTTCTTCCAGGCATACGGCGTGTCGGCGTTTCGCGCGTACGGCGACATCCTCCGCGGCGCGCTCGGGAGCAAGCTCGGCATCACGGAGACGGTCCGACGGATGATTCCGCTGCTCGTCATCGGCATCGGGCTCGCCGTCGCGTTTCGGGCGCTGTTCTGGAATATCGGCGCCGAGGGGCAGCTGCTGATCGGGGCGATCGCGGCGTCCGGAATCGCATTGTTCTCGGGGATCCCCGGCCCGCTGATGATCCCGGCGATGTTCGTTGGCGGATTCCTTGCCGGCGCGCTGTGGGGCGCCGTGCCGGCCATCCTGAAGGCCCGGCTCGGGATCAATGACGTGATCACGACGCTGATGTTGAACTACGTGGCGATCTACATCGTCGAGTGGCTGATTCACGGGCCGTGGAAGGGACCGACGATGCGTGGCTTCGCCTACTCGGATCCGTTCCCGTCGGCCGCGGTCCTTCCGGTGATCGCCGGAACGCGAATCCACTGGCCGACGCTGATGTTGGGACTCCTCGCCGCGGTGATCGCGTTCATCTGGGTAACCCGGACGAGGCAGGGATTCGAAATCCGCGTCGTCGGTGAGAACCCCGACGCGGCGCGGTACTCGGGGATCAGCCAGGCGAAGATCACGATCCTGGCGATGGTTGTCTCCGGGGGGCTGGCCGGCGTCGCTGGTGTGGGCGAGGTGGCGGGGATTCACCACATGCTGCTCAGCCCGACGCATATCTCGATGGGGTACGGCTACACGGCGATCATCGTGGCCTGGCTGGCGCGACGGAACCCGCTTGCGGTGATCGCGACGTCCTTCCTGTTTGGCGTGATCATGCGCGGTGGCGATGTGATCAAGGTGTCGCTCGGACTGCCGTTCCAACTGGTCAATGTGTTCAACGGCTTGATCCTGTTCTTCCTGATTGGGAGCGAGATCCTGATGCGGTACCGGATTCGGATCGGACGGAGGGTGGAGGCATGAGCTGGGAGAGCTGGATCGTCGGGACGCTAAGCCGCACCCTCGCCTACGGGACGCCGCTCCTTCTCGCCACGTTGGGCGAGATCTACGCCGAGCGCTCCGGGGTTCTGAACCTCGGGGTCGAGGGGATGATGATCGTCGGCGCCCTGTCGGCCTTCGCGGTGGCGTACACGACCGGCAACCCGTGGCTCGGGGTATTGGTGTCCGCCGTCGTCGGCGGCGCGTTCTCTCTGATCCATGCGTTCGCCTCGGTGACGCTGCGGGCGAATCAGGTCGTCTCCGGCCTCGCCCTGACGATGCTCGGCCTCGGCCTCTCGGGTGTGCTCGGCCGGCGGTGGGAAGGGTGGCCGCTGTTCACGCCGCTTCGTGAGGTGTCGATCCCCGGGCTGAGCAAGATCCCGGTTCTCGGACCGGCGCTGTTCGAGGGGCAGAACCTCCTTGTCTACATCGCCGTGTTGCTCGCCGTGCTTCTTTGGTTCGTGCTGTACAAGACGCGGATCGGCATTTCCATCCGCGCCGTCGGCGAGGATCCGGCGACGGCCGACTCGCTCGGGATCAACGTGGCTCGGGTCCGCTATCTCTGCGTGTTCGTGGGGGGGGTGCTCGCCGGACTGGGCGGCGGATACCTGTCCGTGGCCTATCGGCCGTCGTGGACCGACGGAATGACCGCCGGGATGGGCTGGATCGTCATCGCGCTGACGATCTTCGCCTTCTGGAACCCGTTGCTCGGATTGGTCGGCGCGTACTTCTTCGCCGCGCTGTTCCACCTGTCGTTCCGGTTGCAGGCGTGGCTTGCGCCGGAGCTATTGAAGACGATGCCGTACGTGCTGGCGATCGTGGTATTGATCGTCGTCGCACGTGGAACGCTGCAGAAGCGAATGGGGGCCCCCTCGGCACTCACGATTCCGTACACGAGAGGGGAAGAGTAGATCCGAGAGGAGGTGCGTTGCCGAGTAGCGGTCGGGAGGAGCTGAAACACCAAGTCTTGATCGGAGCAAGGGGGCAATTGGTATGAAACGCGGAGCATTCTTACTCGCACTACTGCTGTTGGTCGGCGTGGCGGCGACGGCCGCCGAATACGTTCCGGGAGAACCGCTGAAGGTCGGCTTCATCTACGTCGGCCCGATCGGCGATTTCGGTTGGACGTACGCGCAGAACGAGGGTCGGCTGGCCGTCGAGGAACTTCCGTATGCGGAGACCGTGTACGTCGAGTCCGTCGCGGAGGGAGACGAAGGCCCGGTCATCGACGATCTGATTGCGCAGCACGGCTGCAACGTGATCTTCACGACGAGCTTCGGATTCATGGATGGGACGGTCGCGGCGGCTCTCCGCCATCCGGACGTGATCTTCGGACACGCGTCGGGGTTCAAGCGGACGCCGAACATGATGACGTACATGGCGGACTTCTATCAGGTGTACTATCTGAACGGGATCGTCGCCGGTGCGCTGACGGAGACGAACAAGATCGGCTACGTCGGCGCCTTCCCGATTCCGGAAGTGAAGCGTCACCTGAACGCATGGGCGATGGGCGCCAAGGCGTCGAATCCCGACGTCGAGGTGCACGTACGCTGGCTGTACTCCTGGTTCGATCCGGGGGCGGCCGGCGAAGCGACCGAGGCGTTGATCGCCGACGGCTGCGACGTCTTCGCGTTCACCGAGGATTCGCCGACCGTCGTACAGATCGCGGCCCAGAACGAGCTGCTCAGCTTCGGTCACTACGGCTCGCAGATGTACACCTTCGCCCCGGACTACGTCGTCTCCGGACAGGCGATCGAATGGGGCAAGATCTACGCCGATTTCATCGAGAAGGTCTACCAGGGCGTCTACACGGCGCAGAATCTCGAGCACGTCGACTACTGGTGGTTGATGACCCAGGGCGCCGTCTATCCAGAGGCGTCTCCGGGCGTCACGGTCAATCCGGCGTACGTCGACGCGTTGAAGTCGTACACGGTCGACGATCCGGTGTTCGGGGAGATCTCGGCGTACGATCTCCACAACCTCCGGCTGGCTCAGTTCTCCAGCCCCGGCGTGACGTTCGACCCATTCCAGGGGCCGATCATGGATCGCAACGGGAACGAGGTCGTTCCAGCAGGAACGTGGCTGTCGGTCGACTCGCTCATCACGATCGAGTGGGCGTTCGAGAACGTCGTCGGGCCGTGGCCCGGCGAACCGGAGTAGCGTTTCGTATTGCGGCGGCCGCCGGAGGGCGGCCGCCGCGTCTTTGAACCTGGGATCGGATTCGTATGCCTCATCGTAGACCTCTTTACGAGATGACCCGGGATCTCGCGGCCGTTGCATCGGGCCGCCGTCCGGCCGATCTGGTGATTCGGAACGGCCGCTGGGTCAATGTCTACTCCGGCGAGATCCTCGACGAATCGACGATCGTCGTCTGTGGGTGCCGGATCGCTGCGTGCGGCCCGGGCCTCGATCCGACGATCGGGCCGAAGACGACGATCCTCGACGCCGACGGTCGATATCTGGTCCCCGGACTGCTCGATGCGCACGTTCACGTCGAGAGCTCGATGCTGACCATCGGACGGTTCGCGGAGGCGGTCGTGCCGCGCGGAACGACCGGTGCATTCATCGATCCGCATGAGATCGCAAACGTGCTCGGTCTGGATGGCGTTCGGTGGATGGTCGACGAGGCACGGACGACGCCGATGCGGATCTATGTCCAGATCCCGTCCTGTGTCCCGGCCGCCCCCGGACTCGAGACGAACGGCGCGACGATCGGGCCGGACGACGTCGCCGAAGCGATGGGTTGGGACGGCGTCATCGGTCTCGGCGAGGTGATGAACTACCCCGGCGTAGCTTCCGGGGACGAAGCCGTCCATGCGACGATCGCCGCGGCGTTGCGGGCGGGCGGCGTGATCGGCGGCCACTACGCCTCCGATGATTTGGGCGGCCCGTTTCGTGCCTATGCGGCGAGCGGTCCGAGCGACTGTCACGAGGGCACCCGGCCGGAGGATGCCTCCGCGCGGGTCCGGCTCGGCATGGCGGCGATCCTCCGTGAAGGAACGGCCTGTCGGAACGTCGCGGAGCAGGCACGAGCGGTGACCGAGGGTGGCATCGACTCCCGGCACGTCCTGCTATGCACCGACGATCGCCATCCGGGCACGCTGATCCACGACGGCCATATGGACGACGTGGTGCGAATCGCAATCCGTGCCGGGATCCCGGCGATCACGGCGATCCAGATGGCGACGTTGAATACCGCGGAACACTTCGGCGTGGCCGGCGACGTCGGTTCGATTGCGCCGGGCCGGTTCGCCGACTTGTTGATCGTCGGGGACTTGGACGAGCTGATCGCCGACGAGGTGATCGCCGCCGGCGCGGTCGTCGCGAAGGCCGGGACGCTGATCGACCCGATCGCCCCATACGACTTCCCGACCGAAGCGCGGGCCAGCGTGACGGTGCCAGCACCGCTTGCGCCGGACGATTTCGAGGTTCGGGCGCCGGACGGTCTCGACGCCGTCACGTGCCGTGTGATCCGCCGGATCGATGGCCAGGTCCTGACCAAGCAAGAGATCGAGACATTTCCGGTCGACCGGGGCGTCGTCGTGCCGCAGGGCGACATCGCGCATCTCGCCGTGGTCGAACGACATCGAGGCACCGGGCGGATCGGGCGAGCGTTCGTGGCCGGGTTCGGCTTCACTGGGTCCTGCGCGTTGGCTGCGACCGTCGCGCACGACAGCCACAACCTGCTCGTCGTCGGAAGCGATCGAGCCTGCATGGCGGCGGCGGCGAACCGGATCGTCGAGATGGGCGGAGGGTTCTGCGTCGTGCGAGACGGCGCGTCGGCCGCCGAGATCCCGCTTCCGATCGCCGGACTGATGTCGGACGCCCCCGCGGCGGGCGTCGCGGCACGGGCCGACGCGCTGCAACGCGCACTGAGCGACTGTGGCTGCGAGGTCTCCGATGCGTTGACGGCGCTGTCGTTCCTGGCGCTCCCGGTGATCCCGGCGCTGCGACTGACCGACCTCGGCCTCGTCGACGTCGAGCGGTTCGAGATTGTGCCGCTGTTCATCGACAACGATAATCGAGGGCGAAACCGAGAGGGGTGATCCCAACGGCGATTCGAGAGTACGTGAAGCCGACGACTATCGACGAGGCGTGGACGTTGCTCGTGGAACGGGGCAAGTCGGCGCGGGCGGTCGGTGGGGGCATCGACGTGCACCTGTTCCGGGTGAAGGACGTTGACACGCTCGTCGACCTGACCGGGCTCGGCCTGTCGTATGTCCGGTCGGAGGGCGGGCTGACGATCGGGGCGACGACGACCTTCACCGAGATCCTCGAGTCGGCCGCGGTGGCGAGCCATCTCGACGGGATCCTCGTCGAGATGATCGAACAGGTCGCGTCGCCGCTGCAGCGGAACCAGGGGACGATTGGCGGAACGATCGCGAGCGCGCATCCGTGGTCGGATGTGATTCCGCTGCTGTTGGTGCTGGATGCGGAGCTGGGGGTCTACGACGGCGCGGCGCGGCGGCTGTCGCTGGCGGAGTACCTCGCCGATCGCGCGGCGGGCGTCCGACCGTTGGTCCGCGAGGTCTGTCTCCCGGCGGTTCCGGGAACCGCGGCGGCGGCCTACGAGGCGTTCACGGCCACCGGCTTCGACGTCGCGATGCTGAACTGTGCCGGCTTCGTCCGCGCGGACGGAGGGCGCTGTGAAACGGTGCGAATCTCCGTCGGCGGGACGCCGGCGTTGGCGACACGACTCCCGTCGGTGGAGGCGGAGCTTGCCGGAGCGCTTCTCGACGAGAGCGCGATCGAGCGGGCCGCCGAGTCGGCGTCGGCGGCGATCGATGCGCGTGACGATCGGAGGGCGACGGCGGACTACCGACGGACGCTCGCCCGTGTCGGTGTGTCGCGATGCCTCGGGCGGATCGCGAAGCGGTTGGGAGGAACGGGATGACGATCACGCTGACCATCAACGGAACGCGGCGGACGCTGGAGATCGACCCCGGAGAGAAGCTTCTCGACCTGCTACGGCGCGAGGGGACGATGGGCCCGAAGGTCGGCTGCGGGACCGGCGACTGTGGTGCCTGCGCCGTCCTGCTGAACGGGCGCGCGGTCAACTCGTGCCTCGTCTACGCGGCGAAGGCGGACGGCGGCGAGGTTGTCACGGTGGAGGGATTGGAGCGGGACGGGGCCCTTCATCCGGTGCAGGAGGCATTTCTCGAAACGGGAGGGGTCCAGTGCGGCTACTGCACGCCGGGAATGGTGATCTCGACCGTCGACCTTCTGTCGCGCAACCCTGACCCGACGGAGGCGGAAATCCGTCAGGCGCTGTCGGGGAATCTCTGTCGTTGCACCGGGTACACGAAACAGATCCAGGCGGTGCAGCGGGCCGCCGAGCGGATGAGAGGCGGTGGGCGTCATGACTAGCCGGCCGGAGTTCACGGTCGTCGGGAGGAGCGAGCGGAAGGTCGACGGCCGGGCGCTCGTCACCGGAAAGCCGGTTTATGTCGCCGATCTGCAGCTGCCGGGGACGCTTCACGTCAAGATCCTCGGCAGTCCGCACGCCCACGCACGGATCGTACGGATCGACGCGTCGGCCGCCGAGGCGATGCCCGGCGTCGCGTGCGTGCTGACCCATGAGAACACACCGCCGACGCGGCACACGACCGCCGGCCAGGGCTTTCCCGAACCGTCGCCGTACGATGCCAGGATGTTCGAGGATAGGGTCCGCTTCGTCGGCGACCGCGTCGCGGCCGTCGCGGCGGAGTCCGAGGCGGTTGCGCTCGAGGCGCTGAAGGCGATCCGCGTCGAGTACGAGGAGCTCGAACCGGTGCTGTCGATCGATGACGCCGTTCGCGACGGGGCGCCGGTGATCCATGACGAGGCGGACTCGACGGGCATCTACGACGCAGCGCGCAATATCGTTGCCGACGTCGACATCGACGTCGGCGATGTGGCAGCCGGCTTCGAGGGATCCGCCATGGTGGTCGAGACGACGTGCGAGACGCCGTACGCACAGCACACACCGATCGAAACCCATGTCGTGTTGAGTTATCTCGACGACGCCGGTCGGCTGGTCCTGCGAACGAGCACCCAGGTGCCATTCCACGTGCGGCGGATCGTCGCCCAAACGCTCGGGATCCCGATCCACGATATCCGTGTGATCAAGCCGCGGATCGGGGGCGGGTTCGGGACGAAACAGGAAGTGCTGCTCGAGGACGTCGCCGGGCTGGTGACGCTGCGGACGAAGCGTCCGGCGCTTCTTCACCTGACCCGGAAAGAAGAGTTCGTCGCCGCGCGAACGCGTCATCCGATGCGGATCCGCGTGAAGTTGGGCTCGGGAGACGATGGGATCCTGCGTGCGATCGAGATGGAGGCGCTGTCGAATACCGGGGCCTACGGAGCCCACGGGCTGACCGTGCTGGCAAACGCCGGATCGAAGACGCTGCCGCTGTACAACAAGGCGCCGAACGCGCACTTCTACGGACAGGCGGTGTACACGACGCTCCCGGTGCCCGGCGCCTACCGAGGCTACGGCGCGACGCAGGGCTACTTCCCGCTCGAGACGGCGATGGACGAGCTGGCCGAGCGGCTGGGGATCGACCCGGTCGAGCTGCGACGTCGGAACCACATCCGGGTCGGCGAGGGTTCGCCGATCTTCGAGAAACTCGGCGAGGGCCGAGAGGGCGTCGAACAGACGATCAAGAGCTGCGAACTCGAGCGCTGCCTGCAGGTCGGCGCCGAGCGGATCGGGTGGGCGGAGAAGCGCGGGAAGCGCACTCGCGACGGGGCATGCGTCCACGGCGTCGGCATGTCGATCATGATGCAGGGATCGGGGATCCCGTTGATCGACATGGGGGCGGCGACGATCAAGATGAACGAGGACGGCTCGTTCAATCTGCTGATCGGTGCGACCGATCTGGGCACCGGTTCGGACACGATTCTCGCGCAGATCGCCGCCGAAGTCCTCGGCGTGCCGCTTCGATCGATGATCGTGACCTCTTCGGACACCGACTTCACGCCGTTCGACGTCGGAGCGTATGCGTCGTCGACGACCTACGTCTCCGGGACGGCGGTGCAGCGCGCCGCCGAGAAGGTTCGGGACCAGATCCTCGCCGTCGCCGCGCCGGTCCTCGGAGGCGATGCGAGCGCGCTACGACTTGCGGACGGCGCGGTCGTCGGGCCGGACGGCGCATCGATGACGTTGGCGGATGTCTGCGTGCGGGCGATGTACGAGACGGATCAGTTCCAGATCGGCGCGACCGCGTCCTGTGTCCCGACCGAATCGCCGCCGCCGTTCCTCGCGAACTTCGCCGAAGTGGCCGTCGATACCGAGACCGGATTCGTCAAGGTGCTTCACTACGTCGCCGCCGTCGACTGTGGCGTGGCGATCAACCCGGTGATGGCCGAAGGGCAGATGGAGGGGGCGCTGGTCAATGGGATCGGCTACGCGCTGACCGAGGAGATGCAGATCAGTTCGCGCGGCCGGGTGCGAAACCCGTCGCTGTTCGACTACAAGATCCCCGGGATGCTCGACATCCCGAAGCTCGATGTCATTCTTGTCGAATCGTACGAGCCGACCGGCCCGATGGGGGCGAAGTCGGTGGGCGAGATCGGAATCAACGGACCGATTCCGACGATCGCCAATGCGATCTACGATGCGGTCGGCGTGCGGCTGAAGGAGACGCCGTTCACGCCGGAGCGCGTTCTCGCTGCGATGCGCGGCGCGGCCGGCTAGGTTGTCTCGAACGGCGCGGGCCGTCGCAGCTGGATAGGGAAAGGAAGCCATGAAGGTATTGATCGTGACGAGCACTCCGAACAAGGAGGGCCTGACCGCGGCGTGCGGTGAGGCGGCGAGACAGGGCGTGGTCGACGGCGGAAGCCGGGCCCGCCTGATCAACCTAAACGACTATAACATCCTTCGATGCGCCGTGTGTGACAACGGGTGGGGGCCTTGCTTGAAGGAACACCGCTGCCGGCTCGAGGACGACTTCGCGGAGATCCGGAAGATGTTCGCCGAGGCGGAAGGGTTCGCCTGGGTCACGCCGGTCTACTGGGGAGAGCCGAGCGAGACGGCGAAGGCGTTCTTCGACCGGCTTCGACGGTGCGAAGCGCCGAAGAAGAACGGCCAGACATCCGTCGCCGAGGGAAAACCGATCGTCTGCATCGCGGCCGCGGGTGGCTCGGGCAACGGCGCGGTTCACTGCCTCGCCGAGATGGAACGGCTCGTGCAGCAGCTGCGCGGCGCGCCGCACGACTACATCGCGGTGACGCAGAAGACGCGCGAGTATCAGACGGAGACGATCCACGATGCCCTCGCCTCGATGGCGAAACCCGCGGCGGCTCCGTCGACGATGCCGATCTCCGTTCGTAAGGGGCAGAGCCGCTCTCGCCGGCCGCGCCGCCGGATCCGACGCAAGAAGCCGGCGAACAAGGAGTAGCCCAGACTATAGGCCGTATAGCTCGGAGAACTTCTCCGTGACGTAGGCGAGGAACGCGTCGGAGCCGAGGTCGCTGCCGGTCACGCGGCGGATCAGTTCGCCCGGTTCGTGGATCGCGCCGTGCCGGTGGATCTTGTCGCGCAGCCATCCGAGCAACGGCGCGAAGTCGCCGGAGGCGACCTGCTCGTCGAGTGCCGGGATGTCACCGCGCAACGCCTCCATGATCTGGGCGGCGTACAGGTTCCCGAGCATGTACGACGGGAAGTAGCCGATCAGTCCGGTCGACCAATGGACGTCCTGAAGCACGCCGTCGGCGTCGGTGGGGGGTGCGACGCCGAGCGTTCGCTCCATCGCCTCGTTCCACAAGTCGGGCAGATCCGCAACCTCGATCGACCGGTCGAGCAGCTTCGACTCCAGCTCGAACCGGACCATGATATGGAGGTTGTACGTCACCTCGTCCGCTTCGATCCGGATCAGCGAACGGGACACGACGTTCGCGGCGCGATACAGCGACTCGGCGGAGACGCCCTGCAATCGAGGGAACGTCTCGACGAACAGCGGGCGGAAGAACGTCCAGAACGGGCGGCTGCGGCCGATCTGGTTCTCGATCAGCCGCGACTGTGATTCGTGGAAGCCGAACGACGCGCCGTCGGTCAGCTGCAGCGCGTACAGGCCGTCGGCCATCCCCTGGTCGTATAGGCCGTGCCCGCCTTCATGGAGGGCTCCGAACAGCCCGGACAGCGGGCTCGCCTCGAGATATCGATTCGTGACGCGGACATCACCCGGCGCGATCATCGTCGTGAACGGATGTACCGTGTCGTCGAGCGCTCCGCCGTCGAAGTCGTAGCCGACTTGCGCGAGCAGCGTGCGAACCATCGCGCGCTGCCGGTCGGCCGGGAACGAGCCATCGAGAACCCCCGCGTCCGGAGCGGTCCCGTCGCGAAGCAGTCGGTCGACGAACGGAACGAGCCGCGCGCGGAGCGGTTCGATGATCGCTCGGAGGCGTGCGCTCGTCATGCCCGGCTCGTACCGATCGAGCAGCGCATCGTAGGGGCACTCCTCGTAGCCGAACAGGTCGGCGAACTGGCGGACGTACTCGACGATCTCTTCCAGGTGCGGCCGAAACGACGCGAAGTCGTTCGCGCGCTTCGCCTCCGCCCACGCGGCTTGGCTCTTCGATTGGGCGATCGTGAAGGCTTCGAACAGATCGGCCGGCACCGCCTGGAGGCGACGGTACTCCTTCCCGACGACGCGCACCGACGCCGCTTCCGCCTCGGACAGGTCGTCGCGTGTCTCGAGCTCCTCGAGGTAGCGACCGAGTTCGTCAGCGGTCGACAGCTCGAACGCCATGCGAGAGAGCTTGCCGATCGTCTCGGCACGGTGGACGAGTCCCTTCTTCGGCATGTGGGTCTCCTCATCCCAGGTGAGGAGGGCGACGGCCGAGTTCAACTTGGCCAGCTCGGCGAGATGGTCGAGGTACGCGGTGCGGGTGTCCACGGATACGGCTCCTTTCGATCTCATGGTGCTACAGGAGGGCTTCGATTCGAGTTCTTTGCAGCGTGTCGGGGTGTCCGGCGAATCGGACGATTCCGTCGCGGTCGATCAAGAACGTTCGCGGGATGCCGAGGACGCCATACGCGCTCGCGACGGCCCGGGCGGCCGAAAGCGAACCATAGACGGCCACGAGCTCGGTGTATGCCTTCGCCTCGATGTAGGCGCGCGCATCCCCTTCGATCCGATCGAGGGAGACGCCGAGCAGCACGACGTCACCGCCGAGCTCCTCGGCCGTCTCCTCGAGCGACGGCATCGACAGCCGGCACGGAACGCACCAGCTCGCCCAGAAGTCGAGGATCACGACCCGGCCGCGGTAATCGGCGAGGGAGACCAGCTCCCCGTCGAGCGTCGGCAGGGTGAACGACGGGGCAACCTCGCCGACATGATGACCGACGGGCGGTCCCTCCTGTTCCTCCGCCGATTCGGACTCGGGGGGCTCGGGCAGCCCGGGCATCGCGGTGTCGACGGTCGCCGGTTCGCGTGGCGGCTGGCGGACCAGAACGAGCGTGACGATCATCGCCGCCACGACGAGGAAAACTCCGATGACGCTGGCCCACCACAGCTTCGATCTCGGCGCTCGTTTCGGATCCATTCGGTTTCAGGTACCTCCCATGGGCATTTCGAGTACTGTCCGTCTATCATGGGCGGGCGTGTGTGGAAAGACAAGGGAGAGAACGTGATGAACAGGCGAACCTGGATTTGGAGTGGGTTGGCGGCGGTCGTCGTGGCGATCGTCGTGATCGTCCTGTGGCCGGCGGCCGACCCCCTGGCGGGTGTCGAGACCGTCGCGATCCGCGTCGGCGACGAGCCGGCAGCGGGGGTCGTCGACTTCGAGAGTGAGTTGCGCGTTGCGTTGGGTGACCGCGACATTCGCATCGTCTCCGACGAGGCGACCGCGGACGTCTTGCTGTCGCTGACCGACCTGCGCGTGAACCTCGGCGACATCGAGATCTCGCTGACCGGTGGACAGGTGAGCGGTCGGGCATCGGCCGAATGCGTGCTGACCGACGTCCGTAACGGCACGGTCCACACGATGGATCTGCGGCTGCGGATCGAGGACGGGACCGTTTCGGCGGACCTCGTGCCGCGCAAGTTCTGGCAGGTCTGGAAGTAGCGGGACGGTGCCAATGGGCGGCATGACCGAGCCTGTCCCGCCGCGGGTCTACCTCGAGACCGAACGGCTGACGCTCCGGTACCTGACCGAGGACGACGTCGAGAATCTCCACGCCCTCGACGCCGATCCCGAGGTGATGCGGTACCTGAACAACGGCGAAACGCACAGCCGCGACGACATTGTCGAGCGCGTCCTGCCGCACTACCTCGAGCACCACACGCAGTACGGCGATCAGTACGGTTTCTTCGCCGCGATCGAGCGATCCAGCGGAAGATTCATCGGTTGGTTCCACTTCCGACCGGTTCGCACGCGTCCCGACGAGATCGAACTCGGATACCGGTTGATGCGTGCCGCGTGGGGACACGGATACGCGACGGAAGGGTCGCGGGCGCTGCTTGCGAGAGGCTTCACCGAGTACGATGTCGAAACGGTCGTTGCCGACACGCTTGTCGACAACATCCGATCGCGGCGGGTGATGGAGGGGCTTGGTATGCGTCTGCGCTCCGAGTTTCGCCTCGATGCTGACGAGTTCCCCGATTGGGACGCCGATCGACGTCGTGGCGTCGAGTACGTCCTGACCCGGGACGCGTGGGAAGCGGCCGCTCGCCGACGGGACCGGTGCGGCGGCCGATCCTAGCCGGCACGCCGCCGGCGCAGTTCCGCATAGACCCTCTCGAGGTCGATGTCCTGCGCGGCGAGCATCACGAGGAGGTGGTACAGCAGATCGCCCGTCTCGTAGACGGTCTCCTCCGGGTCGCCCCCCATCGATGCGATGATCACCTCGGACGCTTCCTCTCCGACCTTCTTCAGAATCCGCTCGAGCCCGCTCGAGAGAAGCTTGCTCGTGTAGGAATCCGGCTGCGGGTGCTTCGCTCGGTCGCGGATGACGCCGAATAGCTCGTCGAGGATCGCCGATGTCGCCCGCTCGGGTGCGTCGCTTGTGCCTGCGTCGGCAAGCGACCGGTAGAAGCAGGAGCGCTCTCCGGTGTGGCACGCGACGCCGCGCTGACGGACACGAACCAAGAGCGCATCGGCGTCGCAGTCGAGCCGAATCTCCACGACCGCTTGCGTGTGGCCGGACGTCTCCCCCTTGTGCCACAGCCGGCCGCGACTGCGGCTCCAGAAGTGTGTCTCGCCGGTCTCGATCGTCCGCTCGAGCGATTCGGCGTTCATGTAGGCGAGCATCAGGACGTCGGCGGTCGTCGCATCCTGGACGATTGCGGGGATCAGGCCGCGATCGTCGAAGCGGAGTTCCTTCAGCGTGATCATGACGTGCTCCTTCGGACCGGGATGCCTCGATCGGCCAGGTAGGCCTTGGCCTCTCGGAGGGTGAATCGATCGAAATGGAAGATCGACGCGGCGAGCACCGCGTCGGCCTCGCCGTCTTGCAGCGCTTCGACGAGATGCTCGAGTCGGCCGGCGCCGCCGGAGGCGATGACCGGGAGGCGGACCGCCCGGGAGACGGCACGGGTCAGTCCCAGGTCGTACCCGTTCTGGGTGCCGTCTTTATCCATGCTCGTCAACAGGATCTCCCCGGCGCCGAGCGCCTCGACTCGGCGAGCCCAATCGATCGCGTCGAGGCCGGTTGGCGTGCGGCCGCCATCGACGACCACCTCGTAGCCGTTGCCGGAGCGCCTCGCATCGATCGCGACGACGACGCACTGCGACCCGAACCGGCGGGCCGACTCGCCGACAAGTTCCGGGGTTCGAACCGCGGCGGTGTTCACCGACACCTTGTCGGCCCCGGCGGCCAACAGCTCGCGGACATCCTCCGGCGTCCGGACGCCGCCGCCGACGGTGAACGGAACGAAGACGACCTGTTGGGTCCGGCGGATGACGTCGAGCATCGTAGCGCGGCCGTCGCTCGACGCGGTGATGTCGAGGAAGACGATCTCGTCGGCGCCCTCCTCGTCGTAGCGTCGTGCGACCTCGACCGGATCGCCGGCGTCGACGAGGTGGACGAAGTGGGTCCCCTTGACCACCCGCCCTCGATCGACGTCCAAGCACGGGATGATCCGTTTCGCCAGCATGTCAGCCTCCTTCCGTGGCCGCGACGGCCTCGGGCAGCGTGAACCGCCCTTCGTACAGCGCCCGTCCGACGATGGCCCCCTCGACGCCGACCTCGTCGAGTCGGGCGAGCGTTCGCAGATCGTCGAGCGACGACACGCCGCCGGAGGCGATCACGGCGCATCCGCTCTGACGCGCGATACGGCATGTGGCGTCGACGTTCGGCCCGTCCATCGTTCCGTCCCGCGTGATGTCGGTGTAGACGATCCGGACGATGCCGGCATCGCGGAGCCGGATCGCAAGGTCGACCGGCGACACGTCCGCCTCGCGCGTCCAGCCGCCGATCGAGACGCGTCCGTGTCGGCCGTCGATCGCGGCGGCGACCCGGTCTCCGTGCCGAGCGGCCGCCGCGGCGACGACGTCCAAGTCGGACAGCACGGCGGAGCCGCACACGACGCGGTCCACCCCGGCGTGAAGCGCCGCGTCGATGTCCGATGGGGTTCTCAGTCCGCCGCCGAGTTGGATCGGCCCGCCGACGGCGGTGACGATTCGACGGACGACATCGAGCTGGCTCGGCCGACCGGCCCGGGCCCCATCGAGATCGACGATGTGGATCCACGTGGCGCCGGCTTCACGCCAGCGCCGGGCGACGGCGACCGGATCAGCGTCGTAGCGCGTCTCGCGATCGAACCGGCCTCGCAGCAGCCGCACGACGGCGCCGCCTCTCAGATCGATGGCCGGGATCGTCAGCACGATGCCCTCCCGAAGTTCTCGAGGATCCGCAGCCCGGCATCCTGGCTCTTCTCCGGGTGAAACTGCACTCCGAACACGTTCTTCGCCTCGACCGCGGCGGCGAAGGTTCGGCCGTGGTCGGTCGTTCCGGTGACGCAGCCGCCGTCGACCGGTTCCACGAAATACGACTGAACGAAGTAGAAGAACGCCCCGTCGGGAACGCCGGCGAGCAGCCGCCCGGGTCGAACGATCCGCAGGTTGTTCCAACCGATGTGGGGGACCTTCACCGTGTCGGGCAGGCGGCGCACGTCGCCGGCGAGCAGTGCCAGCCCCTCGTGCAGCCCGTGCTCCTCGCTGCGGTCGAACAGCAACTGAAGCCCGAGGCAGATTCCGAGAAGCGGCGTCCCCGCAGCGACCGTGTCGACAAGCGGCCGACGCAGGCCCCGCGCGGTCAGCTCTTCCATCGCGCGGCCGAACGCCCCGACGCCGGGCAGAACGAGCCGGTCCGCTGCCGTGATCTCCGCGGCCGTCTCGACCGTTCGGGCCGGTTGATCGATCCGCTCGAACGCCTTGCGGACCGATTGCAGGTTCCCCATTCCGATGTCGACGATCCCGATCATCCGAGCGATCCCTTCGACGACGGGACGCCGACGCGACGTGGGTCGAGCATCGTGGCCCGGTCCATCGAGCGACCGAGCGCCTTGAACAGCGCCTCGGCCATGTGGTGGCGGTTCGTCCCGGCGAGGATCCGCGCGTGCAGCGTCAGCCGGCCGCCACGGGAAACGCCGATGAGGAATTCCTCGATCAGCTCGGCGTCGAACCCGCCGATCGTGCCGGAGAGCGGTGCGTCGATCCAGCAGCCGCTTCGGCCGGACAGGTCGACGACGACGAGGGCCAACGACTCGTCCATCGGGATCGTGGCCGCTCCGTAGCGTCCGATGCCCGTGCCATCGCCGACAGCGGCCGCGACGGCTTCGCCGAGCGCCAGCCCGACGTCTTCGACGGTGTGATGGTCGTCCACCTGGCGGTCCCCGACGGCGCGAACCGACAGGTCGAACAGGCCATGGACCGCGAACTGCGATAGCATGTGGTCGAGGAATCCGACCCCCGTGTCGATCGACCCGATGCCGGTTCCGTCGAGGGCCAGCGACAGCTCGATCTCCGCCTCCGTTGTCCTTCGCACGATGGTTGTCTGACGATCGCTCATCGTTCCTCCATGATCTCGCGCATCGCGGCGACGAACGCGCGATTCTCGCTCGGTGTCCCGACGCTTACCCGCAGGCAATCGCCGAGCCTCGGGGAACCGGACACATCTCGGACCAGAATTCCCCGCCGAAGCAGCCGGTCGAACAGGACCCGCGGCGGAAGGTCGGTGCGGAAACAGACGAAGTTCGCTTCCGATGGCGTCGGCGCGATCCCGGGGAGCGCATCGAGCGCGGCGACGAGTGCGTCTCGCTCGGCGATCGCCTCCTCGATGCCCGGCCGTAATAGGTCTCGGCGGGCCAGGATGGCGAGGGCCGTCTCGCGGGCGAAAACCGATGTGTTGAACGGCGGGACGACCTTGCGAACCTGCTCGACCAGCTCGACGGCGGCCATCATGTAGCCGATGCGGAGGCCGGCACCGCGAAGGGCCTTGGAGAAGGTCCGTAGCACGACCAGCCGCTCGTGCGATGCGAGCAGATCGACGACCGAATCGGCGGCGAACTCCACATACGCTTCGTCGACGACGACGAGTGCATCGGTCCGCGTCAGTATCCGCAGGATGCCGTCGATTGGGACGGACGTTCCCGTCGGGTTGTTCGGGCGGGCGAGCACGATGGCCCGCGCGTCGGCCTTCCCGGCCGCATCGGCCAAGCGATCGGCGTCGAGAGTCAGGTCCGCTTCGTGCGGAACCTCGACGATCTGCCCGCCGAGGATCGCCGCGAACTGGCGATACAGCGAGAACGTCGGCACGGGGATCGCGATCGGTGCGCCGGGCTCGAGGATCGCCGTCAACAGCGCCTGGATCAGCTCGTTCGAGCCGTTTCCGGTGAGAACCTCGACCCGTCCGGGGAGGGCGAGCGACGCCCGCAACGCGTCGGGGAGCGCGGTCGACTGCTGCTGAGGGTACCTCGCCCACGGGATGCTGCGCAGCCGATCGAGGACGTCGTCCTTTACCGCTTGCGGCAGCTCGATCGGTGACTCGTTCTGGTTCAGCTTGATCCGGTGCGGCGGCGTCGCGACCCGATACATCCCGATATTTCGGACGTCCGGCCGGACCCGCTCCAGAAGGCGATCAGTCATCCGTCTGCTCCTTTCGAACGCGCATCGCCGCCGCGTGGGCGGTGAACCCTTCGACCTCGGCCAGCGGCTGCAGCGCGTCGGCCAGCCGTCGACTTGCGTCGGACGACACCGTCAGCACGTTCGTGCGCTTGACGAAATCGGACACGCCGAGCGGCGACGAAAAGCGAGCGGCACCGCCGGTCGGAAGGACATGCGTCGGGCCGGCTCCGTAGTCGCAGAACGCGACGGGGGTGGACCCTCCGACGAGGATCGTGCCGGCGCATGTCAACCGCGGCAGCGCTTCGTCCGGCCGACGCACGACGAGCTCGAGGTGCTCCGGCGCCAGCCGGTTGGCGAGGGCGATCCCCTGATCGAGGGAGTTCACGACGACGATCGCCCCACGCTCCGCCAGCGCCGCTTCGATCACCTCGGAGCGCTCGAGCCGACCGATGCGGCGTTCGACCTCGCGATTGACCGCGTCGGCGAGTGTCGGACTGGGCGTGACGAGCACGGCGGTCGCCAAGCGGTCGTGTTCCGCCTGCGACAACAGGTCGGCGGCGACGAAAACAGGGTCGGCGCCGTCGTCGGCCAGCACGAGGATCTCGCTCGGCCCGGCAAGCGCATCGATCCCGACGTCTCCGAAGACGAGCCGCTTCGCGACATTCACGTAGACGTTGCCCGGGCCGACGATCTTGTCGACCGGCGGGATCGTCTCGGTTCCGTAGGCCAGCGCGCCGATGGCCTGCGCCCCGCCGACCCGATAGACCTCCGAAACGTTGCACAGCGCGGCGGCGAAAAGGACGTGTGCATCGACACGACCGGCGGGGCCCGGGGGCGTGACGAGCACGACGCGATCCACACCGGCGACGGCGGCCGGGATCGCATTCATCAGGACGGTCGAGGGATAGATCGCTTCGCCGCCGGGAACGTAGATGCCGACGGAACCGAGCGGACGAACGGTCTGGGCGATCTGCACGCCCGGCTCCGGCTCCGCCTCCCACGACGAGCCGATCTCGCGCTCGTGAAACGCTTCGATACGGCGCTTGGCCTCGCCGATCGCGGTGCGTACGGCTCGGGTGACCGCGGTCTTCGCGGCGCCGAACTCGTCGTCGGAGACGCGGAGGCGATACCCGGCCGGGTCGATCCCGTCGAATCGCCGGGTGTACTCGATCAGTGCCGGATCGCCGTCGGTTCGGACGCGATCGAGGATCTCCCGAACGGCCGGCTCGACATCGCGCTCGACGGCGGCGCGGTCGATGAGGCTGGCGATCGCGGCTGCGGATCTGGATCTGCCCAGCTGCAGGATACGCATCACGGCGTCACCTCCTCGGACAGCGCACGGATCAGCGCGTCGATCTCGGCGAAGCGGAGTTTCTGGGCGGCACGGTTCACGATCAGCCGCGCGCTCGTTTCGGCAATCTCGTCGAGGACTGTGAGGCCGTTTTCGCGCAGCGTGGCCCCGGTCTGCACAAGGTCGACGATCAACGAGGCCAGCCCGGCCCGCGGCGCGAGCTCCACCGAGCCGACGAGCCGAATTGTCTCGGCTTGCAGGCTGCGGCGGGCGAAGTAGCGGGCCGTCGTCGCCGGGTACTTCGTCGCGACGCGATGGACGGCGTGCGGCGGCAGGGGCGCGGTGGCGTTCTCGCACGGACCGGCGAGGACGAGACGGCAGGCGCCGAAACGGAGATCGAGCGGCTGCAACACGTCGTGCTCCGTCTCGGCCAATACATCGGAGCCGACGACGCCGATGTCCGCGGCGCCGTACTCGACGAACGTTGGGACGTCCATCGGCTTCGCGAAGAGGACCCGGGCGCGGTCGTCGGCGGTCGGGACGACGAGCGCCCTCGAGGCTTCGGCGACCTGAGCACGCAGGCCGACGCGGGCGAACAGGTCGAGGGTCGGTCCCTGAAGCCGTCCCTTCGGAACGGCGATCGTCAGTCGGTTCACGATGGACCTCCCCGAACGGCTCCGGACGCCACATCGAGGATCCGCATCCTTTCCGGTTCGACGATGCGCAACTCGGCGATCCCGCGAGCGCGGGCGTAGGCCGCGCTCTCCTCGGCGGTTCGATCGGCGACCTCCAATTCGATGCGCCGGCCGTCGACGCGAAGCGACGCAGCGAGTTCGAGCGCGCGGCGCCGCGCATCGGTCTCGTAGCGTACGAGCACGTCGACCGGGGGCGAGGCGACGCCGTGCGCGGCAAGGATCGATGCGATCCGCGGTACGTCGAGCGCACAGCCGACGGCGGGGCACGCGTCACCGAACCGCTCGACGAGGTTGTCGTACCGCCCCCCCTCGAGCAGAGGCGTCGCGAGGGATCGGCTGAATCCCTCGATCATCAGGCCGGTGTAGTATCCAAGGCCGCGAACCTCGGCGAGGTCGATCACAACACGGTCCCCGTGTCCGTGGTCGCAGACGGCCTCGTAGACGTCGGCCAGGTTGCGAAGGGCCTCCGCCGACGGGCGGTTCTCGATGCCGTGGTCCGCCCGGTCGAGGACTTCCGGGCCGCCGCACAGATCGAGGCAGCCGAGGATCCGGTCGGCGGTGCGTTCCGCGAGGCCAAGCTCGGCGACGCGTTCGGCAAGCCCTTCGCGGTCGCGTCGGTCGAGTTGCTCTCGAAGGTCGGCCGCCTCGATGTCGGTCAGGCCGGCCGCCTCGACGAGGCCGCGGACGTACCCGCTCTGGCCGAGATGAATCTGAACGTCGTCGATCCCGACGCGAAGCAGCGCGTCGATCGCGACGGCCACGACCTCGCCGTCGGCGTCCGCTCGGCCCGACCCGAGGAGTTCGACGCCCGCTTGAATGAACTCGGTGCGGCGGCCGAGCGTCGGCTGCGTGCGACGGACGACGGAGCCGGCGTAGAACAATCGGAGAGGTTTCGGACGGTCCCGGAGTCGGGTCGCGGCGATGCGGGCGATCTGGGTCGTGAAGTCGGGCCGCAGCGCGAGCGGATCGCCGCTCGGATCGGAGAATCGAACCATCCACTCCGGACGGATCCCTCCGGAGACGAGGGTGTCGAGACGCTCGAACGTCGGGGGGATGGCCTCATCGTACCCCCAGGACGTGAACAGCTCGTGTACGGTGTCGAGGATCCTCGACGTCCGGGCGGCCTCGTCCATCAGGACGTCCGCCGTGCCGGCCGGTGGCGCCGGCACCGGCGCGTCCGCGATCGGCGGTCTCTCTCGTTTCATCCGCATCGTGTCTCCTTCTTCTCCGTATTCCGTGGGCGGCCCAAGCCAAAAGAAAAGCCACCGGTCGAGGGACCGTTGGCTTGCACCGGACTAGACGTCGTTGGGCCACCGAATCGGTGGACGACGCCCTACGCCCGAACGATATGATGATGCGTGGTCATCCCACGGGAGGAAGGCACGAAGACAGTCTCGAAGCGCGTGCTCTGCTCGATCATGCCCGTGACGCCCCTTCGTTCCGTGGTACGCGGAGGATAGACGGCGTGGGCGGCGCTGTCAAGCGAGTGGAAGGTTTGCTGCCCGGCAAACGACGGACACGTCTGCGGATGCACGCAGAACCATTGAAGCCTCGCAGCCGAGCCTCTATCCTCTGAACGATCTCACCCGCCGGCGTGCGGGCTCTCCGGGAGGTGGCGCATCGTGCGAACGATGGCGCGTGCGTTCTTCAGTGCTTCGGATAAGTCGGGTCTGGTCGAGTTGGCCGGCGGATTGGCCGAGCTTGGCGTGGAGCTGATGGCCAGCGGGGGGACGGCACGGCATCTCCGTGCCGCGTCGCTCGACGTGGTCGATCTCAGCGAGTACACCGGGACACCGCATCTGGTCGGCGGGCGCGTCAAGACGCTTCATCCGCTGGTCTACGCGGGAATCCTTGCCCGACGAGACGATGCCGGCGACCGAGCCGACGTCGACGTGCACGGGGTCAGGCTGATCGACCTGGTCGTCGTCAACCTGTATCCGTTCGAGGCGGCCGTGACAGCTGAAACGGCCGTCGAGGACGCGACCGAGCTGATCGACATCGGCGGCGTGTCGCTGATCCGCGCGGCGGCGAAGAACCGCCGGTGGGTCGTCGTGCTGACCGATCCATCGGATTACGGACGGTTGCTCGACGAGGTCCGAACGCACGGTGGCGTTCGCGACGAACTGGCACACGAGTTGGCCCGAGCGGCGTTCGACCATGTGATCCGATACAACGTGGCGATCGCCGAGTACTTCGCGGTGGAGGATCATCCCGCCCAGTTGAACGTGGCGCTTCCGCGGACGCGGCCGCTTCGTGCCGGTGAGAACAAGCACCAGGATGCGGCGCAGTACGGCGCTCCGGACGGTGTCGTCCGGCATCAGGGGCGCGATCCGTCGTACAACAACCTGCTCGATCTCGATGCGGCGCTCCGGATCCCCCATGCATTCGACGATCCGACAGCCGTGTTCATCAAGCACACGAATCCGTGCGGCCTCTGCTCCGCCGGGACGATCGACGTGGCACTCGAGCGGGCGCATCGTGCGGACGCGAAGTCGGCCTTCGGCGGGATCGTCGGCGTCAACCGGCCGATGACCGAGGCGGGGGCCGAGCGACTTGCGTCGCACTTCTTCGACGCGGTGATCGCCCCGTCGTACGTGCCGGGTGCCCTAGAAATCCTCGCGCAGCGGAAGAAGTTGCTGGTGCTCGAGGCTCCCTCGGATCTGCTGCAACGAGAGGGCTGTCGAGAACTGCGCTCGACGGCATTCGGGGTCATCGCGCAGACCCCGAGCATGGGGTCGATTTGTCGCGAGGACCTCCGCGTCGTCAGCGAGCGGCTGCCGAGCGAGGCGGAGATCGACGAGCTGCTGTTCGCGTGGCGCGCCGTGCGTTGGGTGAAATCGAACGCGATCCTGCTCTCCGCCGGTCGCTGCACGACCGGGATCGGCGCCGGGCAGATGAGCCGCGTCGACGCGGTCGAACTGGCGATTCGGAAGGCCGACGATCGGGCGGCCGGATCGGTTCTCGCCTCCGATGCGTTCTTCCCGTTTCGCGACTCGATCGATCTGGCGGCGGCGGCGGGAATCGAGGCGGTCATCGAGCCGGGCGGATCGGTACGTGACGACGAGGTCATCGCGGCGGCCAACGAGCACGACATCGCCCTCGTCTTCACCGGGCGCCGCGAGTTCCGGCACTGATTGTCGGACTGCAATCTCTGAGCGAACGAACGCATCTCTCCCGATCGCCGGATGGCACGGAGGCCTTGCTTCGGGCGGCGATCAAGTGACCCGAGCGGCTGAGCCCGTCTTGATCTTGCTCGTCTACGGCGTTCGATGATATGTGATGGAGGGCGTCGAGCCCGTCTTCCACGGGCTAACGAGATGGATCCCGAGTTGCCTTGGATTCGCGACGACCCACGTGTGCATCGCGCGACCTGCAACCGGTTTGAGGATTGGCGACCGGTGTCCGAGAATCGATGAAACGGGCTTTTCGTCCAATTCCGGAATAATCCTGCTTGATTCTGTCTGTTTCCTGTACTATAGTGATCTCATGCCGATAGCAAACGTTTGCAGCCCGCGCAAATGCACTTCCTCTGCTGTCCTTGGCAGGCGCGCTCGCATCATCGATTCCGACTCGGCGACTTCAGTCCTGGAGGTGGTGCCATTCGAATGAGGTTCGGACGGTAGATCTGTGTTCTGGAGTCGTCAAGGAGGACAAGATGAAGAAGAGACTTGCGGTATCAGCGGTCCTGTTGCTTGCGATGGTGGTGCCCTTCGTGCTCTGCGTCGGAGCGCCCGCGAAATACACGTTCTACGGGGTTGGAGTCGATCCAAGCGTCGATCCGTTCTTCGCCATGGTCCTCAAAGGGTTCGAGGCGGCAGGGGAGATCTTCCCCGTCGACATTGTCTACATCGGACTGAATGCGCAGGAGATTAACCCAACGGGTCTGGTCAATAAGCTCGAGATCGCCCGGGCCTCAGGGGCTGAGGGGCTGATTACCGGTTTCTGGATGGCGGAAGCCGAAGACGAGGTTGTCCGGGCGATGATCGATGAGGGCGTCGGTGTGATGGCTATCAACCAGAACGACGTCCGACCGGAGGCCGAGCGGGTTCCATACTTGGGGTACGTCGGGCAGGATGAATCCGAGACGGGTCAAGCATTGGCCGAGGCGACGATCGGCCGGATGCAGATCGACCGGGCGGTTATCGCGATCCATGCCGTCGGCTCCGCATCGCTGGAGACGCGCGCAGCCGGAATCGCGGAAGTGCTCGAGGCTCATGGCATCGCGTATGACAAGCTCGATATCACGACGGACCCGTCGACGGCCATGACCAACCTCGGCGCGTACATCACACAGCATCCGGAAACGAACGTCATCTTCGCACTCGGCGCGTCAGGTACGCACTCGGCCCTTGCGCTTCTGTCGGAGCAGGCCCTGACCGGGAAGGTCGTGATTGCGACGTTCGACATCACCGAGCCCACGGTCGAGGGCATCCGAGACGGGAGGATTCTCCTCACGGTCAGCCAGCAACCGTTCATGCAGAGCTTCCTGGCCGTCCAGCTGCTCTACGCCTATCTTGAGTATGGCATTGTCCCGCCGGCGCACGTGCCAACCGGCCCGACGATGGTCGATGCGGACAACGTCGATGCGATCGAGAAGCAAGTGGAAACGACCGGCGGCGCGTAGCGGTCGACGATTGAGATAAGCCACGGGCTCCCGGGGCCGAGAGACGCTCGTCTCGGGAGCCTCTGATCCTGTGGCGGCGGTGCCGACGAAGGAGAACGCATGACCAAACTGTTGAAACGGCCGGAAGTCGGTGCCATCGCCAGTCTTCTGGTGATTTGGACGATCTTCGCCGTGCTTGCGCCACGGTTCCTCTCATCGGCAAACATGGGGAACATCCTGACCGCCGCAGCCGAGATGGGCATTATCGCTGTCGGAATGGCGCTATTGATCATTACCGGAGAGTTTGACATCTCCGTCGGCAGCGTGTTCGTTCTCGCGCCTACGGTGATGCTGAAGCTGGCTGCATCCAACGGGTTCCCGCTGCTGGGCGCATTTCTCGTCGCGATGGTGGTCGCTGCGTGCGTCGGGTTGCTGAACGGCTTCCTGACCCTCCGATTCGGGTTTCCTTCCTTCATCGTGACACTGGCTTCGATGCTGCTGATCAGCGGGATCATCCTCGCGCTGACCGGGGGGTTCGTCACCAGCTACACGACGAAGAATCTGCTGTTTGACGTTCTGACAAGACGGATCGGCAGTTTCCGCGTATCGACGCTTTGGATGCTGGCGATCGGCGGGGCGATGGCCTTTCTGCTCGACAACACGCGGTACGGGAACTCGGTGTACGCGACCGGAGGAAGCCCCGCGGTCGCCCGGAAGCTTGGGATCAACGTGCACCGCATCAAGATGATCAACTTCGTTCTCTGTTCGGCATTGGCCGGATTCGCTGGATGCATCGGAACGGCGCGCGTCTTCTCCGTCAATCCGACGGCCGGCTTCGATCTGATGTTCAATGCAGCGGCCGCCGGTTTCATCGGCGGCTGTCTGATCACGGGTGGGAGGGGCAGCATCGTCGGGACCGTACTTGGGGCGGTGCTGCTGTCGAGCTTGAGCAGTGGTCTGATCTTCGCGGGCGCGTCGCCGTATTGGTATCGGGCCTTTGTCGGGGCGATCATTCTTCTGGCGGTGATCGTGAACTTCGCGGTGACGAAGGGGGTGCGCCGTGTCGCGTGAGCCTGCGTTGCTCTCTGCACGAGGGATCTCGAAGAGCTTCGGAGGCATCGCGGCTCTGCAGGATGTGAGTTTCGACGTCGGACACGCCGAGGTTGTCGGCCTCGTAGGAGACAACGGCGCCGGCAAGTCGACGTTCATCAGCATCCTGATGGGGGTGGTTCCTCCCGATTCCGGCAGCATCCACTTCGACGGGCAGGTGGCCCGCTTCCGTTCGCCACGCGACGCTCGAGAGGCGGGCATCGAACCGGTGTATCAGCAATCGTCGCTGGTCGATCTAATGAACCTGTGGCGCAACTTCTTTCTCGGAAGAGAGATCACTCGAGGCATTGGGCCGTTTCGGATCCTCGACAAGCGGGCGATGAAGGCGGCTTCGATGGAGATCGTCCGCGAGATCGGCGTCGGACTCCGTGCCGCCGACGAGGGAGTCAGCAACCTATCTGGGGGCGAGCGCCAGGCAATCTGTATCGGTCGTAGCATGCACTTCGATGCGAAGCTTCTGCTTCTGGATGAGCCGACCGCAGCGCTGTCCGTCCGGGAGACACAGCGGGTTCTCCGCTTTGCCGAAGAGAGTCGCGAGCGAGGCGTGTCGGTGATCATCGTCGATCACAACATCCATCACATCTACCCGATCGTCGACAAGTTCGTGATTCTCGAGAGGGGCAGGAAGCTGACCGAGATTCGCCCGAGCGATGCCTCGGCCGAGGATGTGATCAAGACGATCAGTCTCGGACGACGATTCGATGCCGAGGAAGCGGAAGAATGAGCGAGGTGGAAATCCCGACGTCGGGCGGTCACCTGATCGGGACGCTTCACCTCCCGCAGACGTCGGCTGAGCCTGTTCCTGGAGTGATCTTGCTCCACGGATTCACGAGCGATCGGGACGAATCACCGATTTTCGGTTGTGGGGATACGCTGTTCGCCCGCACATCGCGGGCGCTTGTGGCGGCGGGATTCCCGGTGCTTCGCTTCGACTTCCGCGGACACGGCGCGAGTCGATTCGTGCCATTTGAGGAGATCGACCTTCCTCCGCTGATCGACGACGCCCTCGCGTCGGTCGACTATCTGATGAGACGGCCCGGCGTGTCCGGTGAATGCCTGTTGGTCGGGCAAAGCATGGGGGGATTGGTCGCGGCCTGCACGGCCCACCGAGACGCAAGAATTCGTGCGGTGGCCCTGTGGAATGCTCCGTCGAATCCGCTTCGGGTCCTGCAATCGGCACTGGGAGCAGGGAGTATCGGCGCTGCGTTCGTGGATGGTGTCGTGGAGTTCCCATGGGATCGAAAGGGGACGTTCCGCCTGAAGAGGCGCTTCTTCGAGAGCCTCATCGAGATCTCGGTGCTCGATGAGGTGGCGCGGTTTCCTGGGCGGCTGCTTGTCATCGCCGGGCGACACGATGAGTTGATCCAGCCGCAACCTGCGATGGCGGAAGCGTTCTTGCGAGTCCATCGCGGCGACCAGCGACTCGTGATGATGGAGACGGATCACACGTTCAACACGACGAAGGGTCAGACGGAGCCCGTCGATGCAGCCATCCGTGAGACGATCGCATGGTTCGAAGCCGGAGATTCGGTTCCGGCGAGCGGTTGATGTCGGACGTGGAGACCTACGCCAAGACCAGAGCCAACAGCTTGTACAACCCGAACGAGAACAGGCCGGCGGCGGTCGGCGTGGCGACCCAGCCGATCGCGATCTCGCCGATCTTGCGCATCCGCACGGCGCGGACGCCGTGAAGCAGGCCGACGCCGATGACGGCGCCGACGATCGACTGCGACGTCGATACGGGGATTCCGAGGATCGAGAAGAAGTGAACCGCCAACGCGGCGGCCGTCTGCGCCGAGAAGGCTCCGAGGATATCGAGCGGAGCGATCCCGCTTCCGACGGTGTGGGTCACTCGCGCCCCGAACGTGAGCGCGCCTACGGCCAACGCGATGCCTCCGAGCAGCACGAGCCAGATCGGCGGGATCCCGGCCGCGGCGAGCGGCCCCATCGCGGTTCCGACATGGTTCGCCCCGAGGGAGAAGGAGATGTAACAGGCGCTGAGCAACAGCAGGATCCGCGGGACCTTCTGCCAGAACGAGCCTTCATCCAGCCGTCGCAGGATGAAACGGAATCCGAGGTAAAGAAGCATGGCGATGATTGCAACGAGGATCGGACAGATGACCCACGCCTGAGCGATTCTGCCGATCGTGGCCATGTTGATGTCGGCACGCGTTGCGAGCCCGATGCCGAGCATCGCACCGACGATCGCTTCGGACGTGGAGACCGGGAGTCTGAAGAGTGTTGCCAACGTGACGAACGCGCCGCCGGATACGAGGGCCACCAGCAGGGCGAGCGTTGGAAGCTCGGTCGTGACGATCCCCTTGCCGATGGTGTGCATGACGTTCCGGCCTTGAAGCAGACCCCCGACGATCGCGAAGGTGGCGACGAGAAGGATCGCCCGACGGTAGCTGAGGAGCCCCGAGCCGACGGACGTTCCGATGCAGTTGCCGGCGTCGTTGGCTCCGATGTTCCATCCGACGTAGGCACCGGCCAGGATCAGCGAGATCAGGCCGATCATCGCGGGAATCTCTTTGTCAGCACGGCGAACCGGGCGTGTTCGAACCGAAGCACTAGATGGCCTTCTCCGCCGTGATCATCGCGATCCGATCGGCCAGGTCCTCGGCTCGGTCTGAGATCTTCACCAGCTGATCGATGAATCCGTGCACGTGGCGCTTGTGCGCGAGATCGAGGTCCATCCGAAACAACTCCTGCGTCGCTTGACGCTCCATGTGGTCGATCTTCGCTTCCCCAGCATCGATCCGCTCGGTCCAGGCGACGGTCCCGTCCCGATCGCCTTCGAACAGCGCGTGAATGCCGCATTCGACGTCGTCAAAGACTGTTGCGGTCGCACCGAGAATCTCGATCACACGATCGGCCGTGTTCGGCGGAACCTCGACCCGCTGCGTCAGCAGGTAGTCGAGCGTCGCTTCGGCGGCATTGGCCAGCGTATCGACCTGTTCGATGAGTTCGAGGACCTGGCGGCGCGACGTCGCGAGCAGTGCGCCGCCGATCAGCTTCGCTTCGACGGCTCGACGGATGTCGTCGGCGACGCCTTCGGCCCGATGCGTTTCCAGTGCGAGACGATCCGCCTCCTCGGCATCGTTGGCGGTCAAGTAGGCCCGCGACGACTCAAGAAACGCGTCGATGGTCCGGCGAACCTGTCCGAGGTGCTCGAAGACGTGCGCCTGCACCTCTTTCGATTTCTTCCAGATTGCGAGCATGCGTCTTCCTCGTCCTCCCCCCGTCGGACACCCGCCTCCGGAGGCCGGCCGTCGACGGGGATCCTATAGCGGAGTCCATATTCTACCGATGAGTCTACAGACTACCGTGGAATGCGGTCGAATGCAACGTTTGTTGCACGCATGAAGCAGGAAGCGTAACGGGTTACTCGTAGCGGTGGCGTCCGTCGGCGGACGTGGATCAGTCGAGCCACATCGCGACGTAGGAAAAGGTGGCGGAGACGAGCGCTGCCAGGGTTGGCGTCCCGAGCC